>Ga0209253_10003019_pt1 | contig 14840 bp, 12 predicted proteins | sample FrelakmetBRP12BR_FD_187145 | JGI IMG/M metagenome (GOLD analysis project Ga0209253, IMG submission 187145) | Freshwater lake sediment microbial communities from the University of Notre Dame, USA, for methane emissions studies - BRP12 BR (SPAdes)... | ecosystem: Environmental > Aquatic >...
CAAGCCGTGCCAGATGGCGAGCTTGTACGCCGGCAACGGCGCGTACGGGCCGCCGAACAGCGCCGCTTGCGCGCCGATCGCAAGCACCGGACCGATGATCAGCCCCGGCATCAGGCCCACCAGCACGCACAGCACCACCAGCACCTCGACCGGCAGGCGCATGAAGCGCGGCGGTTCGTGCGGCGTCTTCGGCAGCCCCACCGGCTCGCCGTTGAAGAACACGTCGTGGATGAAGCGCACGCTGTAAGCCACCGAGAAGATGCCCGCCGCCACGGCGCCGAGCGGCAGCAGCACGTTCATCACCGCGTTGCCGTGCCCGCCGACGGTCTCGGTGAAGAACATCTCCTTCGACAGGAAGCCGTTGAGCAGCGGCACGCCGGCCATGCTGCCGGCCGCCACCGTGCCCAGCACGGCGGTGAACGGCATGGTCTTCCACAGGCCGTTGAGCTTGCGCATGTCGCGCGAGCCGGCCTCGTGGTCGATGATGCCGGCGGCCATGAACAGCGACGCCTTGAAGGTGGCGTGGTTGAGGATGTGGAACACGCCGGCCACCACCGCCAGCCGGCTGTCGATGCCGAACAGCAGCGTGATCAGCCCGAGGTGGCTGATCGTCGAGTAGGCAAGCAGGCCCTTCAGGTCGTGCTGGAAGATGGCGATGTAGGCACCGACGAGCAGCGTGGCCAGCCCCACCGGCGCCACGCACCAGAACCACAGGTCGCTGCCGCCGAGCGCCGGGTACATGCGCGCCAGCAGGAACACGCCCGCCTTGACCATCGTGGCCGAGTGAAGGTAGGCCGACACCGGCGTCGGCGCCGCCATCGCGTGCGGCAGCCAGAAGTGGAACGGGAACTGCGCGCTCTTGGTGAAGGCGCCGGCCAGCACCAGCGCGAGCGCCACCGGGTAAAGGGGGTCGGCGCGGATCAGGTCGCCGGAGGCGAGCACCGTCTCGAGGTCGAAGCTGCCGACGATGTCGCCGAGCAGCAGCACGCCGCCGAGCAGTGCCAGCCCGCCGCCACCGGTGATGGTCAATGCCATGCGTGCGCCCTGCCGCGCATCGGCCGTGTGGCTCCAGTAGCCGATCAGCAGGAAGCTCGACAGGCTGGTGAGCTCCCAGAACACCACCAGCAGCAGCAGGTTGTCGGCGAGCACGACGCCGAGCATCGCGCCCATGAACAGCAGCAGGAAGCCGAAGAAGCGCGCCGCCGGGTCGTCGGGGTCGAGATAGTAGGCGGCATACAGCACGATCAGCATGCCGATGCCGCTGATCAACAGCGCGAACAGCCAGGCCAGCCCGTCCATGCGCAAGCCGAAGGCCAGTCCAAGCTGCGGCATCCAGTCGATCCGCCAGCGAACGACCTCGCCGATGAACACCGCCGGTGCGGCGGCGAGCACCAGCGCGGTGGCGGCCACCGCCACCGCCGCGGCAAGCGACACCGCGCGTGCGCGCCTGGCATTGGGCGATGAAAGCACGAGCGCCGCGCCCGCGAACGGCAGCAGCGCGAGCACCGGCAGCAGCAGAGCGGCCTGCATCAGCGATCAGCGCCCGCTGCCTGGTGCCCGCAGCATGGACACCAGCAGCGTGACGATCGTCAGCGGCGCGACGAACCAGAGCATCGCCGCCGAGAACGCCGGCAGCGCCTGGTGCTGCCGCGCGGCCAGCACGAGAAAGGCCGCATAAGCGAAGAAATAGCCGATGAACAGGCCGCCTTCCCACCGCGCGATCTGCCGCCCGCTCACGAACACCGGCAGACAGGCGAATGCAGCCGCCAGCAGCACCCACATATCGAAGGCGAGCGCCGCCGGCGGCACCGGCAGCCCGCCGTCGGCGACCAGTCCCGCGGCGCCGAGGCAGCCGAGAATGTTGAAGGTGTTGCCGCCGACCACGTTGCCCACCGCGATGTCGCGCTCGCCTTTCAGCGCCGCGGCGACCGAAGTGGCCACCTCGGGCATCGAGGTGCCGGCGGCGACGATGGTCAGTGCGATCACCAGTTCGCTGACGCCGAGCGCGCGCGCAAACGCGATCGCTGCGTCGACCAGCCAGCCCGCACCCAGGACCAGCAGCACCAGTCCCGCGACCACCAGCCCGACCTGCGCCGCCCAGTGCCGGACCCAGTCGCGGTCCGGCGGCAGCGCCTCGGCGTACTCATCGCGTGTCGCCTGCGTCTGACGGCGCGACTGGACGATCAGGAACACCGTGTAGGCGGCCAGCAGCCCGAGCAGCATCGCCGACTCGGGGCGGCCGATGCGTCCGTCGAGCGCGAACATGACCAGCAGCAGCGATGCGCCGATCATGATCGGCACCTCCTGGCGGATCAGTTGCGCGTTGACCACCAGCGGCGCGATCAGCGCCGACAGGCCGAGGATGAACAGCACGTTGAAGATGTTGCTGCCGACGACATTGCCCACCGCCAGTTCGGTGCGGCCGTCGAACGCCGCTCCGACCGAGACGGCAACCTCCGGCGCGCTGGTTCCCATCGAGACGATGGTCAGTCCGATCACCAGCGGCGAGACACCGACCGACAGAGCGAGCTTCGAGGCGCCGCGCACGAGGGCGCGCGCGCCGACGTTCAGTGCGATCAGGCCGACCGAGAATGAAATGACGTTGGCGAGCATCTTGCCGGGCGATCCGCTGCGCTGACCGGCGCGGAGTATAGGTGCCCCGGTCTCGCGGGCCGCCTGCCAGGGGCCCCGCCTGAGCGCAACGAAGGCTCGCGTCCGGCTGGCCGGATGCCGAGCGGATCGCGACTTCGAATGCGCCCTGCAACTGCGAACCCGCACGCGGCTCCGGGCAGCCGACAACCAAAGCGGAGACAGCCGCCGACCGCGTCGCCGAACCACATCAGGACAGAGCCCGTTCGGCCTGCGCCGCGGCCGGCGCGCCGTCGAGTTCGAAGCGCAGGCGGAACAGGTCGGCAACGCGGCGCGCCTGCAGTTTCTCCATCACCCGTGCCCGGTGCACCTCGACCGTCCGCTGGCTGATGCCGAACTCCTCGGCGATCTCGCGGTTGTGATAACCGCTGGTCACCCGATCGAACACCTCCAGTTCGCGTTCGGTCAGGCGCTGCATGCGGCTGAGCACCGTCTCGCGGCTGCGCGCCTTCTCGACCTGAGCGTGATCGCTGCGCAGCGCCACCTTGATTGCCTCGATCAGGTCCTGCTCGTCGATCGGCTTTTCGAGGAAGTCGACCGCGCCGTCGCGCAGCGCCGCCCGCGCAGTGGCCACGTCGCCGTGCGCTGTCATCACCACGAACGGCAGCGTCGAGTGCTGGCCGGCAAGCTTGCGCTGCAGCTCGAGCCCCGAGATGCCCGGCAGCCGCACGTCGGCAAGCACGCACGCCGGCCGCTCGAGCGCGTCGCCCGCGAGGAAGGCCTCGGCGCTGTCGAACGTGGCAGTCGAAAAGCCGCGCAACTGCAGCAGCAGTGACAGCGAGTCGCGCACCGACGGATCGTCCTCGACGACGTACACCCAGCTTCCGGAGAAATTCACGTCACTGCGGTCGGTATTCATCGGTCGGCAGGTCCAGGTTGAAGGTGGTGGTGCTGGAGGAATCATCGAAGGAAAGCCCGCCGCCCAGCCGCTCGGTGATCGACCGCGACAGCGCGAGGCCGAGTCCCATGCCGTGCGGCTTGCTGGTGGCGAGCGGCTTGAAAAGCTGCGGCCGAAGCTCCGGGGCGACCCCGGGCCCGTTGTCCTGCACACTGATGCGGATCATCGGCGGCGAGGCTCCGGCAAGCTCGCTCGCCGCCACCATGATGCGCCGCGGCCGCTGCGCATCGGCCAGCGCGTCGCAGGCGTTGCCGAGCAGGTTGTCGAGAACCGCGCCGACCTGCACGGCGTCGGTGCGCAGCGGCGGCAGGCCGGGCTGGATCGAAGTGTCGAACACGACGCCGCTGCGCTCGAGACGGTCGCGCAGGTGGGCGCGGCCGCGGTCGACCAGTTCCTCGACCCGGACCTCCTCGCTGTGCATGGCACCGGTGCGGAAGAAGTCGCGCATCCGCCGCACGTACTGGCCGGCGCGGGCGCTCTCCGAGGAGATCTGCTCGAGCGTGCGGAACAGCGTGGCGCGGTCGGCGTCGTCCCGCTCGGCGATCAGGCGCGCCGCGCGGGCGTAGGTGCCGATGGCCGACAGCGGCTGGTTCAGGTCGTGCGCCAGCGCCGCCGACAGCTCCGCGGTGGCGGCGGTGCGCTGTGTTTCGCTCAGCGCGTCGCGCTGCTCGCGCAGTTCGCGCTCGCGCGCTGCCAGCCGCTGCGCCGCCCGCTCGCGCTCGGACGACATCAGGCCGATGAACATCGCCGTCAGCGCCAGCGCCAGGGTCAGCATCTGGTACTCGAAGGCGGTGGCGACGCGCGCCGCGGAAGCCCACACGCCGGCGATCATTCCCGCCTGCACCAGCGGCACTGCAACCGAGGCGCCGAACAGTCCGTGCCGGGTGGCGATCACGATCATCGGCACGAACAGCAGGTACGACATGCGGAACTGGTCGAACGGCCGCCACCAGAAGATTGCCAGCAGCAACAGGGCGATCGCCACCGCAAACAGCAGAAGATCGCGGCCGAGACTGCCGCGGCCGACGGTGCTGGCGGTCTCGATGCGCCAGGCCCCGGAGGCCAGCAGCAGCAGCGCCGGCGCCGTGACGATCAGCCCGAGTGCCTCGCCGACCACCACCTGCAGCGACACCACGTGCAGCAGGCGCAGCGAGACCGTGCCGGCCAGCGCGTGCGTCAGTCCGAGCAGCACCGCCACGGCCAGCGACGTGGCAAAGGCGATCAGCACCAGCGCCGACAGGTCGCGCAACGTCACCTCGGCCCGCGTCCAGCGGGTGAAGCGATGCACAAGGTGGCCGGCCACGCTGTAGGCAAGCCCGACCGCCAGCGCGGAAAATGCCGAACCGAGGCCCGCCGGCGCATCGCGCACCACGATCTCGGCCAGCAGGACCGCGACGACGACCACCGGCGTGAAGCGCACCCCGGCGGTGGCGATCAAGGTCAGCGCAAGGGCGGCCTGCGGGTTCCACGGCGTCCACTGCGTCGGCTCGACCGCGAACACCGCGGTCCCGGCATCCACCGCGAGATAGACGACGCAGAAGACGACCGCCAGCAGCAGCGGCCGGTCATACAGCCGATGCAGCGGCAGCGGCTGCACGCCGTTGGGGACCGGCGCCCTGGATAGCCGCTCCGCCTCCGCGCTTGCCGCAGCGGCCTGTGCGGCGTGGGCGCGCATTGCCTGCAGCCAGCGCGGACCAGATCGGTCGGGCGCGGCGTCGACCTCGCTCACCCCGGCGGCTCCCCGTCGTCGCCGGCACGTGCCATCGGACGGAACAGCCACCACGCCGCGGCGCCGGCGGCGGCAGCCATCAGCAAGGCCATCGGCCGCCGACGCAGCAATCGCCAGGCAAGCGTCGCCGCCGTCGAGCTGATCCACGGGTGTCCGACGCCGAACCTGGCCAGCCTGCCGATCGCTCCGCCGGCTGCGCCCTGCGGCGACAGCGCGTGAACGGCCATGCCAATGACGCCGGCGGCCGACTTCAATGGCGCCAGCTGGTCTCGAGCCTCGAGGATGGCCAGCTGGGCAGCCAGCCGTTGCGCGTGAGCCTGCGCCTTCAGCTGGGCTATCCGCTCTTCGGCCGGAAACCTACTCATCGATGCCTTCCTTCGCGCAGCGCGCGCGGTGCCGTCGGGCGGCCTGCTGGCGGACGGATGCCCATCTTCATTCCCGCGGTCCCGTGTCGCGCTCATGTGCAAGCGCACTGGCCAGCGCCTCGTAGTCCTCGCGCAAGGCCGCCCGCGTTTGCGCCAGTGGCGCCGCAGCGCTGCCCGCTGACTTCTGCAGGGTGCGCAGGACGAAGACCGCGGCCAGTCCGAACAACAGCGCCAGGATCGCCGGGGTCGCTGCGCCGAGTCGATCCCACAGCGCCAGCGTCAGCCATGCGCTGAGGGCGATCAGCGCCGCCATCATCAGGGCAAAGGCGGCCAGCGCCGTGGCGAGCCAGCCGATCCACTGCCGCCTCGCCAGCGCCAGTTCCTCGGCCGCCAGTTCGCCACGCAGCAGCAGCAGCCGGCCGACGTGCTGCAGCACGCGGCGGACCGCGTCGAACGACAATGCCATCGGTTCGGGACCTAGCGGCGCGATACAAGCATGCCGAGCAGGAAGCCGACGCCGGCCGCGGCGCCGACAGCGGCCCACGGATTCGCGTGCACCCAGTCATCGGCACGCCGCGCGGCGGCACGACTCTTCTCGGCGGCAGCAATGCGCGCTTCCGACAGCCGCAGGCTGGCCCGATGCAGGTTTTCCGCCGCGCGCTCGCGCAACTCGACCGCCTGCTGCCCGGTGCTGGCAGCCGCCTGCTTGAGCAGCGCCTCGACATCGGCCAGGACCATCTTCAGATCGCTGCCCAGCTTCTCGCCGGATACGGGAACGGAACCTTGCGTGTCATCCATCTCGCTTTCTCCTAGCTGATTGTCGGTACCGCCGTCGGCATCGACCCGTCCGGCAAGCCACGGACCACGTGTACCAGAATGGCCCGTCATCGACTGCAGGCATTCTGCCTACGTGTCGTGCCTGCGTGCTTACCGCGTTGCCCCACTCTAGGTCAAGTCCATATGTGTCGCCTTGCGAAGGCGCAAGGCGAGCCGTCCCCTCGCTGTCCGGTGGACCGTGCTGCTAGATTCCGCGCCAGCCCCGACTGTCGACGGTCAGCCGCCATGTCCCAGCCCCCCGCCCAAGCGGCCGCATCGCCGGTCCGCATCGGAACCCCGCTTTCGCCCGGCGCGACCCGCGTCCTGCTGCTCGGCGCCGGCGAGCTCGGCAAGGAAGTGATCATTGCCCTGCAGCGGCTGGGTGTCGAGGTGATCGCCGCCGATCGCTATCCGAACGCGCCCGGCCACCAGGTGGCGCATCGCGCTCACGTGCTGAACATGGCGGACCCCGAGGCACTGCGCGCCCTGATCGAGAAGGAACGGCCACATTTGGTCGTGCCCGAAATCGAAGCGATCGCCACCCAGACGCTGCTGCAGGTCGAAAGCGACGGCCTGGCCACGGTGATTCCGACCGCCCGCGCGGCGCACCTGACGATGAACCGGGAGGGCATCCGCCGCCTGGCCGCCGAGGAACTCGGCCTGCCGACCTCGCCGTACCGCTTCGCCGACTCCCTGGCGCAGGTCGAGGCGGCCGCCGAGGCGGTCGGCCTGCCGTGCCTGATCAAGCCGGTGATGTCGTCTTCGGGCAAGGGCCAGAGCAAGGTCGACCGCCGCGAGGACCTGGCTGCGGCATGGGAGTACGCCAATGCCGGCGGCCGCGTCAGCCTCGGCCGCGTGATCGTCGAGGGGTTTGTCGACTTCGACTACGAGATCACCCAGCTGACCGTGCGCGCCCGCGGCGCCGGCGGCGCGATCGAGACCCACTTCTGTGAGCCGATCGGCCACCTGCAGGTGCACGGCGACTATGTCGAGAGCTGGCAGCCGCAGCCGATGAGCGAGCAGGCAGCGGCCGCGGCACGCGAATACGCTCGCGGGGTGACGGACAGTCTCGGCGGGCTCGGCATCTTCGGCGTCGAGCTGTTCGTCAAGGGGGACCGCGTCTGGTTTTCCGAGGTCAGCCCGCGCCCGCACGACACGGGCCTGGTGACCCTGGCCACCCAGTGGCAGAGCGAGTTCGAGTTGCACGCCCGCGCGCTGCTCGGACTGCCGGTCGACACCCGGCTGCGCAATCCCGGCGCCAGCCGGGTGATCTACGGTGGCGTCGAGGCGTCCGGCATCGCCTTCGACGGCATCGATCAGGCGCTGCGCATCGAGGGCACCGACCTGCGCCTGTTCGGCAAGCCGGAATCGTTCGTCAAGCGCCGGATGGGCGTGGCCCTTGCCCGCGGCGGCGACGTCGCCCAGGCGCGCAACCGGGCCACCGCGGCGGCGGCGGCAGTGCGCCCGGTCAAGGCCGGCTGACTGCCGGCGGGCGGCGTTGCCGATAGAATGCAACCGCTTGGAGAGGAGCTGCGCCAGCATAGGCGCATGAAACATTCGGGGAGCAGGCAGCGCAATGAAAATCCTTCTGGTTGACGATCATTCGCTCATCACTGATGCGCTGAAGGTCCTGCTGCTCGACCTCGACCCGCAGGCGCTGATCTTCACCGCCGTCGATGCGCCAGGCGCCGAGCAGCTCGCCGCGCAGCACCAGGACGCCGACCTGATGCTGCTCGACCTCGGCCTGCCCGGCGCCACCGGCACCAGCCTGCTCGAGAGGCTCACCGGCCTTTATCCGGACCTGAAGATCCTCGTGCTCTCCGGTGTGCAGGACCAGCGCAGCGTGATGCGCGTGCTGCAGCTTGGCGCGGCCGGCTTCGTGCCCAAGTCGATGGCCACCGACAACCTCCTGTCGGCGATCCGATTCGTCCTTTCCGGCGGCGTCTACATTCCGGCCGACCTGCTGGAGGATGCCACCCGCGGCGCGCAGATGCTCGGCCTGCCCGAGCGCGGCCGCGACATGATGGGCCGGCCCGCCGCCGGCCGCGTGCAGCTGACCGAGCGCCAGGAACAGGTGCTGCAGCTGCTGGCCCGCGGCGCGCCGATCAAGATCATCTGCCGCGAGCTGAATCTGAGCGAAGGCACGGTCAAGACGCACGTGACCGCCATCTACCGCGCCTTCGGCGCGTCGAACCGCACCGAAGCGCTGCTCGCCGCGCGCCGCAACGGCTACGACGTCGGCTAGACCGGCGGCGGGTCCTGCGACCGACCGGGGCGCCGTCTACAGGCGGGCGATCGTCGTCGCGTCTGCGCTCGGGGCGACGTCGGACCTTGCCGGACGATTCCGTTCGATCAGGCCCAGCAACTGCGCGATCCGGTTGTTGAGCAGGATCGCGTTGGTGGGCTTCTGCAGCACGACCGGCTCCTCGACGCGGCTGCGCGCGATCACGCCGGCCAGCTCGGGGCGAGCCTCCAGCGTGCGCTTTACCGCGCGCTGGAAATCGCCGATCACCTCGCCCATCGTCACCGCGGTGAGCATCACCACCGGCACCGCGCCGCCGACCGATTCACGGATCTTCAGCACCACCTCGACCCCGCTCGTGTCGTCCTGCAGGTTCTGGTCGGCGACGATCAGGTCGACGCGCCGCTGCGGCCCGAGCTGCGCCTGCAGTTGCGCCGAGTAGCCGGCATCGGCAATCACCTCGGCGCCCCAAGAGTGCAGCAGATGGCCGAGGCTGTTGCGGATTTCCTCGTTGTCCTCGATCAGCACCAGCGTGTGGCCCGTCAGCGGACAGATGTTCGACTCGTTCAGCGTCGCCGGCGGCCGCGGTCCGCGGTGCGGCAGCGCCGACAGCGGCGTCTCGACGCGAAACACCGTACCCGATCCCGGCCGCGTGGTGACGATCAGCGGATGGCCGAGCACGTTGCAGATACGCCGCACGATCGACAGGCCGAGTCCGAAGCCGCCGACCGGTTCGCCTTTCGAGCTTTCGCCGCGGTAGAACTCGTCGAACACGCGCGACAGTTCGCTCTGCTTGATGCCGGGGCCGGTATCCCACACCTCGATGCTGATCAGCCCGCCACGCGGCCGCGCCGCCAGCAGCACGCCGCCCCGGGTCGTGTAGCGGATGGCGTTGCCGAGCAGGTTGCGCAGCACGCGCGCCAGCAGCACCGGGTCGGACTCGACCGCCAGCCGCGCCTTGCGCACGCGCAGTTCGAGTCCCTTGCCGTGCGCCAGCGGCGTGAACTCCTGTGCGATCTGGCTCAGCATCTCGTCGAGCAGCACCTGCTGCAGCCTCGGCTGGATCGCGCCGGCATCCAGGCGGGAGATCTCCAGCAGTTCCTCGACCAGCTTCGACAGCGAATCGACGGCGGAGGCCAGGCTCCTGGCCAAGGGTTCGAGCGGCCCCTGCGCCCGTTTCTTCAGCAGCGAGCAGTAGATGCCGATGGCCTGCAGCGGCTGTCGCAGGTCGTGGCTGGCGGCGGCGAAGAACTTGGTCTTCGATCGCGTCGCCTCCTCGGCAGCTCGGCGCGCCTCGTCGGCGACACGCTTCTCGTTCAGCAGTTGCCCGACCAGCACCTCGTTTTCGAAGTTGTTGCGCACCGCCTCGAACATCGTCACGCCGAAGCTGCGGCCGAAGAACATCGTGAAGGCAAGCATCGCCAGCATCACCACCGCGGCGGTCACGTAGGCCGGGTCCTGCTCGGCCAGCAGGCGCACGATCAGCGGCAGCAGCGCCACCGGCAGGAAGGCGAACAGAGAAGGCCGGTAGGCGGCATACAGCGTCAGCGAGCCGAACGCCACTCCGAGCATGACCGTGACCAGCACCAGTTGCTTCAGCGGATCGGCCGGCAGGAAGAACAGCCAGCCGGCCGCACCCCACAGCATGCCGGCGGCGGCCGCCTGCGCGACCCAGCGGTTCGACCAGGACTGCACGTTGTCGGCGTCGATCCGCGCCCGGCGGAACAACTGCGTCATCCGCAGCCGCACCAGCGACTCGATCACCATGGCGACGAACCAGCCGAGCAGCAGCGTCGTGTCGTGCGCCCGCCAGTACACCGCCAGCACGGCCGTGGCTCCGACCATGCTGCCGAGCACCGAGCGCGGCACCTGCTGGTGGACCGAGGCGATGACACCGGCGAGGATCCGTTCGTGCCGCTGCGAGCGCTGCTCGCTGGCGTTTGCAAAGCGGTTTAGCGGACCGGCCATGGTTGGCGATGATAGGCAAGCCGCGCCCTGCTGTCGCGACCTGATGGGCGACGCGGCGAAGGCACCAGGATCGCCGCGATCAGGCGCGCAGCGTCGGATGACCGCTGAACGACAGCTCGATGCGCCCCGACCGCGCGCGCAGGCGGGCGCTGGCGCCCACCGGCAGGGTCAGCTTGCCCGGCACGTGGCCGAAAGGCAGCCCGCTGAGCACCGGGATGCCGAGCCGCATGCGCAACTGGTCGATGGCGGCGGCGAGGTCGTAGCCGTTGTCGTTGGCCTGCGCCGGCACCGGCGAGAATTCGCCCAGCACGACCGCCCGGCAGCGCGACAGAACGCCGGCGTGCAGCAACTGGTACAGCATCCGCTCGATCCGGTAGGCGGGCTCGTTGACGTCCTCGACGAACAGGATGCCGCCGCGCACCCGCGGCAGGTAGGGCGTGCCGACCAGCGCCGTGACCAGCGCCAGGTTGCCGCCCCATAGCGTGCCCCTGACGTCGCAGTCGGGACCGTCGCCACCGAACTCGACGCGATGCTCGCCGTGCGCCAGGGTGGCGAAGAACTGCTCGACCGTGAACGCATTCGGCTCGGCAGCGGCGAAGTCGGCGGCCGACGGCCCCTGAAAGCTGATGCCGCCGGCGCGCGCCAGGTAGGCGAGATTGAAGGCGGTGAAGTCGCTGAGGCCGACGATGATGCGGCCGGCCCTGGCGATGGCCTCGAAGTCGATCCCGTCGAGCAGCCGCGACAGTCCGTAGCCGCCGCGGGCGCACAGCACCACGTCGATCCGGCGGTCACAGGCGAATTGCTGCAGCTCGCGCAGGCGCAGCTCATCGGGGCCGGCGAAGCGCATCGCGCGTGCGAAGCAGCTCTCGCCCGCCTGCACCTGCCAGCCGCGTGCGGCGAAGAACTGCGCGGCGCGGTCGACCATCCCTTCGGGAAGTGCGCCCGACGGGGCGACCAGCCCGAGCGTCTGCGCCCTAGCCCTCGTCGTCATCACCAGCCTCGGCTGCGAACGGAAGCGTGCCGGCGCGACGCAGCGCCCTGCGCTCGGCGAAGAAATCGGACAGCAGCTTGCCGCAGCGATCGGCCAGCACGCCGCCGTTGACGACGGTGTGGTGGTTCAGCTTCGCCTGCACGAACAGGTCGACCACGCTGCCGCAGGCGCCGGTCTTCGGGTCGCGTGCGCCATAGACGAGCCGGGCGATGCGCGCATGCTGGATCGCGCCGGCGCACATGGCGCAGGGCTCCAGCGTCACGTACAGCGTGCAACCGGCCAGTCGGTAGTTGCCGATCAGCGTGGCGGCGGCGCGCATGGCCTGGATCTCCGCGTGCGCCGTCGGGTCGTGGTTGGCGATCGGCTGGTTGAAGCCGGTGGCCAGCACCTGACCGTCGCGCGCGATGACCGCGCCGACCGGCACCTCGCCCATCGCCCAGCCGTTGTAGGCCTGGTCGAGTGCCATGGCCATGAACATCACATCGGCGTGCGCTCCTTCCGGCGCCATCGTGGTTTGCGCCGCCGGTTCCTCGGTCACTTCGATCGCCGCCGCCGTGCGTGCCAGCCACGCCTGCTTGCGCGCCTGCCGCTCGCTCTCGTGCGCCGCGTGGGCCCGCTCGACCGCATCGACAAGCTGTTGCGCGTCGAGTCGCTCGGCGGCGGACTGAAGCCACGCGGGCAACGCGCCGCGGCGGTAGTCCGAGCCGCGGTCGCTGCGCCGGACGAAGCCCAGGTCGACCAGCCAGCGGCGAAGTTCCGCGTGGTCGGTGTCGAGCATCGCTCCGGTGGTCCCAAGGAACTCCCGCAACCGCTCGCTCGCCTCGCGCTCGCTCAGTCCGTCTTCGACCGGCAGATGCAGCGCCGCGGACGCCAGCAGCAGGTCGAGGTCACTGCGGGCAGCGCCGAGCATCGTGCCAATGGCCAGTCCCCGGCGACGGCCCAGTTCCGCCAGTCGCTCCAGCCAGCGTTCGGCGGTGATCGCCGAGAAGGCCCCCGCGGACGGTGAACTCGATCCCAATCGATGACCTCCCACGCGGGCCGCGCAGCGGCACCCTCAGAACGTGTAACCCACGGCCAGGCTGAACGTCACCGGCGACAGCTTCACCGTTCCCTGCAACTCGCCGTCCTTGTAGAGCTGGTTGCGGGTGAAGTTGACCGCCATGCCGCCGGTCAGCACCATCGCGTCGGTCAGACGAAAATTGGCGCCGGCCTGCAGCACGGGGCTGAACCCGCCGCTCGACAGGTTGTAGCCGGGCAGGTCCTGCTGCGTGATCCGGTTGTACGCCATGCCGGCGCCGGCGTACATGCGCAAGCCGTGGTACGCGGGCACGTGGTACTGGGCTGTGACGCTGACCGGTATCAGGTCCAGGTTCCCCAGTCGCGTGTTGTTCAGATCGAGCGAATGATTCGACCGCGACACCGAAAGGTCCATCGCCAGCTGGTCGGTGAAGAAGTGCCGGTAGCCGGCCACGGGCGCCCACGAATTGCCCGATGCCACGCTGTCGATACCCGAGGCGTCGCTGTTGACCCAGCCGCCGCCGACGTACAGCAGGTTCCTGCGAGGGCTGCCGTCGCCCGCCAGACCCGTTCCGAACGGCCCCACGGACTTCGCCCCACCTTCCACCGGCGCCGACCCCTCGTTCTGCGGCAGCGTGATCCGGGCGAAGAAGAACAGCACCTCCGTCGTCGGAATCCACGAGCCGTAGAACGTCACGCGGTCCGTACCGATGCTGGCCAGCGGAAGTATCGCCGGAAACGGGAAGTAGTCCGCGTCGGCCCGTGCGGTCAGGAACGCCGTGTAGCCGAGCCCGCCCTTGACGCTGCCGAACAACCGCCAGCGCGCCAGCCAGGCCCAGCCGAGAACGGGCTGGATGTCGTAGTGCGAGTCGCTGAAGGCCAGCGCATAGACGAAACGCTCGTTGTCCTTCTCGTCGACCACGGTGCGCGCGTAACCGACGCCGTAGGGATAGTTGTTGTTGTCGAAGCGGTTCGGGTACTTGTAGGCGGGATGAAAGGTGAAGAACGTCAGCAGCAGGCCCGCATCGCCGTCACGGAAGTTGCGCTTCGACCCCTCCCAGAAATCGCCGAACCACCCTTTCCATCCCGGATGCCGCTCACCGGGCGCAAGCAGGCCCACCGGCGTGGTCGCGTTCAACGCGCTCAGGGCGCGCGACGTGAACGACGGCGCTTCGTCCTGGGCGCTTACGGCGCCAGGAATCAGGCAAGACAGCGCCAGCGCTACGGCGCGCAGACCGCGGAAGAAGCGGTTGCTCAAGGTCGCGTGGTCGCGGGTTGACGGCATATGAGATGGGAAGCGCAACAACGTGGCTGGAGGCGCGGCTTGCGCAGGGCCCCCCTCGGCGGCGGAACATATCACGCGCTGGCCGTATAGCACCCTCGAAGAGCGAAGACGCCGGGCAAGGCACGAGCGAGCGCCTTGCCCTGCTCTCGCTACATCATCAACGAGACTTCCGGGTTGTTGCCATGTAAGCCGCCAGCCGCTGCGTCGTTCGTGTCCCCTGACGTGGTGTAAGTCCATAGCCCGGAGAGAGCTGCGATGCGCGGTGCTTACTTGGCGAGCCACAGCGGGCAAGCCGCCCGAGTTCCAGTTGCTCGTCAGCAATGCCGACAGGCTCGGGGACGCCATCAGGGAGGAATAGGCACTCCCGGGTCGCCGGATGACGATCACATCTCGCGGCGTCGACTCAAGCCGTAGGCCCGCGCTATCCGTTCGGCAATCTCGCCGACGCTGCTGTTGATCTTGAGTGACCTCGGATCGATCGAGCGATCTGTCTCGATCGCGTCGAGGAAGCGGTTCAAGTCCTGCGCGATTCTCTCGGCGACTGGTATTCGCGTGTCCGGGGCGAGCAGCTGCGACAGGCGGAGAACGTCGTTCGCGTGCTTGCGGATGTTCTTGGTGTCGATCGGCTCACCCTTGGCCTGGCGCTGGCCGAGGTCCAGCCAGGCGCTCGCCTTGAGCGGAATCAGCCTATCCTCGCCCACCCAGGGCAGGCCGTCGATTTCCCTGCGTCCGGCCAGGATGAACTCGTAGTACGCATCGTCGAGCAGGATCGCGGACAAGCTCGCGACGGCCTCGTCGACGGGAATCGGTGTTAGGTGACTTCCTTCGGCCAGCTTGATCCCCTCAGGCGCTCGGCAGAACAGCTCGAGCATGACGGGAA
>Ga0209253_10003021_pt1 | contig 14837 bp, 16 predicted proteins | sample FrelakmetBRP12BR_FD_187145 | JGI IMG/M metagenome (GOLD analysis project Ga0209253, IMG submission 187145) | Freshwater lake sediment microbial communities from the University of Notre Dame, USA, for methane emissions studies - BRP12 BR (SPAdes)... | ecosystem: Environmental > Aquatic >...
GGCGATCAGATTCAGGCAACTGCTTCTCTCCTGAACCCTTGAACCCTCTCTACCTGAGTAGTCACACCACAGCTTTATTTTTGCATTGAGCTTTCAGCTTCGAGCTCAGCTACCCCACCTGCACCGTCTCGCCCCGCCGGGGCACCATCACGGCATAACCTTCACGCTGGAGGCTTTCGGCAAAATGCAGCGCCTGCTCTTCTTCACCGTGGACCAGCGCGATTTTCTTGACCCGCAGGTTGCACTGCTTGAGGAACCGCAGCATCTCGGCCTTGTCGGCATGACCGCTGAAGCCGCCGATCTTGGCCACGTGGGCCTTGAGGGGATATTCCTTGTTTAAAAACTTGAGGAGCGGCGCCTCCCCCCTTCTGCCGGATCTTTCGTACTCCATCCCCAGATCCTCGATCCGCCGCCCCAGGGTGTTCTGCGCCATGTAGCCGACGATCAGGATGGTGTTGCGTTCGTTGTGGATCTTGAAGCGCAGGTGATGGAGGATGCGGCCGGCTTCGCACATGCCCGAGGCGGCGATGATGATCTGCGGTTTGTCCTCACGGTTGAGCGCCATGGACTCCTCCACCGAACGCACCAGCCGGACCTGGTCGAAGAGAAAGGGGTTCTGCCCCTTGGACAGAAACGTGGTCTGGGTCTCCCGGTCGTAGACCTCGGGGTGCTCGGCGAACACCTTGGTCAGGTTGACCGCCAGCGGGCTGTCCACGTAGATCGGAACGCGGGGCAGGCGTTTTTCGTTGTAGAGCTCGTGCAGCACGTAGAGCAGCACCTGCGTGCGGCCGAACGCGAAGGCCGGGATCAGGACCGTGCCGCCCCTCCGCAGGGTTTCCTCCAGTACGCCCGCCAGCTGGCCCTTCAGGTCGGCCACGGGTTCATGCAGCCGGTCGCCGTAGGTGCTCTCCATGATGAGAAGATCCACGTCGCGCTCGGCCTCGGCGAACGCGAGCTCGGGATCGTTGATGATGGGCTTGTCGAACCGGCCGATGTCACCTGAAAAACATACTCTCACGGCCCGGCCGTCCTCCCGCGCCGTGACCATGCTGATGGCCGACCCCAGGATGTGGCCGGCGTCATAAAAGGTGCAGGCCATCTGATTTCCGATCTCGACCCTGGTCTTGTAAGGATAAGGGTCGAAATGCGACAGTGCCTTCTCGGCGTCCGGGAGAGTGTAAAGCGGTTTGACGATCTCGAGGCGCAGCTGGGCCATGAGGTCGCTGATGGTTTCGACGTTCAGCTCGTGCCGGCCTCTTTTAAGGAGCTTTTTGGTGTCGCCGAGGTCCGGGACCGCTTCATTTTTTCCCCGGAGAGCGGTGCTTTTCTGGGAGAGCGCCGTGCGCAGCGTCTTGTAGTTGAGGTAATCCGCATCCGACACCTGGATGCTGGCCGAATCCGGCAGCAGGTACTCGCAGGCCGACTTCGTTGCCCGGGTGCAGACGATGCGGCCGGTAAAGCCGTTTTGGGTGACCACCGGTAACCGGCCGGAGTGATCGGTGTGGGCGTGAGAGAGCACCACGTTGGTGAGGATGCCGGGATCGAAAGGCAGCACCCGGTTCTTTTCAGCCGCCTCCCGGCGCCGGCCCTGGAAAAGCCCGCAGTCGAGCAGAACGCGGTCGCTCTCCGTGGTCATGAGGTGCATGGATCCGGTGACCTCTCGCACCGCACCGTAAAAGGTAACGTGCATAATCCCTCCTGATTCAGCGTTCTATTACTCCGGCAATCAAATATGCCAAGTTCAGCATCTCACGCTCCGCCGTCACCCGAACAAAGGTTGGCATATTTGATTGCCGGTTTAATAATTGCCGGACGATACGTACAGTGGTTCATCCACGGCCCAATGTGCTGCGGACGAAAGCCTAAGAAATGAACCGCAGCATGTCAACGCAAAAACTCCCCCCTGCGCGGATTGCCTTTCCCCGCGATATGCTATAGACACTGGAGCATTCGTGGGCGGGGCTTGTGAAATGCGAAACCGCGCTGGAAGATAATATAAAGGTAACGGCATGAACTGGTTTCATATGGCAGTGATCGCAGCAGCCATGGCCGTTCTCATCGCATTGGGAATAGGGCCGGCCGGCATCGGGCCGGCGCATGCCAAGGCCGAACCCGCTATCCGGCCGGACGGCGTGGTTGAGATGGTGAGGCCGGACGGCTCCGTTGCCGCAAGCCTGGCGGTGGAAATCGCCGAAAGCCCCGAGGCGCGCGCCCGGGGGCTCATGGGAAGGGTCCTTACGGATTACATGGCCGGGATGCTGTTCATCTTCGAATCCGTGCAGCCTCAGACCTTCTGGATGCGCAACACGCCGAGCTCCCTTGACATGATGTTCATCGATGCGGGTGGGAAGGTCATAAATATTGCTGCCTATACCACTCCCATGTCGGACCAACTGTATTCCTCGGCCGGCCCCGCGAAATATGTGGTCGAAGCGAAAGCCGGCTTTGCGGACCGCTTCGGTATCCGGCAGGGGTACACCATGCGCTGGAAGCGCCTGCGTTGAGCCATGATCAACGGTCGTTCTCCAAACCCCTGGTGGGTAGTGGTCTGCGCTTGCGCCGTATGGCTTTGGCCTGCATGCAGCCCGGCGGAAGGTCCGCAGTCGGAGCCCTTCATCGGGGTGAACTACGGCCCGTTTCACAGGGACGGTCAACGGCCCGATGCCGCCGCCGAAATCCCGGAAGGGCAGATCGTGGAAGACCTCGGCGCCATTGCCTCTGCCGGGTTTCGGTACGTCCGCACCTATGGCGTGGATAATGGCCTCAACCGCATTGTCCCGCTGGCCCATCGCCATTTCCCGGAACTCCGCATCTTCATCGGCGTTTATGTCTGCGGGCTGAGCCATGACGATCCCGGCAACCCCCGCAGCACCCGGGCCCAGCTGGATGAAGCCCTGCGGCTGGCCAACCGCTACCGTAACGTGGCCGGCATCGTGGTCGGCAATGAGTGCCTCCCCGGCGAACCCGAGGCGTGCCCTCGGCCGGTCTCGGTGGAACAGCTGGTAGACGATATCCAGTACGTCAAAAGAGGGCTGAACCCAGACACGCGGAAAACCGTCCGGGTCACTTCGGCCCTTTCCATGGTCGCCGCCGTGAGGGAGCATGCCGCGCAGGGGCGCCGGGTCGCTGAGCACTGCGACGTGCTCATGGTGAACATCCATCCGTTCTTTGCGCCCGCAGCGGTCGAGCAAGCCGTCCATCCGAATCTCGACGCATCCTATCGCCGCTTGACCGAGCTCTACGCGCCGACCGGCAAACCGATCATCGTCGGCGAAACCGGTTGGCCGAGCGCAGGACCCCCCAACGGCCCGGCAGCGCCCGGCCGCGAGAACCAGAAAAGATTCACCCAAGACCTCTTCCGTTTCGCCCGGTCAAAGGCCGTCAACGTTTTTGTCTTTGAGATGTTCGACGAGCCGTGGAAAACGGAGGCCGGCGGGGTCGGGCCGCACTGGGGTCTTTTTGACACGCACGGCCGCGCCAAATTCGCACTGCCCTGGTAGACGCTCCGAACAAAATGCAAAAGCACGCCGGTGCTTCAATTTTGAACCGGACACCGCGTGCAAGGCACGCGGTGGGTCAGACCGGCATCACCGGAAACCAGGCGGGTTCAGTGCGCTTTGGATGCGGTCTTTTTCCCGAAGACCGGATGTCGCTTGGAGGCCAGCTTGATGAGATATTCCGCCATCTCCCCGTGGGAGTAGCCGGCGTGCTCGGCGGCACTGGCCATGCTGGCGTCCTCGCTGATGTCGGGGTTGGGGTTGATGTCGAGCACATAGAACACGCCGTCCCGCAGGCGCAGGTCGATGCGGCCGTAGTCCCGGCATCCGATGGCCTTGTAGGCGGCCATGCAGACCCGCTCTAATTCGGCGAGTTCGGCGTCGCACAAGGAAGATGGAAGGACCGTGTGGATGTTTTCGTAGTGAACCGAACCAGGGCTGAATTTGGCGTCATAGGTGCACAAGCGGTCGTGCACGTCGCTGAAGGCCGAGAAATCCATTTCCGCCGGGGGCAGCATCGAAACGCGACCGTTGCCCCACAGCGACACATGGAACTCGCGGCCGTCGATGAAGTCTTCGACCAGGGCCGGCAGCCCGACGTCATCCACCAGATAGGATATCCGGTCGTGCAGTTCCTTTTCGTTCATGGCCACCGACTCCGAGGTGAGCCACTCGCTGCAATGTCCCACGGCGGGTTTGACGATCGCCGGGAATTCGTGCCAGCCGTTGCTTTTCGAGGAATTGTACAAACGCCAGCGGGGTGTCGGCACACCGTTTCGATCCAGGATTTCCTTGACCTGGCGCTTGTCGTAGCTGAGAGACAATGTGGCGGATCCTGACCCCGTGAAGACGAACCCCAGCTGCTCGAGTTGGCGAACAACCAGATACTCGCTGTGATGAAGGCCGGGGATGCCGTCACACCAGTTGAACAGAACACAATCCTGGGAGTCGTATGAACTCAGCCGCTGGGGGAAATGCTGATCGACGACCGGGAGCAGATCGATGGAAAACCCTGCCGATGAGAGTGCGCCCGTGAGGCGGGAATGGGCCTCGGCGACTTCATCTTTTTCGTTCGGCGTCCATTGCGGATTATAATCGTACAGCAACAACACGTTCATTTCCGCCGGGGAAAAGTTAACAGGCACTCACGACCTCCTCTCCGCATCTCGGTAGTCCAAGACGATGCAACGAATTGCCAACATCCGAAAAACGATATTCAAAAAGTTGCACCGGCAACTGTCTCGGATCCATTCCTGGAACGTCGATGACTTTAGAGAAGCAGGCTTTCTTGGCGTCCCCGCAGAGCAGGGGTCCGTCTTGAATGCGTGCTCTTTGCCTGGGGTGGCTGACATTTTAAAAATCGGCCACCTGCTGCTGAAAAAGTTGGTTTTGCCCTCGAAGTCAGAGGGTTACCACAAAAATGGATTTGATTGAGATTATAGACAAGCACGAATTGTGTGTCAAGCTTTATTATCACACAATATTTGGTGTTCGGAAAATGCTCACCCATTCTGGCATTGTTTACATTCAGACATTGAACCGTATTGCTATTAGAAGCATTTTCATATCATTTCAGTTAGATCAACCAATAAAATTCACCAAAGAAGAAAAGTGGGAAGTATTTTCCCCAGAGCTGATCCGCCCCTATCGGCATTAATCGGAAACAGTCTTTCGGGATGCCTCGCTAAAACTCTTGCCCATGGCCTGTTCGGGAGAGGGGTGGAGGGGAAATTGATAATATAGTTAGTCTACGTTAGCATATAATGTTCATGGGATGGGGTATTTGGAGGAGGTAACCGGTGAGACAGGAAGTCTCTGATTTTACTTCTGCCTTTACTTCTTTTGGGAGAATAAGATGGGTGGGGCGGCGGCACGCAGCCGCAACCGTGCGGTCTAATTCTTGAAACGCCGGCGGATCGAGTCGCGTTCCTGCGGGGAGAGGTTGTCCCAGCGCTGAAGATTGTTTTCCAGGCCCCGACGATCTTCCGGCGACAACTGCTGCCACTGCTGGTAGCGCTGCTGATAACGATCGCGGTCCTGCGGCGGCATCCGGTTCCACTCATCCATGCGCCGGCGCATGGTATCGCGCTGTTCGGGCGGAAGAGACTGCCATTCTCGGTACTGTCGCTGGATGCGCGCCCGTTCTTCAGGCGGCATGTTGTCGAGGTAGGGGTTGGGCCGGCCCCGGTTTTGGGAGATATAAAGAGAAGGCTCCGAGAGAAGGTGACCGACTCGGATGGCGTCCGACGCCCGGCAATCGAAGTCATCTCCGGTTTTACGAACAGCGCCGAATGCAGTCCCGCCGATGGCGACGGCAAACATCGCCGCCAACGCCAGCCGCTTCAAACAGCGGGCGGCTTTCTCTTTAGGTGTATGCCTTCCCGGTGTCATTCCGATGCATCCCCTGGGTTTCCGGAGCCGCCTGATCCGGGGCCTCCCCGTTGGGTGGAAGGTCGATGTCGACGACGTGAACCAGTTTCTCTATCGTATCCATGTCCTTCAAAAGGTCAAGATGTTTGATGATGTCGAGGTCCTCCGCATGCAGCTCCGCGGAGATCTCGCCGCCCCCTTCGGGCCCCGTCCAACGGTCCCTGAAACGGTATCCGAACGCAACCACAACCAGGAGCGCACAGGCCGCGGCCAATGCCGGAACCAGCCGGAGGCGCCAGCCGGTTTTTTGCGGCCGCGCCAGGCGCTCGTTTCTCAGCCGCCAGCCGACTGCGCCGGCCATGGCGTCGACCTGGGTCGTCGAAAGTTCGGGAGGCATCCCCACCTCGCGCACCTTCCCCAGCAACTGGCACATGCGGGCTTGCTCTATTCGGCAACCGTCGCACGCCTTGAGATGCTGCTCCCACTCCCTGCGCATCCGCGGATCGTGCAGCTCCCCCAGGACATCCATCATCAACGTCTCGTTGTGATTGCGGCATGCCTTTTCCATGAGACATCTCCTTGTGATTCAGCGATCCACCCATTGGTGCAGCTTTTTGCGGACGCTCTGCGTCGCTCGGAACAGATGGGATTTGACCGTACCCTCGGCCATGCCCGTCGCCACGGCTATTTCGGGTATGCTCATCTCCTGAAACACCTTGAGCTGAAAGACCGTCCGCTGATGTTCCGACAACCCGCGCAGCGCACCCATCACATCCCGTTTGAGCTCGGCGCTGCTGAGGCTTGAAACCGGGTCCATGCCATCCTCCGGGGCCGGGATATTGTCGAGAGGGTCCTCGGGATCCCCCTCGTCATGCCCTGCGGTGCGCCGCGGCAAAATCATCCGAAACCATCGTTTTCGACGCCGGCGTGCATCTAGACACGCGTTGACGGCAATCCGGTGCAACCAGGTGGAAAAGCGCGACCGCCCTTCAAACTGCCCGAGGTTGCGAAACACCTGCAGGAGCGCTTCCTGGGCCGTATCGCGGGCCTCCTCCGGGTCGAAGCCGCAAAGCTGGTAGGCGATCCCGTAGACTTTTTTCTGGTAGCGCCGCACCAGCTGATCAGCGGCCCACGGATCGTTGTCCCGCGCGCGGCGGATGAGCTCCATTTCGTCCGCCGGCGCAGGTGAATCTTGCGAAACCGACTGCGCGCCATTGACCGGGCTCACACCGCCGCCACTCTGAGGGCCGGTTGCAACCGAAAGAGGCCCGTCAGGCTCTCTTCCGATAAGATCTCTGGTTTTCACAAACAGGCATTATATCACCAACTGCCGCGCGTGCCAAAGACAAACCCGAACCCCGGCTCCGTGTAAGCCCCGGAAAAATAATACCCCCCGTCGTAACGGTCGCAGCCTCTGTAATAGTAATTGCGATGATTGTAATAGCGGACTGGGGGCCCGTAATAATACGGCCCGGGGTGCCCGTAGCCATGGTGATAGCGATAATAAGGCTGATGATGGTAATAATTGTGGCCGCCGTGATGATACCCGCTATAGCCCTGAGCGTTATGGTGATTTGAGTAGCTCTTATAGCCGCCGGCAAATGCAACACCGGCTCCGACCAGGATCGACACCAATATAACCATTGACAATTTCAACATATTCGTTTTCATGGCCGCCCTCCACCATTAACCGGTTCTTTTTATATTGGTTAGATGTCCGGCGAACGGAAAAGGTTTACCGGGGTGTTGAAAAACTGGCATTGCAGCGGAAATGGTTGGAAAGGAATGGGCGGGAATCCGTTCGACCTTGTGAAGGGGCCAAGAGCTCCTGCTCTTGGCCCGGTGGAGAAACCCTTTGCCGAACGCCAGGTTTGAAACGCTCAGCGACCGCTCGCAGCATGCGGCGGTCGAGTCGACGCCGTCACGCCGCCGTGATCGTGGCTTTCACGGATTCGCTCAAGGCCTTGACCGCCGCCCAGTCGCCTGAAACCCTGCCGACCTTCAGAACGGGCACCGCGGCGCGCGGTTCCTTGCCGCGGCTGGCCGGGGTAGGACCGAAAAACAGGCAGAACCAGCCGTTCGGGGCATGATAGGCCAAGTCCCCCACATCCATGAGGTCAGTGGTCGGCCCCGGATACGTCCCGAAGACGGGTTGGGTGCTGCCATAATATTCCTCCCCCCAGCGGGACCACTTGCACTCGATGGGCAGGGCCTCCGCCATGGCCACGCCGGCGGGGGTATCATTGAACTCCCCCTTCAGTTCGACTTTGCCAATTTTGACGATGATCGGTTTGGGCATCACTTGCTTCCTTTCAGACAATTATTGTTTAAAAACTGGGGATGGTGCTTTCGGCGACGGTTTCCGTGACCGGGTTTTGGGCTACCAAGTGGATAGGATAAAAGGTGCAATTCAGAGGTCGTTCAGGGCGATGGGGGCGATCTCAACATTCCGCAACCGCAGGGCCTGGCGTGCGCGTTGGTCTTCGCCGAATGACGGTGCGCCGGTGCCGGTTTGGAGCTCAAAGCAGGCCAATGCCAGCTGAAGAATGTGGTAGTCGACCTGAACTTCCTGCCACCCCAGGTAGCGTAGCCTTTCGTTGGCTGCACCGGGGTCGACCCCGGGGTCCTCGGAGAGAATCTTGGACAAGGCCTTGAGGATGCTGCTGAGACTCGAGGGATCGGCTCCCTTTTTAACCAGCCTGTCGAGCAGAACTTGTTTGAAATCATCCATGAACCACTCGCACGTTTGGGGGAACCCGGTCCAGCCTGCACCGGATGGAATAATAATAGACCGGAATATATTGTGTGTCAATGCCCTCAAACGCACAACTTGTTGTGGTGATAAATCCTGTTGACAGATCAACCCGTTTTCACACAGAATAGATTCATTCTTTTTGGCGGCATCCGACGATAACACATGGCACCCCGATACACCGGGGTTTTTTTATGAATACCTGGCTGAAAATCGAACTCAAAACCACGGGCATCGCGATCCTCAGCGGACTGCTGCTGACGGCGTCTTTCCCCAAGATCGACCTGCACGGACTGGCATGGGTGGCGCTTGTGCCGCTGCTGTGGGTGCTGAACGACGTTACCCCAGGCGAAGCCTTTCGGCGGGGGATGGTGTTCGGTCTGTCCCATTTCGTATCACTGCTGTATTGGCTGGTACCGACGATGGTCACCTACGGCCACCTCCCGCTCATTCTCAGCATCGGCATCCTTTTCCTGTTTGCTGCCGTCCTTAGCCTGGTGTTTATTGCTCCGGCCATATGCGGGCTCAGTCTCGTAGGGCGGACCCCCGTGCGCATTCTCTTCTTTTTTCCACTCTTCTGGATCGGCACCGAATTTCTGCGTTCATTTCTATTTACCGGGTTTCCCTGGGAGCTCTTGGGTAATTCCCAATATGAGCAATTGCATCTGATTCAACTATCGGATATATTTGGCGTGTACGGCATTTCAGGTGTACTCGCATTTGCCAACGCCGCTCTGCTCATGGGAATTCTTGCGGTCTCGGGGCAATCCTGGCGAGGGCAGCCGGTGAAGCTGCTCCTGGCTCTGGGAAGCATTACGGCGGCAGCGGTATGGGTGGGAGCGGCCTGGATTTACGGAGACCTGCGCATCACCCAGATCGATCGGCTCTCAGCGCAGGCCCCCAAGATGCGGGTTGCGGTCATCCAGGGCAACATCGAGCAGTCCCAGAAATGGGACCGGGCGTTCCAGGCCGCGACGATTGATACGTATATCCGACTGTCGCTTTCCACCCGGCCCCAAAAGCCCGAGCTGATCGTGTGGCCGGAATCGGCCGCTCCGTTTTACTTCCTGGCGGAAGTGCCGCCGACCCGGATGGTCATGCAGGGGGTCACGGACGCCGGCGCTCACTTTCTGATCGGAGCACCCTCTTTTGAACTGCGGGGCAAGCAGACGCATTACTTCAACAGCGCCTATCTGGTCGGACCCAGCGGCGAGGTGCTGGGCAAATACGACAAGGCCCATCTGGTGCCTTACGGCGAATACACGCCGTTCAAGGAATATCTGCCTTTCCTCGGCAAAATTGTGGAGCACGTCGGTGATTTCAAGCCGGGGGTTAAAGGCCAAACCCTGGACATGCAGGGCCGCAAGCTGGGGATCCAGATCTGCTATGAAATCATCTTCCCGGCGCTGGCGCGGGCCATGGTTCAAAACGGCGCGGGACTTCTAATAACGATCACCAACGATGCCTGGTACAGCACAACGGCCGGCCCCTACCAGCATTTCTCGCTGGCGGTGCTCAGGGCGGTGGAGAACCGGCGGGCCCTGGCGCGGGCGGCCAACACCGGCATCAGCGGGTTCGTCGACCCGGCGGGCCGGGTGCTCGCCTCGACGCCATTGATGGAGGAGGCGGCGGTCGTGCGGGAGCTGCCGCTGTTGGATACGGTGACCGTTTACACGCGGTTTGGGGATGTGTTCGGCGCCGCATGTTTAGGCATTGCGCTGGTTGCCGCGATCCGGGCATGGCTGCTGGCCCGCCGTCAGAACCGAAAAGTTTGAAACAGTTACGCGCGGTATCAGCGGGCCGCCCTTTGGATGATTATATTATATTAATAGGACATTTGAAGTGTTACGCCCGGCACGGACGCAGAAAAAATGACCCGCATTCCAATTCAATCTTAAATGATAGGAGGGAACTGAGCATGTCTTACGAAATCAAACAAGCCTTGAAGGATGCCGCCGCCAAACTCGACCAAATCCGAGGTTGTCTTTGACCTGGGGGGCATGGAGAAACGGCTGGCTGAAATCGAGGCTTTCGTCGCCAAGGAAAACTTCTGGAACAAGCCCGACGAGGCGAAAACCGTGCTCAAGGAGCGCACCGTCCTGAGCCATCGGTTAGAGCGATTCAAGGGGATTGCATCCGAGATCGAGGACGGCCAGGGCCTTTATGAGATGGCGGTCGATGAGTCCGACGAGGCAACCCTCAGCGATCTTTCCCGCCAAACCGCCGAACTTCTGCAGCGGGTGGACCGCTTCGCCCTCGAGCTGATGCTCGACGGCGAGGACGACGGAAAGAACGCCATCGTTTCCATCAACGCCGGCGCCGGCGGCACCGAGGCCCAGGACTGGGCGGACATGCTCTATCGCATGTACTCCCGTTGGGTGGAGCGCAAGGGCTACAAGCTCGAGTTGATCGACTACCAGCCCGGCGAGGAAGCCGGCATCAAGAGCGCCACGTTCACCGCCTCCGGCGAAAACGCCTACGGCTATCTCAAGTCCGAAGGCGGCGTCCACCGCCTGGTGCGGATTTCACCCTTCAATGCCAGCGGCAAACGGCACACCTCCTTTGCCTCGGTCTTTGTCTATCCCGAGCTCGAAGGCGAGATCGTGGTGGACATCGAGGAGAAGGATCTGCGCATCGACGTTTTTCGCGCGAGCGGCTCCGGCGGCCAGCACGTCAACAAAACCAGCAGCGCCGTGCGCATCACGCACATGCCGACCGGCATCGTGGTGCAGTGCCAGCAGGAGAAATCCCAATACCGCAACAAGGAACTGGCCATGAAAGTTCTGCGGGCGCGGTTGCACCAGCGGGAAAAGCAGAAACAGGATGAAAAGCTCCAGGAAATACACGACAGCAAGGAGGACATCGCCTGGGGCAGCCAGATCCGCTCCTACGTGCTGCAGCCCTACCAGATGGTGAAGGATCATCGCATCGGTCTTGAGATCGGCAACGTGAACGAGGTGCTCGACGGCGGCATCGACCGCTTCATCGAGGGGGTGCTGCTCGCCCGGGACACCAAGGCGGCTTGAGCGTCGGCAACGGCAACGGACCCATGCGCCCTCTCGATATCATCACCCGCTATTACGACCCCTCCACGAAGACCTTCAGAATCCTGAGGGAACATGGCGAGCTTGTTGCTGAAAGGTCGTTGAAGGCTGCCGACCGGGTCGGGCATCTGCAGCCGGACCTGGCTTTCATTCGGGAGGCCGCCATGCTCCACGACATCGCGATCTTCCTCACCGACAGCCCGGGAATCGACTGCCGCGGCGCCGAGCCGTATGTCCGGCACGGCATCCTCGGCCGGGACATCCTCGATACCCTCGGCATGCCCCGTCACGGGCTGGTTTGCGAACGCCACGTGGGCGTCGGGATCAGCGCCGAGGACATCCGGCGCTTCGACCTGCCCCTGCCGGTGCGGGACATGCGGCCCGTCACCGTCGAGGAGCAGATCATCTGCTACGCCGACAAGTTCTTCTCGAAAAACGGCGGTGGGACTTCCCGCGAGAAATCCGTCACAGAAATCGTCGCAAGCCTCAGGCCCTACGGTACGGACAAGGTGGAGCGGTTCATGGGGTGGGTGGAGCTTTTCGGGTAGAAATGCCCCTCAGCGCATGGCGGCGATGGCGAAGAAAGTCAGCGCTGAGATGACCGCCGAACAGGGGATGGTGACGATCCAGGCCATGACGATGCGGAAAGCGATATCCCACTTGATGCCGGTCAGCCTGCGGGTGGCTCCGACGCCGATGATGCCGCCGGCGATGGTGTGGGTGGTGGACACCGGTATCCCTAAAAAGGTGGCCATGAACAGCGTGGCCGCACCGGCCGTCTCGGCGCAGAACCCGCCCACGGGCTGAAGCTTGGTGACCTTGATCCCCATGGTTTTGACGATGCGCCAGCCGCCCAACATCGTCCCGACCGCCATGGCGAGATGGCAGGACAAGATGATCCAGGCCGTGCTGTAATCGGTCAGCGAGAGCTGGGTATCCTGGGTGAATGTGCCGTGGGCCACCAGCAGCGCCACGATGATGCCCATGGTCTTCTGGGCGTCGTTTCCCCCGTGGCCGAGCGAATAGAGGGCTGCTGAAAACAGCTGCCCTTTCCGGAAAAACCGGTCGATCGCTGCGGGGCGCCACTGGCGGAAGATCCAGTAGACGGCAACCATGAGCCCGAACCCGAAGGTTAAGCCGATCAGCGGAGCGATGGGGATGAAGGCCATCGCCGTGAACAGTTTGTCCCAGTGCACCGCTTCCCAGCCTTTGAAAGCAATGCCGGCGCCGGCAAACCCGCCGATGAGGGCATGCGAGGAGCTGGTGGGCAGGCTCCACCACCAGGTCAGCAGGTCCCACGCGATGGCACCCACCAACCCGGCCAGCACGACCTCTACGTAAACCGGGTCTCCCTGCTGAATGTGGACGATTTTGGAGATCGTGTCCGCCACCTTGGGCGCGAATATGAACATGGCCACGAAGTTGAAAAAAGCCGCCCACAGGACCGCGGTCCGCGGCGAAAGCACCCGCGTGGAAACCACCGTGGCGATCGAGTTGGCGGCGTCATGAAAGCCGTTGATGACATCGAACACCAGCGCCGCCGCCACCGTGCCGATCACCAGCATCCAGAGTCCTGTCAGTTCCAACTTGGCTTTCCTCCCCTGCCGGCAGCCAGAGACTGCAAGTGGCCCCCTCCCAGCCGGTCAGGCATTCTTCAGCACGATCCCTTCAATGGCCTTGGCCAGTTGCCACGCCCGATTGAAGGCTTTGTCGATGCGGTCGTAAACGTGGGTCCACTTGATAATTTCCATCATCTCGGCCGGTGAAGCGTTGGGGTCGTCGTACAGTTCGCCCAAACCGCTCAACAGCAGCATCTCGCATTCTTTCTTTTGATGCTTGACCTTCCCCACGTAGTCGGCCACCTCCCCCTTGTTTTCCAGCATCCCGAGCAGGACACCGATCGCAGTGACCATGTCCTTCACGTTGGACACCATCCGTTGTGCCGGAAACCGCATCCGGGTGAACTCGTAGACCCCGATGCGGTTCGAAATAGCCTGGATGTGATTGAGGATGGTTTCCTGCGATGAATTGATCAGGTGAATGTCCTCGCGGTCTATGGGCGTGATGAAGGTTGTCGAAAGCAGCTGGGAAATGGTCCGGTTGAGGGCATCGCCATCGGCCTCGAGCCGGTTGATTATCTGGCAGCGCACGTCGCAGTCGCCGTAGTCAAGAACGATGGTGTTGAGCACCGTCGCGGCCTCGACGATGATTCGATTCTGTTCGCGAAAAAATTCAAAAAACTTGGGCGCTTTCGGAAAAAGTCGGAATGACATGGCCCCTCCTTCGCATCGACTGCTTTTGGGTTCCGGAGAAAGGCTTGCTGTGACGTATACGGTACCATCGGAATGAAAACGAGATAGGCTTTATATGAAAAAAACCAAGTTAACAATCAAATATTTTTGTTTTAAAAGTCCGAAAAATTTAATGATGAAAATGTAGGTATTTGAGATGGATCGACAGAGGAGGGTCGGCATGTTTGATTGCCGGAGCAAGAAAGCAAACGCCGGAAAAAACTCCCGGCGTTTGTCTCAGAAGCTGAATTTCTCAGCAAGGCATCATAATTACCAGCCGCGCATGAGGTAGTCGTGAATCGAGTTGGCGGCGTTGCGGCCGGCGCCCATGGCCAGGATCACGGTGGCCGATCCGGTCACGATGTCGCCCCCGGCCCAGACCCCCTTCTTCAGGGTCTTGCCGGACATGGAATCCGCTTCGATGTAGCCCCACTTGTTTATCTTGAGATCGGGGGTGGAGCTCGTCAGCAGCGGGTTGGCGCCGGTGCCCACCGCCACGATGCACAGGTCGCAGGGCAGCTCGATCTCGGAGCCCTTCACGGGGACCGGACGCCGCCGGCCGGAAGCGTCCGGCTCGCCCAGTTCCATCTTGATGCACTCCATGCCCGTCAGGCGCCCTTTCTCGTTGCCGATGTAGCGGGTCGGGTTGGTGAGCAGGTAAAACTCGATGCCCTCCTCCTCGGCATGGTGGGCTTCCGCGGCCCGCGCCGGCATCTCGTCCCGCGAACGCCGGTAGACGAGGCGCACCCGGTCCGCCCCCAGACGCAGGGCCGTGCGGGCGGAATCCATGGCCACGTTGCCGCCGCCGAGCACCACCACGTCCTTGCCGCGCGGGATCGGGGTGTCGACCTTCGGGAAAAGATAGGCTTTCATCAGGTTGGCT
>Ga0209253_10003022_pt1 | contig 14831 bp, 16 predicted proteins | sample FrelakmetBRP12BR_FD_187145 | JGI IMG/M metagenome (GOLD analysis project Ga0209253, IMG submission 187145) | Freshwater lake sediment microbial communities from the University of Notre Dame, USA, for methane emissions studies - BRP12 BR (SPAdes)... | ecosystem: Environmental > Aquatic >...
CGCTTGAATGCGACCTTTCGCCAAACTGTCGTAACGCTCTTCGAAACTCTTTAAGCGATTGAAGCGCACATTGCCGCGTTTTAGAGAAGAAAATCCATACATGGCAAAGCGGTCACCCGTAGCTGAAAGCGCTTCAGAAAACAGAAACAAGCTATCACGTATCACGTCAATCACGCGCGCATGGTCTGAAGCATATGCATCGGTAGAGAGTGATAAATCTGCCAGTAGTAAACAAGCCAAATCACGTTGTTGATTCACTTGCGCGCGATACATGCCGCGACTGTCAGCATGAGCGCCACTCAGTAAATCAGCCTCTTGTCGCACCCAAGCATCAAGGTCAATCTCTTCACCATCCTGCTGCCCTTTGAGCCAAGTTCTTGTCGGTGCCAATGCTTGAAATTGACTGCGCAAACGCCTTGCAGTGCGCCGCAACTGTGGCGGTAATTCGCATGGTTGAGTTTGTGGTGATACAAATTCCTGCAGACGGCAGTAGTCAGGCTGCATAACCAGCTTTTTATAATCCCACTCTGGCAATGGAATGCCTTCTCCCAGTGGCGTGTCATCTTCACCTGCAGGTGGCAAGTCAAGGTCAAAGCGTAATTTTGCAATGCTGGTTTCGCCATCACGAGCTACTGTCATGCAGTCCATATCCTCGGCAGCAAGTGCGGCACTTTCAATATCATCCTCTTCGTCTTGGGGACGATTCACATTGATGTATTCAGTCCATGAGAATAGACTTTCGGCGCGAAACATCATGAGAAATCCATCTTTACCATCAGGCATTTCGGTACGCTCGGCAGCATGTTTACGGCGACTTTTTGCCACATTTTTATCGTCAGATTGCTCTCTTTCAGGTGCACCAACACTTGTACTGACTTTGTTGCTCGCACTCGCAGGCGGGCTTGGATGCGTCCATAGCGGAACTGGGCGAAATGGCTTTTTAGACGATGGTAAAGCATCAACACTACCAGGTTGTAGTAATGCCTGGCGAATAGCAGTCTCTTGGGCCGCTTCTTCGGGAGGTAGATGAGATGGCGAGGCGCGCAAAGGCAGTAGCGCATTTACAAGCCGATGGTATCGTGAATCTAGACCAGGAAAACGTGCTAGCGTTGCCAGTGTAGCTGTTTGATTGCGGGCAATCCAAGATAAGCCATCGTCAACATTTACTGCTGAAAGTGCCACTAACCACAAATATAAATCGCGATTAAGGCTACGCTCGTTGAATAGGTCTATTTTTTCAGGTAAGCGTAGCGTTTCACCATCACGCCAAGATAATTCAATTCGCTCACCGCTACTGGCAAGCCGATCCTTCCAGCCACGACGCGCACCATGACGAGTAGAAGGTGCCGCGGACAGATTTAAGCCAGGGTCGCCGCCTAAGGCGCGAAAGAAAATAGCAGCAGTTTTGCTGATTTCATCCAAGCTGACGACAGCCTCTGCGTGCTGCTTATCAGCAACGCGTGTGACCAGTTTATGCCAGAGTTCACCGACATATTCTTCCATATTAGTGTGCTTTTACTAAACGCATTTATACACCGAAAGTGGCATCAATCACTTCACGCAGTGCCACGGCAGTTTCTGGGTCATCCGTCAAAGTTTCTACTAACGCAGCGCGGCATGCCAGCGTAGGTTCACATCCATCTTTAATTAGCGAGGCGGCGTACACCAGCAAGCGCGTACTGGCAACCTCTTCCAAATCATGGTCGCGCAACGCACGGAATGCATTGGCGATAGATACCAGGCGTTTTGCCAGCATTTCATCAATGCCTGTTTCACCCATTAGAATAGCCTCTTCTCGCGCAGCCGAGGGGAAATCAAAGGCGAGTGAAATGAAACGCTGCCTTGTGGATGGCTTCATGCCTTTTAGAAAGTTTTGATAACCTGGGTTGTAGGATACGACCAGCATGAAAGACGGTGGTGCAGCTAATAGTTCACCAGTTCGGTCTATTGGTAATATGCGGCGGTCATCAGCCAGTGGATGCAATACAACGGTCGTGTCCTTTCGTGCTTCAACTACTTCGTCCAAATAGCAAATGCCACCCTCACGTACTGCGCGCGTTAATGGACCATCGCTCCACACGGTTTGTCCATCCACAATTAGGTGGCGGCCGACCAGATCAGTGGCAGTGAGGTCATCGTGGCAGGCTACGGTATAGAGCGGCAAGTCAAGCTTAGCAGCCATGTGCGCCACAAAACGTGTTTTGCCACAGCCAGTCGGTCCTTTAATGAGCAATGGCAGATTGTTACGCCATGCGCGCTCAAAAAGCTCGATTTCGCTGCCATGCGATTGGTAGAAAGGTAAGTTTGTCATAGTATTTCCAATTGTACTTAATTATTAGTTTGGCAAATTTAAGCCTATGTTAGCCCCTTTAAGTAAGCTAGTGCTATAAGGCCGCCGACAATTAAAAAATAGCCTAACATGATGGCGCGCCACAAAAGTCTAGTTTTGCGCAAGCCCATAAAATAATTTGCCACCAACTGGCTTTTGATCATAGTGATAGCTAGCAGCGTGAGCATAATGCCCTTACCTGACAAGCCCGCTTCACCTAAGCTAAATGTAGTCAAGGTTAATGCAACTAGCACCAGCCAAATGATTGTGGAAAATAGATTCAATTGTGGTTTAGTGCTATCCATAATGGTCCTAACGTATAATGTAAACTAGCGGGAACAAGATTATCCATAAAAAATCAACCATATGCCAAAACGAGGCGCCTGTTTCAACACCAACGTAGTCCTGCGCACTATAACCACCACGGCGTGCCTTAATAATAATGCTGGCAAGTATTATCATGCCCATCAACACATGCATAAAATGAAAAAAGGTCAGTGACAGGTAAAACATATAAAAATTGTTAGTACTCATGGTGATGTCAGCAGAGTACTTAGCGCTGAACTCCACGAGTTTGATGCTGACAAATACACCGCCAAGTAAGAATGCACCCATTAGCCAATGTGCGCATTGTTTATTTAAACCGCGCTTAACAGCAGCAACACCTCGCACCACAAAGTAACTGCTGGTAATCAATACCAGAGTATTGATAGCGCCAGAGGTGCGACTTAATGTCAGTTGTGATGCGTTAAATAGTTCTACATTCTTAGCACGTGTAAATGCATACGCCACGAATAGCACTCCGAATGCCAGCATTTCAGCAAAAATAAAAATCCAGACTGCGAAATCACCAGGAAGGTCTTCTTTATTAAGAGTATTACTGCAGCGGTTCACGTGGTTCCAATATGTAAAATACGCTGATTGGTTTTTAAGAAAGATTACTGCATCATGCACTTTAGAGTTTATCTGGCCATTAATGCAAATCAAGGTCAAAACGCAAATACACCAAATGAAAAAGAGGAATCGAAACTCCCCTTTTTTTCATTTTAATTTCTGGTTAACTACTCAAACGCGTGGCTTTCACCTTTAACAAAAAAGCTGCTGATGTAAAGTAGCAGACCAATTAGGAAAACCAAACCAGCACCTTCACGCGCCCAGTAGAATATTGAAATTTGATCTTGTACTGCCATAAAGCTTATTGGGGTAGATGACAAGCGTTGTAACCAAATTTGCACAATACCAGCACCCGTTAAGAACAAGGCAATAAAGAACATGGCAATTGTCATTAACCAGAATGACCACATCTCCATGATTTGTGCTCTTTCAGGGTTGGCTGCACGTCCACGCAAGATAGGCATTGCATAAGAAATGATGGTGAGTACCACCAGTGCATAAGCGCCATAGAACGCTAAGTGGCCATGTGCCGCTGTCAATTGTGTACCGTGTGCATAATAGTTAACTGGTGCAAGCGTATGTAAAAAACCCCATAAACCAGCGCCTAGGAAAGCCATTACGCTAGTACCTAAAGCCCATAACACAGCTGCCTTGTTTGGATGCTCACGACGACGTTTGTTGACCATATTGAATGCAAATACAGTCATCATAAAGAACGGGATTGGCTCCAGTGCAGAGAAGATTGAACCCCACCATTGCCAGTAGGCCGGTGTACCAATCCAGTAGTAATGGTGACCTGTACCGATAATGCCTGTGACTAAAGTCATGGTGATAATCACATACAGCCATTTCTCAATCACTTCGCGGTCAACACCTGTTACTTTAATCAATACAAAAGCTAACATCGCACCAAGGATAAGTTCCCATACACCTTCAACCCAAAGATGCACGACCCACCACCAGTAAAATTTATCTTTTACAAGGTTAACTGGATTGTAGAACGAGAACAGGAAAAACACAGCCAAACCAAGCATGCCAAGAGAAAGCACCAAGCTAATAGCTGTTTTTCGTCCTTTTAGCACCGTCATGACGATGTTAAATATCCAAGATAATGCAACTAGAACGATACCTACTTTAGTTGGTAAAGGTTGCTCTAAGAACTCTCGCCCCATGGTGTTTAAAATATCATTTCCAGTCCATTTTGCTAGTGAGGCATAAGGTACTAGCAAATAGCCTAATACTGTAATCGCACCAGCTGCCAAGAAAACCCAAAAGGTAATGATGGCTAACTTCGGACTAAACAACTCAGTTTCAGACTCTTCCGGGATCAGATAATAAGATGCCCCCATGAAACCAAATAATAGCCATACGATAAGCAGGTTGGTGTGCACCATACGTGCAACATTAAAAGGAATGACAGGGAACAGAAAATCCCCAACCACATATTGCAGGCCCATGATCAGACCAAACAGAATCTGACCTAGAAAAAGGCCAATTGCGGCGATAAAGTAAAGCTTCGCCACTGCCTGAGATTTGTATTTCATTTAAGTTATCTCCTTAGATAATGACGGATTAGCCTTCAATATTTGGTGGCCATTTGTTGGTATTAATTTCCGACGCGTACTTAAGGAACGCTATCAAATCATCAATATCCATATCGGACAGGTTGAATTGTGGCATCTGGCGACGCCCTGGAACCCCGGTTGGCTGCCCTTTAATCCACGCTTTGATGAAATCTGGACCGCGACGTTTGTATACATTGCCAAGCTCTGGTGCAAAATATGCACCTTCGCCTAATAAAGTATGGCAACCAATACAATTGTTGGTCTCCCATAATTTTTTGCCGTGTGCAACGGCGGGCGTAATGTTCTGGCTATTATCTCGTTTTGGAAGGACCTTCATGGTGTCGAAAGTCAGCGCGATAAAAAGCAGGAAGAAAAAAACTCCTCCCCCGTAAAAAACATTTCGCGCCATTGACTTGGTAAAAGTTGCGCTCATAAAATTGCTCCTCTGAGTTAAGAGTGGGAAAATTTCGACTATCAAATTACACAATGGCACAGTAACAGGAAGATTAATTTCAATTCTTGACCCGAATCAAGTTTTGAAACTTGATTAATTTAGTACACAATACCCTTATAATAAATATAGGGAGAATAATCATGGATAAGACATTGATTGCCCATCGACTTTCTGAGTTTTATATGTTCTCAGAACTTCAGCCAACCCAAATTGAACATCTTGCTAATGGTACAAGATCGATAGATGTGCCGCGTGGCAACATTCTATTTAACCGAGGCGATCGGGCGCACGGGTTCTATTTGCTACTGGAAGGTCAGATAAAGCTAGGGGTCATCTCTCCTCAAGGCGATGAAAAAGTAATTGGGCTTATTCAGCCTGGTCAGAGTTTTGGTGAGGCAGTACTATTTTTGGAGCGCTCTTTTCCAATTTATGCTCAGGCTACCTTAGACTCTAAAGTATTATTAATCACTAGAGATGCGATTTTCGAGATTCTTGATAATGATGTGACTGTAGTTAGGCGCATGCTGGCTGGAATATCTGCACGCAATCGCCAATTGGTAAATGATATTGAATCTATTTCTTTGCAAAATTGTACACAACGGTTGATTGGCTATTTGCTTCAAATAAGTACAGACTCCCCCAATCCAGCTAGGGTGCAACTGCCAGCCAATAAGCTTACAATTGCTTCTTTGCTCAACATCACACCAGAAACGCTCTCACGCGTCATGCTCAGGCTGCATAATGCCGGGCTTATTGAAGTAAACGGAAAAGAAATCGCCATTACCAATGTTGCTGGGTTACGTAATTTCGATTGAAATTAATTACTAAGAAGTAATTTTTATCCCGCCTTACTATTTTCAATTAGCTTTATAACTAACTCATTTAATTGATCTGGAGGCAAGGCGCCACTTACTCGTCCAAGCTCATTACCTTTCCAAAAATATGCTAAGGTAGGTATTGATCGGATGTTATATTTAGCCCCTAACATTTGTTCAGTTTCAGTATCTACTTTGGCATAGATAACTTTGTTAGCAAACTTTGCCGAGCTAGCCTTAAATGTAGGAGCAAACATTTTGCATGGCCCACACCAAGGCGCCCAAAAATCAATGATCACCGGCAAAATGTTTTGTGACAATACTTCATGAATGTTTGTTTGATTAAGTACTATTGGCCCGGACAATAAACTCTTACGACAAGCGCCACAAATAGGGTTGACCCCTATCTTATCGATAGGAAAGCGATTCTCTTTTTCGCAATGTGGACACTTTATCTGCATAATTATTTCACTTGATCCTGTCTTATGTACTGTACTCTATTTTCAATTTTGACATCACAGCAAGCCAGCATAATAGAATCTGAGATGACCCATAATACATCGAGTTTAAACTGTAGAATTTCAAGTGCCCTTTCCTGCATTTCACGTGATTTTACAAAGTGGTTAAGTGTTACGGCCAAGCCTTGCGCTACTTCACGACGTGCCTCAGTAAGTCTTTTCTTAAAATAAATCATGCCTTCCTCTTTGATCCATGAATCCATCTTAGGACAGTAACAAATGCGTTGCTAGTGAATATGCAGGGCAAATAGCTCGATTGAGTGAAGAGCATGCTAACACTTGTCATGGACGATGGCAGGCAAATAGCCATCGACAATAAACGCACACTAGGACTCACAAATTTGAATGCTAAACGCCGTATGGAAGCTTGGATGCCATCATCTTCCTCCGGTCAATCTTGCGCCCGTCGACAATAAACGTTCCGTCGCCAACAGCATGAACCGTGCGCTTCTCCTTGCGTTCGATATCGATGTATGCGGCAACGCCCTCTAACACAACAATATTGTGCTTCTTGACGATGTCGATGACCTTGCACTCTATATTGGCGAGACACTCCTTGATCAGGGGCGAACTGACGAATTGGCCCTGCACAGGCGTGAGCTTAAACTTGGCAAACTTGTCTGTGTCTACGCCAGAGCACGTCCCTATACCGATGACCTTATCCAGCATGTCAACCGTGGGAATGGCAATAACGCACTCCCTGTTCTTTCGCAACGCCGCGAAAGAGTGATTCCAATCACCCGTAACGATGGCAAATACGGGAGTGAAATCCATCACCATGGTCCAGGAGATAGTCATGATGTTGTCCTTCTGCCCGTCATGGGTCGTCACGAGGACAACAGGCCCTGATTCCATCAGGGTAAAGGCCTTGTTCAGTTCCAACTGACGCATGAGATCACCTCGTGATATTCCTTTGTCTGATTGTCAAACCAAGTTGGCACGCTCAATGCCATTAAGGCTTCCAACATTTAATATAGATACGTAGCGTGATTGATTTAATTGTAAATCAAGAACTCAGTTTATTGGGAATTTACTATCCAGATGAATAACTGTATATGGCCCAATTCGGCATAATTCTGTCTAAAAAAAATGAGGACGTACAAGGCGGAATATAGGCTTTCTAAGGCAAACTAAGCATTAGTAATCGATTATTGGCAAAGCTCACTGTTATCAGCAATCATATTCCCCCAATTAATTACTTTTTTCAGCGCACTTTCGCTCGCCAGTTTCAGCGCGACCGTTCCGCCTTGTGCATTAGGTGAGTTGGCCGAGACACTTTCTGTAATAAGTTGGCTTGATATAACCTTTTGGGATTTTTTCTCAATCAGAAATACGCTCAATTGAACAAAACCCTCACTAGCAGACGGTGTTTGGAACACCTGATCAAATGCTTCTATTTTTAGTTTCAAAGTACAGGTCATGGGATTTTTTGCTGCATTCAACATCCTGCTAAGCATGTTTGAAAATAGTTCTGAAGGCGTTGCTGCCCAGCGACTCTCGGCATAGAAAAAAATTCGCGATGGGTTTTGGTAGTTCAGGCGATAACGAATTTTATTATTATTGAGAGATGTAGTTGAAACTGGTTCTTCTAATATAATCTTTGAAGAAATTTGTTGATTACTTTCACTTGGGATAGACAAACCAAAATCATAAACAGCTATATTTTGTTTAGTTTTATTGATTCCGACACAAGCGGCTAGAGTGCCTATAAATAGGCTGCTTGTGAACAGTAAAATGACTAGTCGCATTTTGATCCTCATGGCTTAGTGTTAAATCCTTCTTCACCAGGCCCTGCTGGTTGCGCTGGGTTTCCAAATATGATGCTCTGCGGGTTCTCTTCTAGCACATTAATTAGCTGATTGAAATGAATAGCGCTTTGATTCATGTTTTGAGTAAGAATATGTATTTGCGGCAAGGTTTCAGTATCAAGTGTGTTAGTAAGTTTATTAGTACTAATTTCAATTTGATCTGCAGTATCGTGGAATTTTTTAGTTGTTAGACTCAGTTCATTGATAAGTGGTTTTGTAGCTGCAAAAGACTCTTGTACACTTTCTAATGTTTGTACAAGCTGGGCTTGATTTTTATCGGACACCATTTTATTAGCATTGTTAAACATAATTGTTGCAGAATTGATTGCTGGCAATGCTTTCTCAGAGGCTTTTTCAAAATTTGCAATCGTATTATTCAATTTCTGGATATCAATTTTTGTCAAAAATTGGTTTGCAGAAGCCGTAAACTGATTGCTGTTTCGAAGTAGTGTTTCCAGCTGCGCAGTGAATTCTGAGCCTTTGGACATTAGTTCATCTACAAGCGTTGGCCGAAGCGGAATGATGCTGCCGGCCGGAAGAGCGGTCGAATTCTTACTTTCGTCATTTAAGTCAAGATAAGCAATACCAGTTAACCCTTGCCGACGAAGCTCTGCATAAGCTTCTCTAGTGAGCTTCAAATTTTCTGCAACTTCAATGTTTATCAGGACAGTGGTTTGGGAGGTAGGGTCTATTGATATTTCCATTACTTTGCCAACATCTACACCACGAAATTTCACAGCAGCTTCGGGGCTTAAGCCAGTCACTGGTAGTTGAGAGCTTACAGTGTACTCTGTGCGAGCCTGCTGCGAGCCACTGATCCATAAATACGCAAATAGCAACCCTATTCCAAGCACTAAGGTAAAGATCCCAACTACTATCGCGTAAGCTCGGTTTTCCATGGCTTATTATAATCTTTCAAGCCTGCTACGGATACTTTGGAAGAAATTGATGACAAATGGGTGATCAATGCCAGCCAGCTCCTGTAATGAACAATCTGCAATTATATGTTTATCTTCTAATACTGCCACACGTTCTGCCAGTGACGCCAGGGTATCCATATCATGGGTAACAAACAGTACAGTTAATCCCAAAGATTTTTTAAGCTGCTTAACAAGATCGATAAAATTATGGCTACGATCCGGGTCCAGACCTGCGGTGGGTTCATCAAGCACCAAAAGCTCAGGCTCCAAGGCAAGCGCACGGGCGAGTCCCACCCTTTTTACCATGCCGCCTGAAATCTCAGCAGGTAGCAGGTCAGCATTTCGTGGCTCCAGCTCAACCAATGCCAGTTTGTGCATCACCAATTGGTAGATGACGGATTCATCAAATTGTTTTAATTCACGTAACGGAAAAGCGATATTGTCGAAAACCGAAAGCGCGGAAAATAAAGCACCTTGTTGAAATAAAACGCCAAAACGGTTCATCAGGCGCCGCTGTGCTACACGCTCCATGGCGTGCAGATTTTGACCAAACAATAGCACATTACCGCTTATTGGTTTGGTTAGCCCTATGATGTGACGCAATAGTGTAGTTTTTCCACAGCCCGACCTACCCACTAAAGCAAGAATATCGCCTCGTTTGACTTTTAAATTTAGGTTATGGTGAACAATATTGTCGCCAAATTCCGTACAAACATTCTGTATGTCGCAGATGACGTCCTGATCAGGGCTATTTTCCATTAAAGTGTTATTAACAATATCCTCACTCATACACCGATGCCACGCGTCAAAATTGCAAACCAGGCATTAACCAAAATCACTCCGGATATCGCTGTTACCACTGAGCTTGTTGTACTGTTGCTCAGGCTCTCAGTATTGGGCTTGATGCGCAATCCAAAATGGCACGCCACCAATGCTACAACGAAACCAAACATCAGACCTTTAATCAGGCTGAGTGTAAGGTTTACAGGCTGAACAACCAAAGGTAAGTAATCAAAGAAGAAGCGATAGCTAATTCCCAACTCTAAATTCGATGCAAAGGCGCCACCAACGAGCGTCCAGCCGGAAGTCCATAACACCAGTAAAGGTGCAACAAAAGTCAGCCCTAGTACCTTAGGCAGAACAACTCGTAAAATACGCGAAATCCCCATTGTAGTCAGAGCATCAATCTCATCGGTTACACGCATCACGCCGATTTGCGCTGTCATCGCAGAACCTGATCGGCCTGCAACCAACACTGCCATTAGCACGGGGCCGAGTTCGCGGATAATACTAAGTCCTAAAATATTGACGATATAAATGTCGGCACCAAACGTATGAAGTTGCTTGGACATTAAATAACCCATGACAACACCAATCATAAAACCTAGTAATGCAGTCACCGGTAAGGCGTTCACACCGCTTTTGTATACATTAGCGCTAAATTCGCGCCAAGGAAAATCTTGTGGGCGGCGAAACAAGTATGAAATTTCGAGTAAAAGCAAAATGAGTAAGTGAATAAACTCGGTGAAATGGTGCAGTAGGTGGAGTACACCTTTACCCAAAGCATTCAGTGGCGAAAGCCAGTCACGATGAGTTTTTTTTCTAGGTGGTCTTGTCAAACCAATTAGCGTATTAAAAAGCTCGGCTTGGTCAGGTCTGAGAGAGATGTTGGCAGTAAGTTTGTTACCCCATCCAGATAAGAGAGTAGATGCGCCGGCGGCATCTAACTGCTCAATTTCGTTCAAATCCCATTTTGTCAAAGTATCTAAAAAAAATGGCTCTAATAATTTTTTAAGTCTAGCAAAATCATTAGACGGGGCTCGTAATGACCACTGGCCGAAAAGCTGGACATGGCGTTGGCCTTGGCCATCCTGAGCAACACGAAAGTTGGCTGCGCCCATTTAATTTCCCCTTTAACATGATTATACGCAGCGAAAAATTGAAAATGCAAGTAAAGTGCTATCAGACTTGATGCAAGCGACGACCAGCATTGAGCCAGGGCTGATTTAGTGGATGGGCAAGCCATTAGACTTATGCTGCAATGAGAGAGTTATACATTAACTAATTTGCAAATTAGCTGGAATTATTTTAAAGGTTAAATTTCTGCTATTGGTCGATTGATGCCATACAGAAATTATAAACGTGACAATTTTGACACGCTTTGACGAGCCTAGGCGAGTGAGGACGGGCCTAAAACACTATATAAATGATGATTTTCCAGTTGAAAATCCGCGTGTCGGCAGTTCGATTCTGCCCCCGGCCACCAGTATTGATAAAGCTCACAGAGATGTGGGCTTTTTTCATTTACAAGCCATGCGACGCTGGCGGAACAATGATAAAACATCCTTACAAATCTAAAGCCTGAAAAGCTTAGTGCATATGCACCTTATTTAAGCACATTTTAGGTTATTGAATCATATAAACAAACATTATAAAAGTAATTTTCTACTTACAATTCAGCTGGTTATATATTTATTTTTATATTTGGCATAACCTTTGCATAAACTATTCAAGTTAAAAGTAATGATCGTTGATAGCGATATAAATACACATAATTAAGCCTTCTATCAACTCCTTAATTGATAACGCCATCAAGGCAATTACACAGGAAGAGGATAATAAGGATTTACAACACTTACATTTTAGTAATATCTGTGACATTAAACTGCAATATTTTTTTGCTAAGGTAACGGCTCTTTCAAAAGGAGATAAATTAATTTGATTAAAGTTTGGTCGCTTCCAACCAGATTGCTGCATTGGACATTGGTGTGTTCATTTGTAATAGCTTTTTATACTGCCACACATGAGTTAATGCGTAACATTCACGTCTATGCCGGTTATATCGCTGGCACCGTAATCGTCGTACGCTGGTTATACGGTTTTTTGATGAAAGACTTCTCAGCATTCCGCAGATTTCGGCCCAATCCCGGTGCTGGACTAGCCTACATTATGAACATGTTGACCGGAAAGGCGAAACGATATCTAGGCCATAACCCTGCTGGAGCACTTGCAATCTATGCAATGCTGGCACTTGGATCTCTCACCATTATTACGGGCTATATGTCGTTCAATGACATCGTACTGCCGTTTGGAATGATTGACGAAGACAGGATGCAAGACTTTCATAAATTTGTCGCAAATACTTGGCTTGGAATCGTTGTGTTACACCTGATTGGAGTGGCTGTTGGCAGTTTAGTCCATAGAGAAAATCTTGTGCTTGCTATGATTACTGGCTACAAACGCAGGCACTTAGCTCACATCGGCAGCTTAGCACCCCCTGTTACATCTGATGCCGAGATTTCTGAAGAGCTACGTATGCAATATATCGAAGAAGCCGCTTACTATATTGCTGAACGCAAAGGTTTTCAGGGAGAGCATTCATGGGAAGACTGGCTGCAAGCAGAGAAGGAAGTTGAGCGCATGCTGAAAAACCTCAGGTATAAAAAATCAGCCGGTTATAACCACTAATAATCCTTTGATGCTGTATTCTCACTCATCGTGGATTGTCATGTTTTGTAATTAAGATAATAGGCAACTTGAACATGGCCTTTTATGATTAAATCGAATGACAGTTTTGGCAGTAACTGTCCACTTACAACGTGGTACTAATCCAACCATGACGGACTTTCAGGTTAGTACCTCGAGGAATAATGCTTATGTGGCTCAAGCTTAGTGGCACCTAGACCAGAATTGATGCATAACTGCTATAGTATATTGAATCTAAGTCGGCAATCTTAATGACAATGTACTTATGCAAAATTCTGGATTACCTTCTAGCTCTTCAATAATAAAGTTTAGTATCCATCCAGATGTTCTAAAGCTGGGTCTCGTGAGCTTTTTGACTGATCTGAGCTCTGAGATGATTTTTTCGGTTTTTGCAGTTTTTTTCACAACAATTGCAGGGGCATCAGCAGCTCTGCTAGGCCTGGTTGAGGGTTTTGCCGATTTATCCGCTTCCTCATTGAATTACCTTGCAGGCTGGTTATCCGACCGATCAGGAAAGCGCAAAATATTCGCTCTTGCAGGATACGGCTTCTCCACGCTAGCCAAGATAATTTTGCTGCTCTCCAGTTCGATTATGGCTCTTAGCATCTTCCGTATAGCCGAACGCTTAGGCAAGGGTTTCCGTGGTCCGCCGCGTGATGCTTGGCTTTCTTCGGTAGCTGAAAAAAACACCAGGGGCTATGCATTCGGCGTACACAAGGCACTGGATAAATCCGGTGCCGTGCTTGGTCCACTTGCAGCTTATGGATTTCTATCGTGGCTGGGCGATTCTAAATCGACTTATCAGATTCTATTCGTGGTCGCGATAGTGCCCGCCATTCTTAGTATTGTGGTTTTGAGTCTGATTAAGGATAAGCCGGGGGTTCAGCTCCCGCGTGAGAATATGGCCCAAACATGGCAATCTATGAGCCCGGAATTCAAGCGTTATCTCATCCCTGCTGCCATATTTTCTCTGGCCTACTTCAGTTTCAGCTTTCTATTGTTACGTGCCCACAGCGTCGGATTCGCTGTCAAGGATATCGTGCTGCTTTATGCCTTGTTCAATATTGCCTTCGTTTCTACATCGCCACTGATTGGTAAACTTAGTGATCGCGTAGGCCGGGCACGCATGATTTTGTTGAGCTATTTGATTTATCTGATGATGTGCCTTGGCTTTGTCTTCGCGACCACGCAATCGGAGGTGGTCGCCCTGTTCGTCGTATTTGGTGTCTTTTATGCGATTGACGAAGCACAAAGCAAAGCATTTATTGCCGATATTGAGCAGGATCGACGAGGTTCTGCGATTGGACTTTACAATTTTGTAACTGGCGTTATCTATCTGCCAGCATCGTTGATTGCGGGGGCGCTATGGTTGATGTATCCAGCCAGCACTTTTCTCTTTGCTGCATTACTAGCTTTTTCCGCGTTCTCGGTATTCTTGTATTTAAGACCGGATCAAAGGCGCAATGATGCACGATGACTTCAGCGCATTTAACTTCAGCACTTACAAATTAGTGAGATTGTCCAATCCTTGCAAACTCTTGCAGGCGAGTTTTGAGGCCGCTTTTGGCCGATTATTTACACTGCAAGTAAAAAAGCAAATTTTATATCCAATGAATGCCGCGATTAAGGCCTTTAATGAATAGGACTAATAAGCGCTATCTTGGCCCTTAATAATTACCCACAAAGTTCTCAGAATGATATAAATATCAAGTCTAGGGCTCCAATAACGCAGATAATCGATGTCGTGCTCAATGCGCGCTTGCATCTTTTCGAGTGTTTCCGTTTCACCACGAAGTCCATTTACCTGTGCCCATCCTGTGATGCCGGGACGTACCTCATGTCGACGTGCCTGATGAGCATTATACAGAGGGAGGTAATCGGTTAATAACGGACGGGGGCCAACAAGGCTCATCTCTCCCTTGAGAACATTTATGAGTTGAGGTAATTCATCAATCGATAATGACCGGATAAAACGGCCGACAGGTGTTAATCGAACGCTGTCAGGAAGAAGCTTTCCGGAAGGCTCACGTTTATCGTTCATG
>Ga0209253_10003023_pt1 | contig 14829 bp, 12 predicted proteins | sample FrelakmetBRP12BR_FD_187145 | JGI IMG/M metagenome (GOLD analysis project Ga0209253, IMG submission 187145) | Freshwater lake sediment microbial communities from the University of Notre Dame, USA, for methane emissions studies - BRP12 BR (SPAdes)... | ecosystem: Environmental > Aquatic >...
GGCAGCAATACGGCAATTTCGATCCCGAGGCGGGCGACGGCCTGCGGCAGAGCGCCCGCGACATCGCCGAGCCCGCCCGTCTTGATCCACGGGGCGCACTCGGGCGTCACGAAAAGGATACGCGGATGTGTCATGCGGCAAACCGGGTTGAGCGAATCCGCAGCATACTAAACACAGTGGGCGCATGCCCCGGACCACGGATCGACCAATACTCGCCGGCGACGGGGGCGGCACCAGGGCACTGCCCGGGCCGGTCTTGAACCGCAAGCTCATATCACGCTCCGTCCCGGCAGCGCAGGGTTCCGATGCGGGCCGGAGCCGGGGACGGATACCCGGTCGACATATGTCTTGTAGTGCAAGTCTGGGCTGCGCTCCGGGGCATCCCGAACCAGCCGGGCGTGCAGGATCCCAGTCGACAGCACGCCCACGAGCGCCATGTTGTCGGCGTTGGAGAACTGCGCGCCTCCGCCGGTGGCCAGGCACTTCCTCCAGAGCCGCTGGACGGCCCGCGGGTCGAACACTCCTGCATCCGAAACTGCGGACGTGCCGACCACCTCAGCAACCCATTCGGGAGCGTCCGGCCCCACAAAGGAGAGTGCGTCGGGCGCCCGGTAGGGTTGCTTGGGGCGGCGGAGCACCTCGTCGGGCACGAGCCCCGCCGCCGCCCGCTTCAGGACGTGCTTCTCGTCGAGCCCGCGCAGCTTGAAGGCCGGGGGCAGCGCGTTCGCGAGCTCGACCAGGTTCGCGTCGAGGAACGGGAAGCGCCCCTCCACGGAGTGGCCCATCAGCATCCGGTCGCCCTGCGAGGAGAGCAGGTAGCCCGAGAGCAGGGTCCGCACCTCGAGGTACTGGTCCTGGGAGAGCGGAGCCCACCGCGGGAAGGCGTCGGGGAGCGAGCCGAGGAGGCGCGCGACCACGTCCACCGGCGCCGCCGCCTCGCGCAGGGCCGGCGCGAAGAGGCGCTGGAGCGCGGCCGCCGACTGCCAGCGCGGTCGGATCTCTACGAGGCCGCTGGTGCGGCCACCGGATTCGCTTCGCCGGGCGGCGACGCGGCCAACCTCGGGAATGGCGATACGCTGAAAATCACCCAGTCGGCGGTCGTGCTGGAAAATCTCATCAGCCAGTTCCTGTATAGTAAAGCGGCCGAAGGCGGCGACAACAAGAAGCAGAAATGACGGTAATGCGCGGGATCATCAGGCTGGGCGTGGCGGCATTTCTTGCCGGGTCGCTTGCCGGCTGCGGCTCGCTCGCCCCCGCGAGCCCGTCGAGGAGGGTGCGCATCTCGGCGAGCGCATTCGTGACCTGCGCATCCGCGCTCGTGTCGGCGGCGCGTGCGAGCTTCGCCCGCAGGACACGCAAGGGCAGGACCGCCCGCGCGCTCTGCGCCGGGACGCTCGCCAGGTACTCGAGCGGCGGGACGAGCGTCCGCAGCAGATCCTCGAGTGGCGTCATGCGAGTGGCGTCATGCGAGTGGCGTCATGCGAGTGGCGTCATGCGAGTGGCGTCATGCGAGTCGCGTCCCTGCGCTTGTACCCGCGCGGGCACGCGATCGGCAAGGGAGCGGGGGCCTTGAGAACGCCCCGCGGTTCGGCCATGAGTCAGGAGAGGCCCGACGATGCGTCTGCGACAGGTCGCCTTGGTAGCGCACGAGCTGGACCCGGTGGTCGAGGATCTCTGCGCCGTCCTCGGCACGGCGGTGGTGTTCCGCGACCCGGACGTCGGCCTCTTCGGCCTCCGCAACGCCGTCATGCCGCTCGGCGACACGTTCCTCGAGGTCGTGTCGCCAGTCAAGCCCGACACCACGGCGGGGCGCTTTCTCGAGCGCCGCGGCGGTGACGGCGGCTACATGGTCATGGTGCAGACGGACGACCTCGCCGCGGACCGCAGGCGGCTTACGACGTGCGGCGTGCGGATCGTCTTCGAGGTGACGCTCGACGACATCGCCGAGGTCCACCTCCACCCGCGCGACGTGGGAGGCGCCATCCTGTCGCTGAGCGCGCCCTGCCCCGCCTCCTCCTGGCGCTGGGCCGGACCGGACTGGCAGGGACCGACGAGCGACGCCGCCATCACGGAGGTCGAGATCGAGGCAGCGGATCCGGCGCGCGTGGCCGCTCGCTGGGGTCAGGTCCTCGGCCGGGACGCGGTTCCGGCCGGCGACGCGGCACGCGAGATCCGGCTCGAGCCCGGCACCGTCCGCTTCGTCCCCGACCGCCACGGGCGCGGCGAGGGCATGGTGGGCCTCGGCGTGCGCCTTCCCGACCCGGCCCGCGCCCTCGCCGCCGCACGCGCGCGCGCGCTCCCGGTTCAGGGAGGCGAGGTGGTGATCGGCGGGACGCGCATCGGCGTGCGCTAGGGCCCATGGACGGCACGACCAGCACGCGCACGCAGCGGCTCATCGACCGGCTGCGCGCCGGCCTCGCGGCCGAGCAGGTCGAGGTCGAGGACGAGAGCGCCCTGCACGCCGGCCACGCGGGCGCGAGCGGAGGCGCGGGGCACTATGCCGCGGTCGTCGTGTCGGCACGTTTCGCAGGACTCGACCCGATCGCCCGCCACCGTGCGGTCTACGCCGCCATCGGCGACATGATGCCCGGGGAGATCCACGCCCTCGCGCTCCGCACCTACACGCCCGAGGAGTGGCACCGGGAGGCGCAGGGGCGGTGAGCCGTCCTTCCGTGGGGTGTTCGGTTCTCTCGCGGCCACGAGGAGTGGCGTCGCGGGGCGCGGGCGCGGTGAGCCTGGCAACGGCAGGGTGCGCGGAGACGCCATGACCGTCTCCTGGCTCTCGCAGGGCGAGAAGGACGTCCTCACCTCGCTCGACTGGCTCGGCGCGCGCGAGGCGGAGCGCGCCGCACGCATGCGGCATCCCAAGCGCCGCAACGAGTTCCTCCTCGCGCGCTGGACCGCCAAGTGCGCCCTCGCGCGGGCCCTCGAGCTGCCGCCCGACGCGGCCGCGCTCGCACGGGTCGAGATCCGCAACGCGCCCTCCGGAGCGCCCGAGGCCTTCGTCGATGCTGCTCCCGTCCCGCTCGCCGTCTCGATCACGGATCGCGCCGGCTGGGCCGTGTGCGCGGTGCGGGGCGGTGCCGAGGCCATCGGCTGCGATCTCGAGCTGGTCGAGCCGCGGAGCCCCGCCTTCGTCACCGACTACCTGACCGAGAGCGAGCAGCGCACGGTCCTGGCCGCCAGCGAGCAGGATCGCCCTGAGCTCGCGAACCTGATCTGGTCGGCGAAGGAGAGCGCCCTGAAGGTGCTGCGGACGGGTCTCCGCCGCGACACGCGCTCGGTCGAGGTACGGCTCGAGGGGGGAGCGCCCGAGGACGGCTGGCTGCCGCTCTGGGTGCAGTCCGAGGAGGGCCGGCGCTTCCCGGGCTGGTGGCGCCGCTTCGGCCTCTTCCTCCTCACCATCGCCGCCGAGGTGGAGATCCCGCCGCCGGTGGCCATCGTGCATCCGCCCGGCCTCGCGGGCGGCGTGCCGAGCGAGTCCTGGCTCGAGGGGCACCGCTGGTGACGGGTCGACACGCCGCGACCCTGCTGGCAGGGCTGGTCCTCCTCGTCGCCGCCGGCGGCTGCGCGCGGCCACCGGCCGAGCGTCCGGTTGCCGATCCCGCCTCGCAGCGGACGACCCGTGCCGGCGCCGTCGCGGGCTTCGTCGCGCGCTACGGCAGCCACGCCTGGCTCGGCATCCCGTACGCGCGGCCGCCCGTGGGCGCGCTCCGCTGGCGAGCGCCCGAGCCGCCGGAGCCGTGGACGGGGACACGCGCGGCGCTCGCGCTCGGCGCGCCCTGCACCCAGTACGCGAGCCGCCTCGGCGGCGTCGCCACCGCCCGGCCGGACACCCCCGTCGGCAGCGAGGACTGCCTCTACCTGAACGTGTGGGCGCCGCGCTCGGCGGAGGCGCATCCGGCGGCGCAGTGGCCGGTCATGCTGTGGATCCACGGCGGCGGCAACACGATCGGCGAGGGCGGCCTCTACGACGGCGGCAACCTCGCAGCCACGCACGGCGTCGTCGTGGTCACCGTGAACTACCGCCTCGGGCCCCTGGGGTGGTTCCACCACGCCGCGCTCCGCGAGGACGCCTCGAAGCTCGAGCGCTCGGGAAACTTCGCGCTGCTCGATCTCCTCGAGGCCCTCGCCTGGGTGCGCGACAACGCCGCGGCCTTCGGGGGCGATCCCTCGCGGGTGACGATCTTCGGCGAGTCGGCGGGTGGCACGAACGTGTTCGCGCTGCTCCTCGCGCCGCAGGCCCGGGGCCTCTTCCACAGGGCAATCGTCCAGAGCGGCGTCCTGCGCATCACGACGCCCGCGGCGGCCGAGCACCTCGCCAGCGATCCGGAGCCGGGGGGACCGAACAGCACGAGCGAGGCCCTGCTCCGTCTCCTCCGCGCGGACGGCACGGCGCCCGACCGCGCGGGGGCCACGGCCCACCTGCAGGCGCTGGCCCCGCGCGAGGTCGCGCACTACCTGCGCGACAAGAGCGCCCGCGAGATCCTCGCCGCCTACCCCCCGATCCGGGGCGTCGGCATGATCGCCATGCCGACGCTCGTCGGCGACGGCACCGTCCTGCCCCGCGAGCGGCCACTCGAGCGCCTTGCCCGCGCCGATGGCTACCAGCAGGTGCCGGTGATCCTCGGCACCAACCGCGACGAGAACAAGCTGTTCCTCTCGCAGGACCCCGCCTGGGTCCGGCGCCTCTTCTGCCTCCTCCCCCGCATCCGCGACGAGACGCGCTACGAGGCCACGGCGAGCCACCTCTCCGCGATGTGGAAGGCGACCGGCGTCGACGAGCCCGCGGCGCGCATGCGCGCGGCGCAGGGGTCGGGTGTCTACGCCTACCGCTTCGACTGGGACGAGGAGCCCACGAAGCTCGGCACCGACCTCTCGCGCCTGCTCGGCGCCGCTCACGGTCTCGAGATCCCGTTCGTGTTCGGGCACTTCGATCTCGGGCCCGCAGCCAGCTTCCTCTTCACCGCCGAGAACGAGCCCGGCCGGCGCGCACTCGCGGCGCAGGCGATGTCGTACTGGGCCGAGTTCGCCCACCGCGGCACGCCGGGACGCGGCCGCTCGGATGAGCTCCCCGCCTGGACGCCGTGGGACGACTCGACGCCCGGGGTGCCGCGCTTCCTCGTGCTCGACACGCCCGAGGGCGGGGGGCTCCGCATGTCCTCCGAGACGGTCACGCGCGCCGGTGTCCTCGCCGCCATCGACGGCGACCCACGCTTGCCGGCGCCGCGCGACCGCTGCACCGTCCTGCGCCTCCTCGCCACCTGGTCGACCGCCTACACTCCCGAGGACTACGCGCGGCGCGAGGAGTGCCGTCCGTACCCCCTGGCGCGCCGTGGCGGCCTCGGGTGAGAGTGGGAGGAGATCCCGTTTCCGTCACTTGCCGGCGGGCGGTTCCTCGGGGCGCGTAGACCCCGCTGTCGTCGTTGCGCGTCGGATCTTGCACTTTCGCACGATCGCGCACGCGGCGAGGGTATCTCACTCCGCATTGAATCCCAGCTACTTACGGGGGTTGGATGCGATGTCATGTGGCATGGACGTTGCTGACTCAGTGCGGCATGTTCGTCGAGAGCTGCTCGGTCAGGGGTGGAGGCTTTCTCGTCGGTGAGACCGCTCGCGAACTCTTCGCCTGCGAGGAGATCGCACCGGAGGCACCGATGGAGATCGGCCAGGCCACGAACATCGATCGACTCGACCTCAGCAGCGACGCCCTGCGCGTCGCCAGGTCCGGGATGGCGCGTGCGGTCGACCATGCCCGCGCGCGCGAAGACCTCGGGACGTCGCTCGCCGAACTCGGTGCGGTGCAGCGGCGCATCGCCGACATGGCCGTGCGCATCTACGTCGCCGAGTCGCTCGTCCGTCGCACCGGGGGCCTCATCGATGCCCTGCTCGCGCGCCTGGACGCGGAGGGAGCCGACGCGGCCGCGCACGCGAGCGACGCGATCGACGAGTACGCGATCGAGCTCGCGATCGTGCAGGTGTTCGCGGACGAGACGCTGGCTGCCGTGATCCAGCACGCGTGCGAGGTGCGAGCCCGCGATCGCATCGATCCGGATCTCCTCGACCGCCAGCGGCATGGCGGGTGCGGCGACGGCTCCGGCGAGGACGGACGCGAGGCCGGCCGCGCGCTCATCCCGGCTCTGCTGATGCGGCGCGCGATGACCGAGGCGCTGCCCGTACTCGCGTTCATGCAGGGCGTCGACGCCGAGCTCACGCACACGAGCGGCGATGCGATCCCCGACGGACCCCTCGGGCGTGAGATCCACGCCGTCGACCAGGCGAAGCGGCTGGTCGCCTACACGACACGCCTCTTCCTCCAGCGCAAGCCCGCAGAGCTGGCGTACCGGCAGCAGCACCTCGAGACGTTCGCGGAGATGATCACCGATCTCTACGCGATGGAGAGCGCGGTGGCTCGCACCGCGCAGCTCATCCACCGCCACGGCGAGGAGAAGGTCAAGTTCGAGCGCGACCTGATCACGCTCTTCCTCTCCGATGCCTCGGATCGGCTCGCCGCGAACGCGCGCAGGATCTTCGGCAACGACACCGCCGGGGCCGAGCTCGAGCACCACCTCGGCGTGATCGCGCGCCTCGCGTCCTACGAGCCGCTCGGCATCCTCGACGCTCGCGCCCGCATCGCCGAGCACGTGGTGGCCGGCGGCACGGCGCTCGGTTAACGGCGCGCACACGCAGGCCGGCGGCACCGCGCTCGGGAGCGGGCCGCACGCGCGCGGCGGCGGCGCCGCGGCGTCCGCCCTGACCGCCTGCGGTGGAGGCAGCCAGGCCGAGCTAGGAGCCAGACTGGGGTGCGATCACCGCGCGGCCCTGGATCCGCCCATGCTCGAGCAGGTCGAGGGCCTCGTTCACCTCCTCGAGCGCGAAACGCCTGCTGAGCGCGCGGATCCTTCCCCCCGCCGCGAACTCGAGCAGCTCCTGCAGATCCGTGTACGAGCCCCAGTAGCAGTTCGTGACCACGCACTCCCCCGGGACGCTGAGGAACGAGTACGGGAAGACCCCGCCAGCGATGCCGACCAGCACGATGATGCTCTTCCGGCCGGCGACGGCCGCTGCGGTGCGCAGGGTGACGTCGCTTCCAACCGTGTCGATGACCGCCTGGGCACCCTCCCCCTCCGTCAGGCGCCGGATCTCGGCCGCTGCGTCGCCGCGTGCGTCGACGAGGTAGTCCGCACCGAGACGTCCCGCCAGCTCGAGCTTCTCGTCCGTGATGTCGACGGCGGCGATGCGTACGCCGGGGCTCACGTGCTTGAGGATCTGGAGGGCGAGGTGCCCGAGGCCACCCGCACCGAGGACCGCGATACACGCTCCGGGGTAGACGTAGGGCAGCGCTTTCTTGATCGCCCGGTACGGCGTGAGGCCGGCGTCGGCGAGCGGCGCCGCCGCGAAGGGATCGATGCCGTGCAGCTTCACGAGAAAGCGGGGCGACGCCAGGTGGAGGAACTCCGCATAGCCACCGTACGCGAGCCAGAGCGCCATGTTGCAGACCTGCTCGTCGCCGAGACGGCAGATCCGACACGAGCCGCAACCGCGCCCGCCCCAGACGATGACCGGATCACCCGGCGCGACCTCCGCCACCTCGTCGCCGACCGCCTCGACGTAGCCGGCGTTCTCGTGCCCGAGCGTGAGCGGGAGGGGCACCGTCGGGGGCAAGGGCAGCGCGCCGGCACGGATGTGCACGTCCGAGTGACACACCCCCGCCCCGGCGATGCGGACGAGCACCTCGCGGCCACGGACGGCAGGCGTGGGGACCTCCTCGATACGCAGCGGCTCTCCGACTCGGTGCAGGCGTGCGGCCCTCATGCGCGACCTCCTGGCGATGGTGCGAGCCTCCTACGGCTTTCCCGACCCGACCGCAACGAGGCCGGGTCGACCCGACGGGGGGAGCACGACGGCGGGGGACGGCGGCAACCGTGGACGCGCGGTGCGCCGACGGCGGTCACGAACATGGCGGGCGCACGAGGGCGGGCGCACTCGCCTTTCGGCAGACCTTGTGTTAGCGAACCCCGAGCGCGGCCCCGGGTCCCGGGCCGCGCACACCGCGAGGAGGTCTCCAGCGATGCAGGTCACGAGCGAGCGGATCACGATCCCCGTCGACGGCGCGTCGATGCCCGCCTACCTGGCACGGCCGAGCGAGCCCGGCACGTATCCTGCGGTGCTGGTGTTCATGGAGGTCTTCGGCGTGAACCGGCACATCCGCAGCGTCGTCGACCGCGTCGCGGCGGAGGGCTACGTCGCGCTCGCACCCGACGTGTTCCACCGCTTCGCGCCGGGCATCGAGCTCGGCTACGACGAGCAGGGCATCGCGCGCGGCATCGAGCTGATGGGCAAGGTGAAGGCCTCGGAGGCGATCGCCGACGCCGCCGCCGCCATCGAGGCGCTGATGAAGCGCTCCGACGTGGGGGGGACGGGCGCGGGCGCAATCGGCTTCTGCTTCGGTGGTCACCTCACCTACCTCATGGCCTGCGAGCTCCCGATCAAGGCGGCAGCGAGCTTCTACGGCGGCTTCGTCGCGGTCTCGGCGCCCGGCAACGACGGCCCCCCGACCATCGACCGCACGCCCAGGATCAAGGGACGGATCCTCTGCCTCTTCGGCGAGAAGGATGGCTACATCCCACTCGATCAGGTGGAACGGATCCGGAAGGCGCTCGAGACCAGCAAGATCCGTCACGAGGTGGTCGTCTATCCGGGTGTCGGCCACGGCTTCTTCTGCGACGAGCGCGGCGACTACGATCAGAAGTCCGCCGACGACGCGTGGCGGCGGGTGCAGGCGCTCTTCCAGGACGAGCTGCGCTAGGGGACAGGGCTCCGAGCCGCCATCGCGGGGCGGGCGGAAGCCCATCGCGGACTGGGAGCGAGAGCGGAATGACCCGGCCCTTCCTCGAAGAGCCCGCGCGCCGCACGCCCGTCCATGCCGAGACCGAGGTCCTGGTGGTCGGCGGCGGTGCAGCGGGCGTCGCGGCGGCCGTGGCGGCGGCACGCACCGGCGCCGACACGCTCCTCGTCGAGCGCACCGGGCAGCTCGGCGGGCTCGCGACCGGCGGCCTCATCATCCTGCTGCTCACGCTCGACGACGGCGACGGCCGACAGGTCGTGCGCGGTCTCTGCCAGGAGGTCACCGAGCGCGTGGCGGCCCGCGGGGCGGCCTTCTTCCCGCCCCGCGGCGAATGGGGCAGCGAGGCCCCGGACCTCCTCGAGCACTACCGACGCTGGGGCCTGGTCTGGGGCTCGATGCCGCTCCGGGTGCGCTACTCGGTCGCCTACGAGCCCGAGGAGCTCCGCCTCGCCCTCGTCGAGATGGTGGCCGGTGCCGGTGCCCGCCTGCTCCTGCACGCGTGGGGATGCGAGCCGCTCCTCGAGGGAAGCCGCATCGACGAGAGCGGGCGGCGGGTCGGCGGGCGGGTCATCGCGGTGACGTTCCAGGGGAAGCGCGGGCGCTTCGCGGTCCGCGCCCGTGTCGTCGTCGACGCGACCGGCGACGGTGACCTCTTCGCCGCCGCCGGCTGCGCGCACGAGACCGAGAGGGTGCTGCCCTGGCTGTGGTTCCGCATGGGGGGCGTGAGCGACGTCGAGGCCGCGCTCGACGCCGGTGGCTGGTTCTTCCGCACCGTGAACGATGGCGTCGTCCTCTTCCCCTGGGGCGCAACCGACAAGATCGGGCGCAAGATCGACGCGACCGATCCCGAGGACCTGACCTTCGCCGAGCTCGAGTGCCGCAAGCTGGTCATGGCCGAGGTCGACCGCCTGCGCGCCGAGGTGCCGGAGTTCCGCCGCGCGCACGTCTGCGAGATCGCTCGCCAGATCGGCATCACCGAGAGCCGGCGCCTCATCGGCACCTACATCCTGCGGCGCGACGACCTGAACCGGCCCTTCGCGGACACGATCGCCCTCACCGGCAACTGGACCAAGGGCGGCGTCGTCTACCACATCCCCTACCGCGCCCTGTGCACGCGCGAGGTCGAGAACCTCCTCGTCGCCGGGCGCTGCATCTCCGTCGACCACCGGGTCCATCACGCGACCAAGGAGATTCCGGCGTGCATGGCGACGGGCGAGGCGGCGGGCGTCGCCGCGGCCCTCGCCGTACAGGGCGGCGTCGCGCCCGGGGCCCTCGCCGCGAGCGTGCTGCGCGATCGCCTGCGGGCCGCTGGCGCCATCGTCGATCTGCCGACGTAGGAGATGTGCCGGGGAGGAGATCTGCTGAGGGAGGATGCGCGGCGACCGCGCCACGTACCGATGAGACGCGGCCCGGCCGCGTCGTGAGAGCACCTGCCATGACGACACCTCGTATCGAGAGCCGCATTCGCACCGACAGCCCCGAGTTTCGCGAGAACACCGCCGCCATGCGAGCGCTGGTCGCCGGCCTGCGCACGCACCTCGCGCGGGCGCGCGAGGGCGGCGGCGCGCAGGCGCGCGCCCGCCACACCGAGCGCGGCAAGCTCGTCGCGCGCGAGCGCATCGACGCGCTCGTCGATCCCGGCACCGCCTTCCTCGAACTCTCGCCGCTCGCCGCCCACGGCATGTACGGCGCGGAGGCCCCTTCGGCCGGCATCGTGACCGGCATCGGTACGATTCACGACCGGCCGGCGATGATCATCGCCAACGACGCGACGGTGAAGGGCGGGACCTACTTCCCGATCACCGTGAAGAAGCATCTGCGCGCGCAGGAGGCGGCGCTCGAGAACCGCCTGCCCTGCGTCTACCTGGTCGACTCGGGCGGCGCCTTCCTGCCCCTCCAGGCCGAGGTCTTCCCCGACCGGGAGCACTTCGGGCGCATCTTCTTCAACCAGGCGCGCATGTCCGCCGAGGGCATCCCGCAGGTCGCCGTCGTCATGGGCTCGTGCACCGCGGGCGGTGCCTACGTCCCGGCCATGAGCGACGAGACCGTGATCGTTCAGAGCCAGGGGACGATCTTCCTCGCCGGCCCGCCACTCGTGAAGGCCGCGACCGGCGAGGAGGTCACGGCGGAGGAGCTCGGAGGCGGCGAGGTGCATACCCGCATCTCCGGCGTGAGCGACCACCTCGCACGCGACGATCGCCACGCGCTCGCGATCGCGCGGAACATCTTCACCTCGCTGCCCGAGCCCCCGCCCTGCCCCGTCGCACGCGAGACGCCCGAGCCGCCGGCCTACGATCCCGAGGAGCTCTACGGCATCGTGCCGCGCGATCCGCGCAAGCAGTACGACATCCGCGAGCTCCTCGCGCGCCTCGTCGACGGCAGCCGCCTGCACGAGTTCAAGGCGCTGTACGCGCCCACCATCGTTACCGGCTTCGCCCACATCCACGGGTATCCCGTCGGCATCGTCGCCAACAACGGCGTCCTCTTCTCGGAGTCGGCCTTGAAGGCGACGCACTTCATCGAGCTCTGCTGCGCCCGGCGGGTGCCGCTGCTCTTCCTGCAGAACATCACCGGCTTCATGGTCGGCAAGAGGTACGAGCACGGCGGCATCGCCAAGGACGGCGCCAAGATGGTGAACGCGGTCGCCAACGCGCGCGTGCCGAAGCTCACCGTCATCGTCGGCAACTCCTACGGCGCCGGGAACTACGGCATGTGCGGTCGCGCCTACTCGCCGCGTTTCCTCTTCATGTGGCCGAACAGCCGGATCTCGGTGATGGGCGGCGAGCAGTCCGCCAGCACGCTGCTGACGGTGAAGCTGCAGCAGCTCGCGGCACGCGGCGAGACGATGGGCGACGAGGAGCAACGCCAGTTCCAGGCACCGATCCTCACCAAGTACGAGGAGGAAGGGAGTGCCTACTACTCGACGGCGCGCCTGTGGGACGACGGCATCCTCGATCCGCTCGAGACCCGCGACGCGCTCGGCCTGACGCTGGCGGCGGCCCTGTGCGCGCCGCTCGCGGCGACGCGGTTCGGGGTGTTCCGGATGTAGGGGGGCCGCGCCGCGGCGCGTCTTGACTGACCGGCTCGCGACGCGCTGTGCAGCTCCGTGGTTTGCACAGGGGGCGGGATCGCTCGGTCGCACCGCCAATCCTCCCCGTCGTTGGCGTCAGCAACGATCGTCGAATGCAGCTCGTGAGCGTACGCCTCAGCGACGGCGCGATCAGCACCGACGACTACGGCCGGCGGCGCGCCGGCGCCGGTGCCAAGTCCCGCCCCGTCCTGCTAAGACCTCGCCCCGTGCGTGCACGCTGGTCGCTCTGGATCGCGTGGGGGTTCGCCGCGGCGCTCGCGTGCGTGATGCTCCTGCGACTCGTCCCGGTCTGCCGCGACCAACTCGCCGCCCCTTTCGACCTCATCTCGGAAGGGCCGCACATGAGCACGGTGAAGGCGATTCAGAGCGGGTTCGACATCTACGCGCGCGCGTCGTTCCTCGATCTGCCGCTCTTCATGACCCCGTACACGCCGCTCTACCACACGCTCGTCGCGGTGCTGCCGCAGGATCCCGTGAACCCGTTCTTCACCGGCCGGCTGGTCGCCGCGGTCTTCGTGATCCTGGCCGCGGCGACGCTGCTCGCCGTGGCGGAGCGCGGCCACCGAGCGACCGCCGTGACGGCCGTGGCCGTCTTCTTCCTCGTCCATGCCGTGACCGGCAACACCGCCTATCTGCGCTCCGACAGCATGGCGCTCTGCTGGTCGGTCTGGGCGGTGGTGACGGCCGCACGCGCCCGTAGCCGTTCCGCGGTCGCAACGGCCGGCGTGTTGGGCGCGCTCGCGATCGCCGCCAAACAATCCTTTCTCGCTGCCGGTATCACCTGCCTGCTCCATTTCGCCAGCCGTGACCACCGCGACGCGCGCGCGTTCCTGCTCGCTGGCGGCGCGGTCGGCGCCGTCCTCGGGCTCGCCGCATGGGCCTACTGGGGCAACGACTTCTGGTTCGCCGTCACCATTCCCCTCACGGACTATCCGCGCGACATCGAGAGCTTCTGGGTGCATTGGCGCATGATGTTCGCGCAGCCGCTCTTCCTCTTCATCCTCGCGACGGCAGCCGTCGCGAGCGCGGCCGCGTGTGCGACCGACGGCTGGCGTGTCTTCGCGGCGCCGTATCTGCCGTACGCCCTCGTCTCCTGGGCCCTGCAGACGAGCGTCATGACCGGCATCGGCGCCGAGAATCACAATCTGATCGAGCCGGTGCTCGCGACGTTGCTGTGGGTCGTGGTGGCGCTGCAGCAGCACCGGCCCCAGCTCCAGGTGGGATGGGCGCGGGGTGCCGGCCTCGCTGCGCTCGCATTCTGCACCCAGCTCGAGCTCCGCAACCCAGACTCGTCCCTCTATTCCTTCACCAACCCCGCCAAGACCGCGCGGTACGTCCGCGAGCGCGCCGCCGCCCAGGCGGCCTTGCGCGACCTCGGCATCGAGCGCGGGCGCATGCTGAACCTCAAGAACTCGCAGATCCCCCACGACTTCGCCGGTGAGATGGTCGTGAACGACGTCTGGATGTACATCACGGTGCTCTGGAACACGCGGCCGGAGACCGCCGACCGGCTCGTGCGCGCGATCGAGGCCGAGTCCTTCGACGCCGTCTTCGTCGCCCCCGGCGTGCTCTCGGCGGGCCACGATCACGGCGACGCGCCATGGCCGCGCATCATCCACGCGGTGTTCGCGCACTACACGGTGACGTACCGCGGCGGCGAGGTGAACGTGCTGACACGCCGAAAGCCGCGCGTCTCGTGAGCGCCGGCTCTCAGAAACCGATCCCCGCCGCTCGCGGTACAAGACTCAGCTGGGGAATGCCGGCGATCGCCGGGATACTCTGCTTCTTCGTCGCGATGGACCTCTGGTTCATCACGCGCAACTCGCAGACATACGACGAGCCGGCGTACTACTACTCCGGGTGGGCCCACCTCGCGGAAGGCGACTTCTCGGTCAACTGGCACCAGCCGCCGCTCAGCAAGCAGATCGCCGCCCTGCCGGTCTTCGTGCTCTCGCGCCTGCATCTGATCGCGCCACCGACTTTTACCCCGCTCGGTGAAGGCGACGCCGTCCGTGATTTCCTCTACCAATCGCCGCTGTCGTTCTCGTCGATGCTGTTCCTCGGACGGCTTCCGATGCTGCTCCTCGGCCTCCTCACGGTCGTCCTCGTCGCGCGCTGGGCCTACCGGCTCTGGGGAATGCCGGCGGCCGTCGTGGCCAGCGGGCTTGCAGTGACGGAGCCGACCTTCCTCGCGCACAGCGGCCTCATTACGCCCGACATCGCGGTCACCTTTTTCCTCACGCTCTTCCTCTACCTCGCATGGAAGTGCACCGAGGCGCCGTCCCGGCCGTGCTTCCTGCTCGCAGGCGTCGCCCTCGGCGCCGCACTCGGTTCGAAATTCTCCGCCCTCGCCGCGCTGCCCGCGATCCTTGCGGTCGCGATCGCCGACGGGCGGGTGTTCCCATGGCAGTCCAGACGCCCGAGCGTGGATGCGCTCCTCGGGCTGGTGCTCTTGCTGGGGGTCGCGGCGCTCACGCTCGCCGCACTCTACGGGTTTCACGGGTTCACGTTCTGGCGCCAAGGCGTCAGCGGCCAGATGCTGCACGTCGAGCAGGGGCATCCGGCCTTCTTTTGGGGCCGGCACTCGACCCAGGGGTGGCCGTACTACTTCCCGGTGGCGTTCGCGCTGAAGACACCCCTCCCGACGCTCGCGGCGATCGTCGCGTCCGTGATGCTTCCCCACGCCGGCGTGCCGTGCGACAGGCGCGCGGGGCTCTTCCTGCTCGTCCCCGCGCTGTTCCTGCTCGCGCCCGCCATGTGGGGCGGCGTGGACATCGGTATCCGCTATCTGCTCCCGCTGTATCCGCTGCTCTTCGTCGCGGCGTCGCGTCCGGCCACGATTCAGCTGCGACGCAGCTGCCCACTGCGTGCGACCAAAGGCGTCGAGTCG
>Ga0209253_10003024_pt1 | contig 14823 bp, 18 predicted proteins | sample FrelakmetBRP12BR_FD_187145 | JGI IMG/M metagenome (GOLD analysis project Ga0209253, IMG submission 187145) | Freshwater lake sediment microbial communities from the University of Notre Dame, USA, for methane emissions studies - BRP12 BR (SPAdes)... | ecosystem: Environmental > Aquatic >...
GATTTACTTATCACTCTCTATTGAGGAGTAAAGCAAAAACATCTAAAAGGAGGAAAATAATATGAAGAAAATTATCATCGTAATGGTTGTTGCAACGTTCTGCCTTACAATGGTCGGCATTGCAGGTGCTGCAGATGTTGTGAAAAAACCTGGTACAACAATGCAACAGGTTCCGGGGACAACTCAACCTGTTCCAATATTTACCTGCCCTACAGGATGGACGAAAAAAGCTAATGCACTTGTCTGCGTGCCCAGCAAGCCTGCACCTATTAATTGTCCGGCAGGCTACCAGTATTATGAAAAGCTTACATGCAGTGCCTCAACTTTCTTTGGTGGCTGTCAAGTTGAAGGATGCGAGGTAGGTTGTTTTAAACCACCCGAACCCCCCAAATAACACAATGATACAGGTTCTATAAATCATTGACCGGGGTGTCAGACAATGGCACCCCGGTTGACAAAGACAAAAATTCAACTGCTTTCTTTCAGATTCTCTACGAGCTATTGACCAGCCTATCCTGCATGACATTGCTGATAAAATAAATTTTCAATAGCTTTCGTTATTATCACTCTTTCTCCGTTTTTGCAAATAAACATATAAAAATATGATATAATTTTTTGTTATGGATAAGGCCAGGGCTCATCTGTTTATTGACGGAAGGGTGCAGGGTGTTTTCTACCGGGCGTTTACAAGGGAGCTTGCCCATAACCTTGGGCTTGATGGCTGGGCAAGAAATCTCAGGGACGGCAGGGTTGAGGCGCTGTTTGAAGGTGAAAAAGATACCATTCAAAAGGCAATCCAGGCATGCTACGCCGGTCCGCCCGGAGCAAGGATTACAAACATTGACGTGCAGTGGGAAACATATACAGGTGATGAGAAAGGGTTCAGCGTAAGATATTGATAAGATTCAAATATTTTATCCTGCCTGTTCTGCCTGAAAAAGTATGCTGAAGGAACTGAGAATCAGAAATCTTGCTATTATTGATGATCTATCGGTCAGATTTGGAGAAGGACTTAATGTGCTGACAGGTGAAACTGGCGCCGGGAAGTCGATTATTGTTGATTCACTCGGTCTTGCCCTTGGCAGCAGGGCGCAATCAGATTTAGTCAGATCAGGAGAAAAGGAGGCTGTTGTCGAGGCGTATTTTGAGATTGAAGAAAAGAAAGTGTTTCCTGATATCGGGGTTGATCTGTCCGAGGGCATTATCCTCAGAAGGGCTCTCTCTGCTGCAGGAAAGAGCAGGGCATATATAAATGACACAATGGTAAGCCAGCAGACCCTTGCAGAAGTTGGGAGGTCTTTGGTTGATATCCATGGGCAGCATGAACACCAGAGCCTTTTTTCTGTTGATAAACACAGGGATTTTCTGGACGCATTCGGAAAATTTCAGGATGAACAGGAGGGGTTGGAGGCGCTTTATCAGGATGTTGAGGCTTTGAAGCGGCAAGTAACTGATTTAGGGCAGAAGACAAAAGAAAGGGAACAGAGGCTTGACCTGTTGAGGTTCCAGGTCCATGAGATCGATGCTGCCTCTCTCAGTATAGGCGAGAAAGAGAAGCTGTCAGAACAGAGGGCGATATTATCAAATCTTGGCAGGTTGAACGAACTGGCCGAGACCGCTTATTCAGCACTCTATGGCGCTGAAGGTTCATGTATGGAAAGGCTATCATCTATAATATCTAAAGTGAAAGAGATGTCGTCTATAGACCATAGCGTATCTTCAGTCCTGGGAATACTCGAATCAGCTTTCCCCTCGATTGAGGATGCAGCCGTATCACTCCGTGGATACAGAGATAAATATGATTTTGAACCTGAGAGACTTTCCGGGGTTGAAGACAGGCTCGACCTGATCAGGAAGCTTGAGAATAAATATGGAGAAGGGATCGAAAATATCATTGGATACAGGGGTGATGCAGATAGAGAATTGAAGGGACTTGAGCATATCGACGAAAGGCTTGATGCCTTAGAAGCTGATCTTAACGCAAAAGAAGTTATGCTGCTAAATGCTGCAAGATCCCTTTCTGATAAAAGAAAAAATGCGGCCCCCAAAATGGAGGCCCTTATACGGAAGGAACTGAAAGAACTTGCATTCAGCAACGCAGAGTTTATGATAGATATAAAAAAGGAAGCCATCTCTTCTCATGGGATGGATAGAGTTGAATTCCTCTTCTCCGCAAACCCGGGGGAACCTCCAAAGCCGCTTTTGAAAATCGCCTCAGGTGGTGAACTTTCAAGGGTTATGCTCGCCCTGAAGAGCATCCTTGCAGATTTTGACAGCATACCCGTACTTATATTCGATGAGGTTGATGCGGGTATCGGGGGAAAGACTGCGGAAAGTGTTGGCAAGAAACTGAAGGCCATAGCAAATAAGCACCAGGTGCTCTGCACGACCCATCTCCCGCAGATTGCTTCTATGGGAGATTACCATCTGAAGACAGAAAAGGGTCAGAGGGGTGAAAGGGTCTATGTTGAGGTGAAAGAGCTTACAGGCAAAGAACGATTGAATGAGGTAGCGAGGATGCTGAGCGGCACGATAACAGAGGTTTCGCTGAAGCACGCAAAGGAATTAATCGAGAGTAATGTATGAAGGGTATGATTATAATAGACAAGGAATTATGTAAGGGATGCGCCTATTGTGTTGATGCATGTCCAACTGGTGTTATTGCGGTCGAAGAGAGATTCAATAAAAAGGGTTTTTTCCCTGCTTCCTCTGAACATCCTGATAAATGCACAGGCTGTGCCATATGTGCACAGATGTGTCCTGAAATAGCAATAGAGGTTTACAAAGAAGTCGAACCTGAGCGCTCCGGAGAGGAATAAATATGAATAAACCATATGCAATCGGTATTGATCTTGGCGGAACGAATTTGAGGTTGGCTCTGGTTTCAAGGGACAACGAGATCATACAGAAAATTAAAAAACCTACATCTGATGACATCCTTGACTCGATTATCACGTCTGTAGAGGGTATTTTTTCTGATGAGGTTGCCGGAATAGGTATAGGCGTAGCCGGACTTATTGACGCGAAAAATGGCAGGGTTTTCACTTCTCCAAATCTTCAGGCAGTGGAGAAGGTTGACCTTGTTAAAGAACTTAGGAAGAGGTTTTCTGTCCCGGTTTATATTGAGAATGATGCTAATGCTGCTGCACTTGGCGAGATGAGGGCAGGTGCAGGTAAGGATTTTTCAAACTTTGTGCTTTTTACCCTTGGTACCGGGATAGGCGGCGGTATTGTTTATGACAGAAAACTCCTGCATATCGCTGCAGAAATCGGGCATATGAGTATCAGTGCAGATGGTGAGAAATGTTCCTGCGGCAATTACGGTTGTCTTGAGTCTTATGCAGCCGGCAGGGCCATATTGTCAAAAGCAGTTTCGCTCCTTGAGACAGGCAGGGAGAGTTTATTAAAGGTACAGTGTGGCGGAAATTTCTATAAACTGACAGCAGAGGATATTAACAAAGCAGCCCTTAACGGCGATAACCTTGCAAGGGAAATATTGAAGACAGCCGGCCGGTACCTCGGCATCGGCATTACGAATGTTATTAATATAATAAGCCCGGAGGCGATCATCCTCAGCGGTGGTCTTACAGGAGCATGGGATATATATGTGCAGGAGGCGATCAAAGAGGCTTCCAAGAGGACATTAAAAGAACTTTTTGAGAGGGTAAAGATATTGCCATCGTTACTCTCTGACGATGCAGGGATTATCGGTTCTGCGGGAATGGTATTTTAGGGCAAGGTACAATAAACGGATACTAAAAATAGAGTTTGGAGGAATTCTGAGTGAAAAGTAAAAAAAAGCTGTTATTGGAATACGTAGAGGCTATAGTTACCGCTCTGATACTTGCGCTTGTGATAAGAGCCTATATAATACAGGCATTTAAGATACCATCAGGGTCAATGATCCCAACACTTCTTATAGGAGACCACATCCTTGTAAACAAGTTCCTGTACGGAACACAAATTCCCTTTACCGACAAGAAGATATTGATAATACGAAAACCTGTAAAAGGGGATATAATTGTTTTTAAATATCCGGAGAATCCACAAAAAGATTTCATAAAAAGGGTTATTGCAGCTGAAGGTGATATCATAGAGGAGAGGGATAAGATAGTTTATGTTAATGGAAATATGGTTAGCGAGCCCTATGCTGTTCATTATGACAGGTACCTGAGAAGTGGAGGAAATGATCCGAGGGATAACTTCGGGCCTTTAATAGTTCCAAAAGAAAAGGTATTTGTCATGGGAGATAACCGTGATCAAAGCTATGACAGCAGATACTGGGGTTTTGTGGATATGAAAGAGATAAGGGGTAAGGCGCTTATTATATATTGGTCCTGGGATCCTGACAAATGGGCCAGGCTGAACAGGATAGGGAGGTTAATAGAATGAAATACAGAATCGGGGAAAAGGGTTTTGTAAAAGGTCTGTTTATCGTCCTCATCATTGCGGCATGTGCTTTTGTCGCAATATCCTTTGGTAAGCCGCATTATCGTTCTTTGATGCTCGGCTCTCATACCAGGGATATACTGAAATCAGAGATCGGCAATATTGACATTATCAGACAACAGATTCTGGAAAATGTAAAAGAACTGGGGATCCCGTTAGATGAAAAAAATCTTGAGGTGGTTCTTGATAAAAAGATAATCAGGGTTAAGGCAACATGGTCTGAGACTGTGGATTTCTGGGGCTATTATCAAAAGAAATTCGATTTTACCCTGAATGAGGAGTACTGATTGTTTACAGGACTGATACTCGAACTTGGTGAAATAACATCCATAAACAGAAAGAGCGGTGGCGCAGTGCTGTCGCTGAAATCAGACAAAACAGCATCTGCTGCAAAACTCGGGGACAGTATTGCTGTCAATGGCGTGTGCCTTACTGTTGTAAAGAGTGGAAGGAAAGAACTCTCCTTTGACCTCTCTGATGAGACCCTGCGGAGTACAAACATCGGGAGTCTGAATAAGGGCGATGCAGTTAACCTCGAGCCTTCAATGAGTCCTGATTCAAAAATAGGCGGTCATTTTGTGACAGGGCATGTCGATACGGTCGGAAAGATCCGCTCAAGGGTACAGAGTGGAGACATGCTGAAATTTGAGATTGAAGCGCCATCGAAAGTTACAGACTTTCTCGTTGAAAAGGGATCGGTTGCTGTAGATGGAATAAGCCTGACTGTTGTTGATATACTTAAAGATGGCTTTACATTAGTCATTATTCCCCATACAGCCAAACTTACTACCTTAGGTTTTAAAGGTGCCGGCGATTCGGTAAACATCGAGGTGGATATCCTGGGGAAATATGTTGCAAAATTTTTACAGAGAAGAGAAAATAAAAATTCGCGGTTTATGAAGACCCTCATGGAAGGGGGATTTATTAACGAATAGGATTCAAGGGCCCAAGGGGCCAAGGGTTCCAGTGAAATTCTACCTCGCTTGAACCCTCGAAACCTTGAATCCCTGGACCCTTTACCTATTTAGGAGGTTTAGCTTGGAGAAGTATAAATTTAATGCTGTTGATGAGGCCTTAGACGATATAACGGCAGGTAAGATGGTTATACTCGTTGATGATGAGGATAGAGAGAACGAAGGTGATCTCTGCATGGCAGCAGAGAAGATTACCCCGGAGGCGATTAATTTCATGGCAAAATACGGCAGGGGACTCATCTGCCTTTCCCTAACCCCTGAGCGTGTAGAGGAATTACATCTCCCTATGATGACGGATGAAAACACATCAATGTTTGGTACTGCATTTACTGTTTCTATTGAAGCCAAGAAAGGTGTTACAACAGGGATATCAGCGGCAGACAGGGCAAAAACAATACAAACAGCAATTGACCCGAAAATGAAACCAGAGGACATTTCAAGGCCCGGACATGTTTTTCCTCTCAGGGCAAGACCCGGAGGGGTATTGCAAAGGGCAGGGCAGACAGAAGGCTCTGTTGATCTGGCAAGACTTGCAAGGCTCTATCCGGCAGGTGTCATCTGTGAGATCATGAGCGATGACGGTTCAATGGCAAGAGTGCCCGAGCTTATGGAATTTGCAAAAAAACACAATCTCAAAATAGTCACGATAAAAGACCTTATCAAATACAGGATGAGGACAGAGTTGTTAGTCAAAAGGCTTGCTACTGTTAAACTCCCGACCAGCTTTGGCGGCGACTTTACCGCTATCGCCTATGCCAATGATATAGATGATGTTATCCATATAGCGCTCGTTAAAGGTCAGATAAAACCGGAAGATGAGGTGCTTGTAAGGGTCCATTCCCAGTGCCTGACAGGTGATGTCTTTGCTTCGGAGAGATGTGATTGCGGCGAGCAGCTTCATAAGGCAATGGAGAAGATCAAGAAAGAAGGCAAGGGAGTCATACTTTATATGAAACAGGAAGGCCGCGGTATAGGTCTGATTAATAAACTGAGGGCATATGAATTACAGGATAAGGGGCTTGATACGGTTGAAGCGAATATTAAGCTTGGCTTTAAACCTGACCTCAGAGACTATGGAATAGGTGCACAGATGCTTGTTGATCTGGGTGTAAGGAAGATGAGACTGATGACGAACAACCCTAAGAAAATTGTCGGTTTAGAAGGATATGGGCTTAAGGTGGTTGAAAGGGTTTCTATAGAGACCAGACCAACTGAAAGGAATATTGTTTATCTGAAAACGAAAAAGAAAAAACTCGGGCATATGCTGGATAATGTATAAACAACAGGGTTCAAGGGTTCAAGGATTCAAGGATTCAAGTGTTTTTTACTTGACCCCTTGAACCCTCGGACCCTCGGACCCTATTTTTCAGGGAGGTTTTATGAAGATTATAGAAGGTGAACTTCAGGCAAAGGGATTAAAGTTTGGGATAGTCATCAGCAGGTTTAATGACTTTATTACCAGTAAACTTCTTGAAGGAGCAAAGGATGCGCTCTTAAGGCATGGAGCAAAGGAAGACGATATAGATGTTGTTAAGGTCCCTGGATCTTTTGAGATCCCGATTATAGCAAAAAAGATGGCCTTGAAGCAGATGTATAATGCCATCATCTGCCTCGGGACAGTCATAAGAGGGGCAACTCCGCATTTTGAATATATTTCAGCAGAGGTCTCTAAGGGTATTGCTTCGGCCTCAATGGACACAGGCGTGCCTATAGCATTCGGAGTCATAACGTGCGATACCATAGAGCAGGCTGTTGAAAGGGCCGGCACGAAGAGTGGTAACAAAGGCTGGGATGCCGCGATAACAGCCATAGAGATGGCACAGCTCCTGAAGAAGTTATGAAACAAGCATATAGTAAACAGTAGACAGTATGCAGGAGAAAAAATGTTTACAATTCCTGTTCCCTGTTTACTATCTACAGTCTACTGAGTTATGAAACGGCGCAAGGCGCGGGAATATGCCCTGCAATTGTTATTTCAGACAGATTTCACACAGGGGAAATTAAACAGCAAAGATATAAAAGAGTTCTGGTCAGGAAAAAAAGAGGCGAAGGATGTAAAGGATTTTACAGAGGATTTGGTAAGGGGCACATTAGGCAGACTTAATGAGATAGATACCATAATCGAAACAGTCACAGAAAACTGGTTGTTAAAGAGGATGTCAGCAGTTGACAGGAATATCCTGAGGTTTGCTGCGTATGAAATACTCTACAGAAAGGATATCCCCTCTGCTGTTACGATAAACGAAGCTATAGAGATAGCAAAAAAGTACTCCTCAACCGAGGCAGCTCCTTTCTTGAACGGAGTTCTTGACCGGCTTGCAAAAGAGGCAGGAAAGGGCTGATGTATTATGCTGTGCTTTCCGATGTCCATGCAAACCTTGAGGCGCTTGAAGCCGTACTCAGAGATGCTGATAAACGAAAGATAGAGGATATACTATTTCTTGGCGATGCTGTAGGATATGGTCCTGACCCGAATGAATGTGTAGAATTACTCGAAAGAAGATGCAAAATTCTCATTGCAGGCAATCATGACTGGGGTGTAACCGGCCTTACAGATATAAACTACTTTAATGAATATGCACGATATGCGATTGAGTGGACTATGGGAGTAATTACAGATGCACACAGTAAGCTGCTCAGTTCTTTGCCTGCCAGGAAAGAGAGTAAGGATGATGATATGCTTCTCGTGCACTCTACTCCAAGAGAGCCTGAGAAATGGCTTTATCTCCTGACACTGCGGGATGCAGAAATGAATTTCGATTATTTTGACAATACATTCTGTTTCCTCGGACACAGCCATCAGCCGTTTATTATTGAGAAGGTTCCTTCAGGAGAGCTTCTTGAATATAAGGAAACCGCTCGAATAAAAAAAAGCAGCAGATATATAATAAATGCCGGAAGTGTTGGGCAGCCAAGGGATGGTGACGCAAGGGCATCGTATATAGTAATTGGAAATAGCGAGGTGGAAATAGTAAGGATTCCCTATAATATTGAGGCTGTACAGGAGAAGATGAGGAATGAATATCTGCCTTATCCGCTCATAGAAAGACTGTCGACAGGAAGGTAACAATGAAAAAGCATGGAATTTACAGCAAAGAAAATTTATTTCAGGGCAATCAAAAAAAATATTTTGCAGCAGTTTATTTTTTTCTTATTTTCCTGTTGCCTGTTTACTGTTTCCTGTCTACTGTCCATGCTGCTGAAAATCCATTATATAAAATGCGGGATGAGACAATTGCATACTTCAAACCGGTCACCGGAAAAGTGACAATGACAGATGGGGCAAAGGTTGTCGTCAATGTTGGCATAAAGGATGCCGTTAAAAAAGGCATGAGATTTAATATCTTAAAAGAGGAGGCGCCGTTCATACATCCTGTCACAAAAGAACCCCTTGGAAGGATAGAGGCCCTTATCGGCAAACTCGAGATCAAAGATGTGAATGCAGATTCGTCTTCCGGGATTATCATCGAAGGCAAGGCACAGGAAGGAGATAAAATAAGGATATCGGAGATAAAGGTGAATACCCTCTTCTGCCAGTCAAAGGACGCAGACTGGAATCTGTCTGATTCCTACTACAGGACATTGAAGGAGACAGGACGGTTAAATTTGATAGATACCGGCATGGATACAGAAATACCGTCAGAGATTATCAAAGAGGCAAAAAGACTTCATGCGGATGTTGCCCTCCTTATTACATCTCATAAAACAGATGCAGGTACGCTGCTTACACAACGGCTCTTCTGGGTATCTGACGGGCTGCAATTTTCCGAGATAAATACCAATATTGATATTGCATATACCAAGGAACTGAAGTTTGCTGAAGGATTTCTTCCTCTGCAGCAGGGAGGAGCGTCGATTCAGATTGGTGTGCCGGTCAGTGCAAAGCTTATGACAACAGCTGATGTCGATGGAGATGGAAAGCAGGAGATTGTTTTTAGTAACGGGAAAGATGTCAGCCTCTACACGTTAGGACCTGATCTTCAGCCTGCTCTTGGAGGTATAAAAATAACTGGCAAAAACACTGATAATCACTTATGGATCGATTCAATAGACATCAACAAAGATGGTAAAGACGAGATCATTATTACATTGATGGCAGGTGATACTATCCTCTCATATATCTACGGTTTAAAAGGCAATGAATTTGTTGTTATTTATAAGGGCCCTGTATTCCTGCGAAAGATAGGAAACGGGCTCATAGCCCAGGCATATTCCCGTGGGGATGGGTTTGATGGCGACGTGTTCAGCGTTATCTGGGAAGGTGGATATAAAAAAGGCAATCCATTGAAACTGCCCAGGGGAGTAAATATCTATGATTTTGTATATTTTGATGATCCTCTCAAAGGCAGGATAATCGTCGCATATGATGAACAGGGATTCCTGAATGCATATGACGACAAGGATTTCAGGATATGGAGGAGCAAAGACAATTCAGGAGGTTTTCTCACACGATTCAAGAGGTCTGCTCCCACTACAATGATTGATAAAGGTGAATGGTCAATGAAAGACAGACTTTCCCTGAGGAGCAAGGATATCCTCTCAGTGAAAAGGATTCCTCTCCTGGAAATAATAAAACAGATCGGCTACAAGAGTTCCCAGATCAGAAGATTATGGTGGAATGGGTTTGGGATGGAGGAAGGTGTTTTAATCGATAATATAAGCGGTACGGTCTTTGATTATGCGCTTTCCGGTGATAAGATACTTGTTCTCTCAAGCCCTCCATTTGGCATCAAACCGAAGAATATTCTCCAGGGTGAAAATCCGATAATGACAGAACTCTCCGTTTATATTGATAAAGGGATTTAGGCAGGCATTATGTTGCCCGGCGGACGAATACCAAAACATGTGGGTATAATCATGGACGGCAATGGAAGATGGGCTGAATCCCGCGGGCTGCCCCGGATCGAAGGTCACAGACGTGGTGTTGAGAGGTCAAAAGAGGTGATCGAGGTTTCGGTCGAACTCGGGCTTAAGGCGTTAACCCTTTATGCATTCTCAACAGAAAACTGGCAGAGACCATCCTCAGAAGTTACAACCTTAATGAAGCTTCTTGAGCTCTATCTGAAAAAGGAGCTCGATGGATTAATAAAGAACGGTATCGTATATAAAACAATCGGCGAGACATGGAGACTGCCCGAACATATACAGAATGTAATAAGAAACGCAGAGGAAAAAACTTCCTCAAACAAAGGGATGATACTTACTACAGCCCTCAGCTATAGTGGACGGAACGAAATCCTCAGGGCAATAAAGAAGCTGCTCAATGCAGGCGTCAAACCGGAAGAACTGACAGAAGACCTTTTCAATGCGTATCTCGATACAGCCGGATTGCTTCCTCCTGACCTGATTATAAGAACCAGCGGAGAAATGCGCATCAGCAACTTCCTTCTCTGGCAGGCTGCATATGCTGAGTTTTATTTTACTGACACACTCTGGCCTGATTTCACAAAGGATGAATTTTTACTTGCCATACAGGATTTCCAAAGGAGAGAGCGGAGGTTCGGCGCCATTCCGGTGAGGGCAGATGCACCTTAAAAGGCTGATTGTTGCTGCGGTTCTTCTGCCGGTCCTTTACTTTTATATCATGTATCTTCCTCAGGGATATTTTTTCTTTCTCCTGATTTTCATATCGCTCATAGCCATGTCAGAGTTCTATCATATGTATCGTGTAACAGGTATTTTCAGATACGCCTGTCTTTTACTTGGTATTTCGATTCTCGGAGTATCATGCATATATCATGATCGTCTTATGGATATCGCAGCCATTTCTGTGATGATACTGATGGTGATGAGACTCCTGCTTAAGAGAGACCCTGTAACATCTCTTGCAGACATTGCCCCTCTCATAGTCGGTCTTCTTTATGTTCCGCTCCTCTTCTCTTTTCAGGCAGAACTCAGGAAATTAGGGCCGGAATGGATCGTCTTTCTTTATGCGTCGGTCTGGGCATCAGATTCAATGGCTTACTATATCGGCAAAGGGATAGGAAAGAGAAAACTCTACAGGGAGGTTAGTCCTAACAAGACTGTTGCCGGCGCTGCAGGTTCGCTTATCGGAGGGATAACCGGCGCACTTATTTTAAGGGCATTGATCGTACCGCAGATTACGGCATCTGCAGCTCTGTTTATTGGTGCAACGATAGGGATCATTTCTGTAATAGGTGATCTGATCGAATCCATGTTTAAGCGGGATGCAGGGGTTAAGGATTCGGGAATCATAATTCCGGGGCACGGTGGAATATTGGATAAAATTGACGGCTCCCTGTTTGCAGGCCCGGTGCTCTACTGGGTCTTAACAGCTTTGGGAATAAAATAAATCAGACTATGAAACGCATAACAATTCTTGGCTCTACAGGTTCAATAGGGAGAAGCGCCCTTGATATTGTTTCAAGGAACAGGGATAAGTTCAGGGTTACTGTTTTAACAGCAGGGAATAACATCTCACTCCTTGAAAAACAGATACAATCATTCTTCCCTGAAGTGGTAGCTGTCGCAGATGACAGAACAGCCCTTGAATTACAAAAGAGGATGGGAAGAAAGCGCAGGTCGTCTCTAAAGATACTGTCAGGGCAGGATGGCATTGCAGAGGCTGCAGCTTACAGAGGTTCTGAATTTGTCCTTTCTGCGATTGTAGGCGCTGCAGGGCTGATGCCGACACTTGCAGCCATACGTTCCGGCAAGACAATTGGTCTTGCAAATAAAGAAGCGCTCGTAATGGCCGGTAAAGTCATTATGCAGGAATCAAAAAAACACATGTCTGTAATTCTTCCTGTTGACAGTGAACACAGCGCGATATTTCAGTGTATCGAGGGACACAGAAAACCGGATGTCAGGAGGATTATCCTGACAGCCTCTGGTGGGCCTTTCACCGGCAAAAACAGGCGGGAGCTGAAAAATATCACACCAGAGGAGGCGCTGAACCACCCGAAATGGAAGATGGGCAGGAAGATAACCATAGACTCTGCAACACTTATGAATAAAGGCTTTGAGGTGATCGAGGCTCACCACCTGTTCGGTCTTCCCGCAAACAGGATTGATGTGGTTGTCCATCCCCAGAGCATTGTGCATTCCATTGTTGAGTTTAATGACAGGAGCTGCATCGCGCAGCTTTCAGTCCCTGACATGAAGGGCCCTATAGCGTATGCGCTTACGTATCCGCAAAGGCTTTCCAATGTTATGGAAGGACTCTCTTTCCATAAAATAGGGACTCTTACTTTCAAAAAACCTGAGAATAAATCCTTCCCCTGTCTTTCTTATGCGTATGGGGCATTAAAAGAAGGAGGCACAATGCCTGCTGTGCTGAATGCGGCAAATGAGGTTGCTGTAAATGCGTTTCTCAAAGGCTTAATCAGGTTTACAGAAATACCTGTTATTATAAAGAAGACTATGGATTGCCATACGGTCAGGCCTGATACAAAACTTGCTTTTGTGATAGATGCCGACAGATGGGGAAGGGAAAAGGCGGAGGAGGTTATTAAGTCAATTAATTAAAATATCTGGGAATCCCCTTCAGTTTCGCTCAGTTAAGTGGGATTGCCGGAACATATTAAATTTTACAGGAGTTAAATAATGTCAATTTTATCGGCGATAGTCCTGCTCGGCATAATTATATTTGTGCACGAGCTGGGACATTTCCTATTTGCAAAACTCATGCATGTCCGTGTCCTGAAATTTTCACTCGGGTTTGGTCCAAAACTTCTTGGGAAAAAATATGGTGATACTGAATACCTTCTTTCATTAATACCCCTGGGTGGGTATGTGAAGATGCTCGGAGAGGCACCCGGGGAGGAAGAAATAAGTGAAGAGGATAAGAAATTTGCATACAATTACCAGCCTGTATGGAAAAGGTTCATGATCGTATTTTGCGGGCCTCTCTTTAACCTTCTCTGTGCAATGCTCATTTTTTTCTTCAGTTTTTTACATGGTATCCCTGTCCTGCTTTCCGAGATTGGAAGTGTAATGACAAATACGCCGGCAGAAAAGGCAGGTCTTTTAAAAGGAGATACGATCATAGAGATAGACGGGGTTCTGATACATCAGTGGGATGAGATGACAGATATCATCCATAAGAACCCTGGCAAACTGCTTAATCTTAAGGTGCAACGTGACAGCAAAAACTTTTTCTTAGCGGTGACCCCGGAGATAAAAAAGGTACAGGACATTTTCGGAGAGGGGAAAGAGGTTGGACTGATAGGCATAAAACCCTCCGGGAGCACTTTTGTCAGACAGGTGGGCATTATCAGTGCTGCGACTGACAGTATCGAGAGGACATGGGATATATCAGTGCTGACCATAGTATCTATTGCAAAGCTTATTCAGAGAGTGATACCCATGGACTCCATCGGAGGCCCTGTGCTTATTGTCCAGATGGCAGGCGAACAGGCATCGAGAGGGGCGTTGAATTTCTTTGTCTTCATGGCTATTATCAACATCAATCTCGGAGTTCTTAACCTGCTCCCCATCCCTGTCCTTGACGGGGGGCATCTGTTGTTTTTGGGAATTGAGGCGATCAGGAGAAAACCACTGAGTGAAAAAATCATTTCTGTCAGCCAGAAAATCGGGCTTGCTCTCCTGCTTACTCTTATGGCCGTGGTTATCTTCAATGATGTAATGAGATTGATATCAGGAAAGCAGTTTCCATAGTGAAACCGGTGGGAAAGATAGTAAGACAGGATGAACTGAAACATATTCTCCAGGGACTGAAGGCCCAGGCTAAAAGGGTAGTATTCACCAATGGATGTTTTGATATCATCCATGTCGGCCATATTCGGTATCTCAGAGAAGCAAGGACATTCGGTGATCTGCTCGTTGTCGGAATAAACTCAGACAGGTCTGTCTCGATCATAAAGCCGGACAGGCCGATTAATTCTCAGGACCAGAGGGCAGAAGTTTTAGCTTCTCTCGAAATGGTTGATTATGTCACCATCTTTGATGAAGAGACCCCGTACGAATTGATCAAATCAATACAGCCTGAGGTGCTTGTTAAGGGGGGGGACTGGAAGAAGGAAGATATTATTGGTTCAGATATTGCAAAAGAAACATACAGCCTGCCGTATATTAAGGGTATTTCAACAACCGGGATTATCGAGAAGATCAAGAAGATTCAGCTGTAAATATTTTACATAGAAATGTAAGAATTGAGATGTTATTGATCCCGGGGCATTAAACCAAGCGGTAAAAAGAAACATCCAGCGATTTCCTGAAGACTTCATGTTTCAAATAAATGAAAAGGAAGCCGATCACCTCGTATCACAAAATGTGATACCACATAAGAAGTATTTTCCGAGTTCCGGGGACACCATACTTAACCCAAAAAATGCATTTAGATAAAACCACAGAGTTCACAGAGGCATTTTAAACTTTAAAAAGACTTTTAATTTCAGGCAATTCTCTGTGTACTCAT
>Ga0209253_10003025_pt1 | contig 14820 bp, 15 predicted proteins | sample FrelakmetBRP12BR_FD_187145 | JGI IMG/M metagenome (GOLD analysis project Ga0209253, IMG submission 187145) | Freshwater lake sediment microbial communities from the University of Notre Dame, USA, for methane emissions studies - BRP12 BR (SPAdes)... | ecosystem: Environmental > Aquatic >...
GTATATTTAGATATTCATGACGCGGGGTGGAGCAGTCCGGTAGCTCGTCGGGCTCATAACCCGAAGGTCCCAGGTTCAAATCCTGGCCCCGCTACCAAACAAATCAAAGGGTTACGGGTCATTTCCGTAACCCTTTTTTTACGTCTGCCGTAATTCTGCCGTAAAACAACTCGACGGCAGCGCAGGCCTCTCCGTTTCCCATCCCGCCTCCTGCAATCCCGCCAGAAAACGCCCGCCGTCCTTGCGCATCCGGTTCCGGATGTACTTGCCGTAATGCCGGTAGAGCATCTCCGTGCTCGTATGGCCCAGCATTCGGGCGACCCATAAAGGGTCCTCTCCCGTGGAGAGCATCAGGGAGGCGAACGTGTGGCGCGTCTGGTACATCGTGCGTCGCCTCAAGCCGCACTTGTCGAGCGTGGGATACCAGGTGCGCTTCCGCAGGTTGTTCACGTCCAGCGGGGCCCCCTTGGGACCGGTGAAGACGTGGGATGCATTGGGAGGGGATATCTCCCGATGCCTTCGCAAGACCTCGAGCAGCGGCGGCATGATGTCGATGTCCCGATAGGATGAGTCGGTCTTTGGCGGGCCCTCCTTGCCCTGGACGCGGCCCTCCTTGACCGAAATCATCTTCAGGTGGATGAGGTCCACGTTGACCCACTTCAAGGCCAGCATTTCGTTCGGGCGCATCCCGGTGAAGAAACAGGTGAAGAAATACGCCTGATACTCCGGCTCCACGGTCTCCAGGAAGAGGCGCATTTCCTGGATGGAGAACGGATCGGCAAATACCTTCTCCTCGCGGAACTTCTCGATTTCCGAAAACGGGTTCTCTGTGATGTCCTTGCGCTTCTTCGCCTCGTTGAAGAGGCATTTTACCGGGACGCAGATGTTGTTCTTGCGCTTGCCGGAGAGGTCGCCGAGGTTGTCCGCGAAATCTTCGACATCGCGGACCGCGATGCGGGACATCGGCATCTTCCCGAAGTGCGGGATGGCGTAGAGGTCCATGATGGAGCGATAGTCCCGCCAGGTGGACAGGGCGAGTTTCTTCTTTTTGCGCTCCAGCCACTGTTCGGCATACTCCTTAAACGTGGTCGATACCGAATCGTAAATCCCCAGGTGGACCTGCTTGGCGATTTTCACGCGCAGGTCCTGCTCCACAAGCTCCGCGACGGACCTGGAGCAACCGACCATCTTCCGGATCCTTCCGCCCCGGCCGTCGCTTACGTCCACCATGTACGTGTTGCCGATGCTCCGTACGGTCACGGCTTACCTCCGTTGGTTGCCCAACGGCAGGTAACGGCATGAGAAGATCATCACCTCCTTTCCCTCCTTAACCCTTGCTCGTTTTCCGCGTTCTGGCAAGGTGTATTCGGTGGGTGGAAAGAATGTCCGAGGCGATCTCTTCCGGCTTCCTCGTCTCCGATGTTCCTCTGGCCATGGCGCGCGTCCATTCGACGATGACGTCGGGCTCAAAGCGGACGGCGGCGGGAAGCTTGATGTGGGGGATAAACCCCTTGCTCGTCCAGTAACGGACCGTCGAGACCGGAACGGCGAGGTATTTTGCGACGTCATCTGTCCTCCAGAGCGATTGCACGTCCATCGGTTGCTCCTCGAAAAGTTCTTCCAACCTGCCCGCCGCAAAGCAAACGAATCACATATACAAGACGGGGGGCTACCCGGAAACGGGGAGGCAGAACTGGAAGGGGAGCTCACGTAAATCGGTGAGCCCCCCTCGTTGCCGCCGCCTCCCTCAGTTCGCCCGGGGCTTCTCCTTGCTCCGCCCCAGGAGGTTCGTCACGATCGAGCCGACCTTCTCCTCGAGCATGGCGTCGAACTCTGCCTCCTCGGGCGGCGGGGAAAGCCGCTCGACGATCCCATGCCCCACGAGGTAGGGAACATCGGCCTCCGGGAGATGCACGATCTCCCCGGGTACAACGTGCGCCCCGTTGATCCCGCAGGGACGCAGGATCTTCACTTCGACCGGGCCGCTGTGTAGCGCCGCCTGGCGCTTCTTCTCCTCGGCCTGCATAGCGGCCTCTAAATCCGGCTTGGAGTACGCCGCCTGGCCCCATCCGACGAGTTGCCGGGCGTCCTCTTCGGGCACCTTTACGACGGTGCCGGCGTGCATGTGCACCCCCGCGACGCCGACGGGTTTTAATAGGTATACCTCGATGAGTTTTTGTGTCTCGACTGGAAATCTTTCCATGTCAGTCTCCTTCGTGTGGTGTTGTTTAAATCAGGTCACGCTTGTGGCCACTGTGAACGCCATCGGGAAGGGGACGCCGATATCCACGTACAGGAATCCGAAGAACTCGACGAGCCCTTGCTTCTTGAAGGTGAACGGGTCGACCACCAGGTCGAGCCCTCCCCACATCCCGATGACGAGCTGTGAAAAGTCCCCGCCCACGATGTTCCCGGCGTCGACCTGGGCCGTCGCATGGCACGGATACGGGCCGATCTTGTTTTCCTCGTTTACGATGAAACCAAGGTACGTTCCCCTCGCCCGGTTCTTGAGAAGGTCCCGGGTGTCGGGATGGGTGACGTAGGAAAACGCCTCCTCGTCTGCGTTTGCCGCAAGGGTGTTCTTTTCGAACGTCGTGATCCCCTGCCAGGCGATTGAGGCGCCCGCCACCGATCCGACGGCGGTTTGGTTGAAGATTCCCTTCGGCTGCCCGGAAGCGCCGCTACCGAAGAACGCCGCTCGGTCGAGCGCCACGCTTAAGGATTTCGCCAGGCCATTGAAGAGCACCCCGGTGAGGAGCGGATCGTTGGTCTGGCCGAGCCACTGTCTTGTCGCCTGGGTCGCTCCGTACCCGATCTTCGGCGAGAGCGTGACCTGGCCGAATGTCGGGATGTCCGGCGTGATCTCGGTCCCGGGCGCCTCGACCATCCACCCGTTGCCGTAATCCCCGGTCTGTTTCACGAGGGCGATGTTGCTCTTGAGATCCGGGAGCACCGTAGCGCCCGCCTTCATCGCAACCGCCTTGTTCCGCAAGACCTCGAAAAACGACATCACCGAGGACTGAACCGTCGCTCCACCGGCAGAAAACGTCCCCTGGTTGAGCGGCGCCCGAACCTCAAGATCGAGGGGAACGTATATCCCTCGTGGCGCCCGCTCGCACCTCTTGGCAATCGCCTCGGATACTTCCGTCTCGACCCCCCTGTAAGGGCGATCGTCGATGGCCGCCCGGATAGGGTTGCCGATGTTGTAACGCTTTCTTTCACGCTCGGAGAGGGCGATCCCCCCGAGAAGTTCGGTTTCTTCCGGTGCGAAGGGCTTTGCTCGAAGTGCGCTCATCTTTGCCTCCTGGCTCGCTCGCGAGGAGCGTTTATTCTTGCCACTGCTACGTCAGTTGCCACCGTTGCCCGTCGCCGGGCTTCACGTCGTTTCCGCCGGCGGAAGGAAAGGAAAGTTCGTCGCCTCAAGAGAACTCAACGCGTCCTCACGAACCCGCCCAGGTAGTCATCGTGGAATCCACTCCAAGGCAAATATCCCTTTCGTTTCCGGAACTTCTTTAGGTAGATATCGTAGAAAACCAAGTTTCCTTCGAGCCAGTACACTCCCGGCCGTAGGCGCTGTAGGATTCCGGCGCGGACAAGCTGCTGGACCCGCCGCGGGGAAATCCCAAGTTCGAGCGCCAACGTTGTCAGATCGACGAAATGCCTCCGGGTGCGTCGCATTCCCTTTCGCGGCAAGTCAGCATTTCTCCTTATTTTTCAAATGTCGGACCTCCCAAGGGAAACGAAACAGAAGAATTATTTTCTGTCGCTAGCCGAAGGCCGGGGTTGCGCGTGACCCGCTCCCGAGAGGCTCCGGAAGTACCTACGGGCGCCGAGACAGGTCCAACGCCCCGCCCGGGCGAAAGTGCGTCCGTGAGGGTGAAAGAAGGTGAAACAAGGGAAGGGACGGCCGCGAAGGAGATCATCGTCTCCCATATGATCCCCTTGATCCCCTTCGGCACTCTTGATCCCCTTCGAAGGGGATCAATTGTCCCAATCAAAATCCTCTTTATTATCAACGAAGAGGACCATGTAAACCGAAGGGGATCATATATACGGTACTGAACTCCCTTGATCCCCTTCACGGCAGCGACCATTCCCAGCCTCCCCGCATTCCGGTCTTCTCGGTTTTCACCTTCAAGGCCCGCTTTGCCCTTTTCAGCGTTACTGCCGCGATGCCCGCGCCCCGGGCATCCTTTTTCACCTTCTCCGCAGCCACCGGACCTTCCGCGAGGAGCGTGGTTAGGAATTGGCACGCCTCCTCCATCGCCCCGCGCTCTTCTTCCGGAGGAGGGGCCAATGCCTCGTCTGCCGTGATGGTCACTTCCTCGCCCCACACGATCCGGGGGGCCATGATCTCAGGAGTGATGCGGACCATCTCCGTGCCGAAAGAACGGCCGTTGTGGTCGTTGCCGATGTTATTCTTCACGGGCACGAACAGCCGGCGTTTCCCTTCCGGGTCCTCCTCGTCCCTCGCCACCGCGTAGACCACCCTCGCGGCAGCCGTGAACGCGATCGACCCGACGACTCGGTGTATCGCTCTCATTCCGGTCCCCTTGTTCAAGTGGGAGATCGACAACACGCAGACGCCGTAGCGTTGCGCAACCTCCGCCAGGGGGTGGAGCGCCGCCCGAACTTCAGCATTTTTGTGGCTATCGGTCTGCCCCAGGCACGCGGTGATGGGATCCACGACCACCAGGCGCATCTTCGGGTGGAGTTCCAGATATTTTGCGAGCCGATCGGTGTCCCGGCTGACGTCGAAAGCCCGCCTTCCTTTCTCGTCCGGCACGGCGAGGAGTTGATGGATGGCGGATAAATTCGCCCCTTCCGCCATCAATCTCGGGACGGTTGTATCTGCAGAGTCGTCCTCGAAATTGAGGATTAGGACCTCGCCCTTCTCGCAGCTTCCCTCATTTTCAGGCCAATGACCTCCATTCGAAGTTGTCGCAGCGACTGAGAGGGCCAGACGGCTCTTTCCCAGTCCCGGCTCACCGGCGATGACAACGAGCTTTCCCAAGGGGAGGCGATCCTTCCAGAGCCAGGTGACGGGTTTGACCTCGACGTCGGCCATGCATTGCGTGAATAGTGGGACGGGCCCGTCGGATTCAGGGAGAGATGGCGTCGTCCCGACTGACTGCGCCACACCCATCGCCTTGCAGAACGCCCCATAGAACACTCCCGGGTCTTTCCGATGCAGGTCGGCCGGGTCCTTGATCCCCTCGACCTTCATTTCACGGACGTCGCCGGAATAGCCGATCTCCGTCAACCGAGCGACGATCCCCGCCGCGAAGGTGTCTCCGCCCCGATCGGGTTCGCGCCAGTAATACACCTTCGGTATTCCTGCCAGGTAATCGGGCTGAATGGTCTTTGCTTGTGTCGCACCTGGAATGCCCAGTGCGGCGATTTCGTGATGCCACAGCGCCCAGCAATCCGACTCTCCCTCCGTCAGGACCAAAAAGCCCTGCTCCCTGCCGTCCATGATCCTGTCCAGGCCGTAAGGAACAAGTTCCCCTTCGCCTGGGAGCCACCTCGATCCATCTTTCGCGGCCTGAGCAGTGCGCAGCCGCTGCCTGGGCGCGAGCGATCCATCCATTAGCCTGTACGGGATCACCACTCCGCCCGGGCGGTCTTCAAGGCCAAGGTCACGCAGATATTGCTCGGGGAGGTTTTTGTCACGCGCCAGGTCCGCGATGGTGATCGGGGAGGACGTGGTATGTCCCGTCATCACCGAGGCAAACGCCGGACGGGGACGCATCGCTGGATCGGCCTTGGGAGGCATGATGTCTGTCATGCGCAATCCCAGCGCTGCGACGATATCTTCCGTCTGACATCCCGCATGGCAGTGAAACAGAACTCGCTCGTCAGTGCCCTCCGTAACCGACAAGGACGGATGCTGGTCAGCGTGGGATGGGCAACGGGCGAGGAACGACCTGCCGTTACCTCCGACGGGTCGGGCTCCTTGAAGCTTCGACACGACGAGCGAGAAGGGGGCGGCCTCCATCATGCGGCGTCGCCTCCCCCGGTATTCGTCGGCCTTCTTCGGCGCGATGACGCCTCCAGAAATTCGAGCAGCGCCTCCCTCGGTATCCGACGGACGCCGCCGATCTTCACGGAGAACAGTTCCCTGCGCAGAATCCATCGGCGTACCGTGACCGGGTGGACCCGTGCAAACTCAGCGACTTCCCGCGGTGTCAAGAATCGTGATTTCATACGTACAATGATACCGCACGTAGCAATGGTGTTACTACGGTAACACTGCGTAAAATAAGGGCTTTTTGTGGTATTAAAAGAGAGGGAGGGGGCGTTACAAATACACTTTCACACCAGCCTTAGGCGCTTCTTCCTCCGGGCGTGTTTTTGAAGTCTACGATATATTTCGAACACCTTCCTTCCGGTGTATTTCTTCTCGTCGGGCAAGCGGAAGGCCGCGTTTAGAAGATGGCCGGTTACCTGGTACAAGGGTGCCCCGAACGATTTCCGAAACACTCGGGTCAGCGAATAGACAAACGTGTCAACGTACGGGTTTGGCTGCTTCCCTCTCCCTGCATTCAACGAGGAGTATACCTTCGGAACCGGCGGACCTTTTTCCGCCAACTCCTCCAGAACATGACTTACACCTCGAAGCATATCGGAAATATGCGCGGGGTCCGTTGTAATCCGGGATGGTAGTTTTGCTTTGACCTTGTCGGCAAATTTTCCTTCCCCATGTTGGGCGATGTCATGCAGCACTTCAAACTCATCCAGTGCGAAGGCCAGATCCCACACCTGATCCGCCACGGAACGAAGTTTTTTCGGATCGCGCAGTTCCTTGGGGTACGTGCTGCCGGCGAGCTTCGATAACGCCATCATCCGATTGGGATACCGAAGGAGAACGTACATCGTGCCGGAGGCGATGGTGACTTTCCGTTGAAGAAGAATCCGGAGGGCTGCTTGGAATTCGGGATGGCGAAAGAAGGCTGTATATGCTGATCGACCCAGGGCAGGGATGGTATCGGCGATGATATGCTCTGCGAGTTCTTCCGCCTCTGCTAGCCGGGTTAAGAAATGCTTTCCCAATTGCCGTCCTCTGGAGGGTTGATTTGTGGTGAGTGAATCGTGCCGGTTTCTGGACACAGATTTATTTCGGGGAATAGAGGACAACCCGAAAGGCAATGTCTCGCCTTTGGGCAAAAAGGGCACATGTTCTCTGAATGCTTCCCACGCATCCGGCGGAACACCAAGTGGTTCTTCCAGATCTCCGAGATCGAGGTGTTCCTGAGTGGAATGCCCGGGTAACCCGCTTCAACCATAAAGGAGCACGGGAAGACCTCCATTCGCTCCGATACGAAAAGCGAAAAGCGACCAGCGTCGCAACCTTCAATTGAGATATCGGAGGCATTGCCGTATCTAGCTAATCCAGTGATAGAACATGTGTCAAAACCGATACTAAATTGGTTTTGCGCATGAGAACACAATTTGAAGAACTCTTGAACGCGGCAACTCTTTCTTAGAAGAAGTTCTTCGTCTGCCAGCCTCCCGACAGGTTTATAGTTTAGAAAAACGATTGCCTTGACAGCTTTCAAAAAGCTAGGTGGATTGATAAGAAAATCTATCGCGGTATCTATGCTCTTGCTCGTAAGAACAAAATGAATGTGTGTTGTTATTCCATTGCTTTGTAGGAGTTCGATGGCCTTTGTTGTCTCATGATATGGCGGATGGGCACTCACGGCAACTGCCCCACAGTACCTTACTGTTGCGTCAATTACCTCCTGAGTTAGCCCCCTTCCGTTTGTTGTGTAGTTAGGGACTATGCCATATTTCTCTCGCGTGAGACGTAGTATGTTGGGGAACTCTGGGTGTTGATTGGGATTACCCCCGCCAAGTGCAACCTGAAATACGTGCATAGAGTGCGCTTGACGTATGATCTCTTCGTATTCATTTAATGGGAGATGAGCGCCGGCTGTGTTTGATTTGCGGTAGCACAGCGCGCAGCCACAGTCACACCAATTTGTGACCGCAACATCCAGTGTCTCGGGTCCATGCTCTGACCAGAACGGCTCATCGTGTCCAGCGTCCTCGATTCGTGCAAAAAAGCCAGAACTTGGACTGAAGGCGACGGTGTAATGTTCACGAGGGAATCGTTTTACTATGAACGCTGTTCCCCTTGTTGTTACCATACACATTCCAAATAGTTGAAGTAAATTTTATCGTTATCTAGTTCGAAGGAATCTGTGCAGAAGAAGGTCTGTATCATGTTCTCATCACTGCTGAGCTTTCCATAATAAGCCTTGAACCCTCGCTTCTGGGCGTCCTTTAGTTTCTCGAACATATGCGAAGTAGGTTCGTAGCGTCCTTTTTCGAATAGACTCTCCACGGGGATTTTCTTCGAGACTGTTTTGAAATCCACCTTGATATTAGTATTGCTAATTAAATCATCATAGAGTTGGGAAAATATATCGGCAATAGGTGAATCTTGCGCAATTCCCATTAACTCAAAGAAGTCCGCTTTGTTTAGTTCATCTTTCGAAATAATTAGAAAAGATGTTGAGGAACTATTAGAAATAAATCCGGTTCGAATTTTCATGTTTTACCGCCTGGCTCGAGAATTCTTTTTAGGAACAAAATTCCGTAATCGCCTTCGATAAAACAATAGGCTATCTTAAAATATATTATTCTTTGACTACGCAAATATTGGCTGTTGATCTCTTTTGCTAATTCCAAGGTGAAGTGAAATCGCTTGCGAAGGTACTCGCCGAAAGTAGCATATTCTACCGAGAAATATTCCGTGTAATCTCGCTTTAATTCAAGTGATCTATGAAACAAAGCGTCGTGCAAGTTCGCAATCAACTCTCCTGCATATGATCCCGGCCTTACCTTTGCTCGACGAAGTAACGTCGATACATCGATATCAGCCTTTAGGCAAATCAAATACGCGTTTTCGAATGAAGAATCTCCTTTGATAAGATATATCATGACTCGCGACCCGCGGGAGTAGCAGAAAAGCAATCAAGAAATCTAATAACTTCCCTCAAGAGAACAGGGTCAACACTAGCACTCTTGGCTCTTTCCATGCGTGCCTGAGCGACTACGGGGTCACCCGAAGGAAGTTGGTCATAAACAAGAGAAAGCAATCGCCATACTTGAGGCCGATGCTTCGTGGGTTTATACAAAAGGGCGTCTTTTAGCAGGCCGATCGCATAGGAAGGATAAAGAGAGAGCAATTCGCGGAATGCCCCAAAACAAGGACTATTTAGGTCAGCACCACAATCCACGGGCAACAGAAGAATAAGAAACCTGAAGAGGACATCCTCAGGATTCCTTGCCTTAGCTTTGAATTTTGGCAATATGCTATCTCTTATGAAGTCCGCAATTGCATAGGAACAAATCCCGTCATTGAAATGTTTTATTCTCGTAAAAGTCCCAATGATTAAGTTGTCGAACAGTTTGTCATCTGCGCTAATGACACACGTAAGAAGAAGGTCAAGATTAAGGACTGGGTGAAAGTCTGGATGCCAGTTTATCGCCAACTGGCCAGCTATTGTTTGGGCCCGTTTACCACCAGCGTGCAAGGCCTTGACAATTACGTCTTTGTCATCACTACGCAGATAGTTGGCCTCAATATTAAAAATTTCTTCATCATAAACGTCGGCGTACCATGACTGTTCCTTGTAAAGCTTCCAAAACTCCTCGTTTACGTGATGCCGAGATGCATAGAATAGGAATCTTTTAATGCCTTCTATTGCCGGAGTGTTCTTTGGGTCCTTAACACTAATATAATGTAAGAAGGCAGATTGATCTTCTTTATAAACCCGATGCAGGAGATACTGTGCGATAAGGAAGTCACGTAACTCATCGAAAGTGAAGTTAATATTTTCTGACGTATTTGAAAATATTGATGACTGCGGTGCTGTGTCTCGGCGCAAAATCAGTTCCTCGTCTAATAGAGCGAAGAGTGCGTCGCCAAGATTAGGTGGAATTTTGGAACCAGGCACATCGGAGAATTGCCAACTTTCCAACATATGTTTTATGCATATTTCCAAGACGGCAACAAGGTTTGCCTTTGGTACCAATGGGTCCGCAATTCCACTTATCCGTTTCAGGAAGAAGTCTGCCGTTCCAAGTTTTCGCTTAAGGTAAAGCTGGAAGATTTGTTCCCGATAAATGTTTGCGATTCGTGGCTGTCGATATCCTGCCTCCTTATCTCTTGCTCCATAGGCCTCACAAAAAAAACGCAATAGCAACATATCTTTTTTTAGCGATTCGAATACCTGTCGACTTATCAATTTCGTATTTACTTTAAAAAATTTGAAATAGCCGTCCAACAACGCCTCGTATCGTTCCTTGTCGTGATTAATTTGATGTTCGAAGGCCTCAAGCAGGAATGTGTACGTTAATAGATGGCCTTTAGTGAGTTCGCCAAACCGTTCTTGGAAGAACTCCGATCGACAGGTCAGGAACAACTTCAGGAAAGGGAACTCTACAAATGTCTCGATGAATTGCTTCAGTTGATTGGCAAATTCTGAGAGGCGGTGGTGCTCATTCAGCCCATCGATAATGAGGACGAAAGGTTTATTGAGGCGTTGTGCATGGGTGGCAAGTAAACCAGCAGCTTCCTTGAATGATGCGGTCCGGCCCTCGAAGATCAAGCGTTGAATTGCTTCGCCGAGGTCGCCAAGTTGTATTGCACTTAGTCGACGGGCAGTGATATAGGCACAAGGGATTTCGTGCTTCCAAAGAAAATTCTCAACAAGGTCGCATATAAAGTTGGTTTTCCCTTGACCAGCTTTGCCGGTAAGTATAAATACCCTAGCGTTAATTACAGAAAGTTCTTCCAGTATTTCATTAAGCCTGAATCTTAGACCCCACCCCATTTGCTGCAAAGAGTAAATGCTCTCTTCATAGACATGTCTTCGGCCTTTTTTTAATGGGAATGGAGGTGGATCTATGTACTTAAGATTCTCGTACACTCCCAACGAGTTACGAAGATCAGTAAGTTCTTTAGACAATGCAAGTGAAGCGGATGTGCTTTCGTTTAACGTTTCCTTTTCATTGTAACCCCTTGTTTCGATCGATTGTAATGGCGGCAATCCCATTTTGTCTAAAAGTCTATTGCAACCAACTATATTAAGACGTCCTATGGAATCGAACGTGCGTCGGCAAAAAAGTACAGGGTGGGTGAAATTGCGGGCCAACCCCTTGGTTCTTTGAGATTCTACGAATATATCGGGAATGTATTTGGCGGCCTTCTTCTCTAAATCGAGTTGGAATCGAGATTGCTGAGACAGATATTTCTCGACGTCGACGAAGGCATCGCCGATAACGCTCCGAGAAATGATGTCGTGCACAGCAAAGACGTTTTCGTGTGTTAGGCCTTGAATGATCGGAAAGAGTTCAGCTAAAGTGATAATGTCCGAAGAAGCATTGAATCGTAGCTTTCGCCGGCAAATTTCTTTCCACTTTGCTATGCTTTTGTCAGTATATGCTGGCCTATCGTCCGTCAATAAAAGGAATATAAGGCGGCGGTAACGTTTGTGAAGACCAGCTGATATACAGTTGGACAGGGTTTCTGTTACTTTTGCCGCCCGACGTTCTGATGTAATTTGGATGGCTAAACTAGAAACGTCGTCCGCTAAGTCAATGTAAGGGAAATTTATCTTTTCCGTGTTGACATTCCTTAGATCTGGCGCACGGAGAGCGATTCTAAAAATAGGCAAGAAAAGGTCTTCAGAAAGCCGATTTTTCGAGAACAGACCGCCAAGATTTTCGACTCGAAGCTGATGAACGAGCGTCCCGAGCGCCAAACTGATTTTGTCTAGCGCTTCCGACAGCGTCATAGCCACTCCGGTTCGCGAAATGAGGATCGCCGCCACCCACCGTTGGCGAATTCAAACCACTGCTATTTGATGACGATGTTATTTGGCATCCAACTGTTCAATATCAAACCCAACGGCAAATTATGTCTTGCGTCTTCGTTTTTCGAATGCAATGGCGTGTCCCATCAAGGAAGCGGCGAAGTTCGAAAACGAAAGCTCTTCAACCGGCTCCGAAAATTCTCCCCGCAGACCGCCCTCTCGTGGCGACAGGATGAGGCACGTCGCATCGTACAGCCGCTCGCGGACCAAACGTTCACAGAAGACCTTATATCTGTCGGCGTATGACGTGCCCTTGAATATATCGAAGGCGGGGAAGTAAGGTGAAGAGAACCGGACGGGAGTTGTACTTTTCGGAGCTTCCTCGATCATCATGAAGTATCCGAGCCACGGTTTTCCCGAGAGCTTGAACGCGCCTTCCCTGTAGGCGGTCCAGATGTCGGTGGCGTTTCCAATGGCCTCTTCTACCCGGTTGTTGAAGTTGTTTCCGAAAGAGGGACCCGCTTGTGTCTTGAACTCGATTACCGCGAGGAGAACGCCGCTATCGACGGCGATGAGATCCCATTCTTTCGTGGGACGAAAATACCCTGGGAGGGTCGTGCTTCTGGTTTGGACGGAGGCCTCCGGAAGGCCGCACTCGTGGAGGATCTCACGGACGAGCTTGATAAACCCGTCCGCTTGAGCGCCGCCCGTCACTGCAGAGCGGTTCCCGTAATCCTTGGTCCCCGATCCCGCCCCCTGATTTTCCTTCTGTCGTGCTCTTGTTTGCCAGTAGTACCTCACCGCCTCGCGGAGGCGATTAGGGAGGTCCATCCTTTCCCCCGATCACGTGGAGTGTTGCCTTCCCGAATAGTCCGTGCGTTTCCCGGTAAAATCGATCGCAGGTGTTCTTCCAGTATTGGGCGTCCACCTCGACACCGATGCTGTGTCGTCCCCACTTGGCGGCGGCGATGTTCGTCGTCCCCGTTCCCGTGAACGGGTCAAGGACCGTATCCCCCACGAAACTGAACATCCTGACGAGTCGTTCCGCGAGCTCGAGGGGGAACGGTGCAGGATGATGGCGAGTGGACGCGCCGGTCAGACCGGACCAGATCTGTTTGAACCAGATCTTGTGCTTGTCAGCCGGGATGACGGAGAGGACGCGCGTGCTCACGGACGGACTTCTGTAGCCTCCCGCCTTCCTCTGCATCAGGATGAATTCGACGTCGTTCTTCACGACGGCGTTGGGCTCATAAGGCTTCCCGAGGAACCCACCGCCGTTTCCTTCAGCCTCGTATGCCGCATTTGCGATCTTGTACCAGATGATCGGGGCCAGGTTCGAGAACCCGATCTCCCGGCAGTGCTCCTGGATGGAGGCGTGAAGCGGAACGACAGTGTGCTCCCCGGCGTTCTTGCGTCGCGAGAGGCAGACGTCCCCGACGACAACGACAAGGCGACCGCCCGGGACGAGGGCTCTGTAGCATGCGCGCCAAACCTTGTCCAACTCGTCGAGGAACTGGTGATAATCTTCCACGTAACCAAGCTGCCCGTGGGAATGGCGGTACTCTTTGAGAGTCCAGTAGGGCGGCGACGTTATAATCAGGTGGATGCTCTCCGGGGTGAGGAATTCCATCTTCCGAGCGTCCGAATTTCGAATCCAGTGTTCGGTCGGAATTCGGCCGACCGCCTGCTCAATCAGGGAGATCAGAGCAGAGTTCTTGGCAATGCGGGGGATCTCCGTCTGCGAGTTCGGAAGGTTCCGAAGCGGCGCAGGCAGAAAGGATTCATGGGTGACGACGCCCTCGACCTCTGTGTGCTTTAGCGCTGTTTTCATCCGTCCCTCTCGTGGCAATGTAGTTAATGTATCAGACCACGATAGGGGAATCCAACGATCATGCCATATCGTGTCATGTCGTTCGTGGCATCGACGGGCCCGACGCATGCTGGATTCAAGAATGTCCAGGAATCGGGGATAAGGTCAGATCCCTGCGGGTTGAAGGGGCAGAGGGCGTTCACGAAGGCGATCCGGGATGCACGATTCGCTGAGGGGGGAGGGTGATTGACATTGCGTATGCGCATGCTACTCTGACACGCAGATACCCGCTGGCAGCGTGCTGCCAGCTCAATTGCCGCACCTTCGGGTGCGGCTTTTGCTTTTAGGGGATAAAAGTGCGTGATAAGGTGCGAGGGCAATGAAGAGAAGAACCTCAGCAAGGACACACCGCCAGATGGTGAAGGCGTGGAAGAAGGATCCCGAGTTCAAGGCGGCGTACGACGAACTGGAAACGGAGTTCGCCCTGCTGCGTGAACTGCTCGCCGCTCGTCGACGTGCCGGCCCGACACAGGCTGATGTGGCGGCGAAAAAGGGGACGATACAAAGGTAAAGACGTCTTTACTTACGATCGGCGCAAGTCAAGAAGTCTTTACTAGGGTTCCTTGTGGACAGGGTCAGTGGAGGCGGCAGATGTTGACGCATTCCCTTGACGGCCACGGAAATCGCAACGTGATTTGGACGTGGTATCAGGTTTGCGTTACAAAAAAGCCGGTTATTTTGTAAACAATGTGTATCCAAAGGACCTGCGACTGTTTGAGGGCGTTCGAGATCAAGTGGAAGGGCAGGCGCCCGGTCGGACGGTCATTCCGTGCAATGTACGGGGTCGACGTGGAGATGATCAATGCCGGGAATCCATTTGCCGTCGAAAGCATGTTCTGAACAAAAAGGCCGGGCGTGGGGATTGCCCGGCCTCTGCCGTTATTCTGCCGTTGGGAATTTTAACTCGTTCGTAACCATTTGAAATCACTAAGATCCAATTGTTGTAATCCAAATGCCAAGTAAGTCGGACATGTCTTTAATAATCGCGCGGTTACCGGGATTTTTCGCCGAAATCGGGGCACACTCATAACCCGAAGGTCCCAGGTTCAAATCCTGGCCCCGCTACCAAATAAATCAAGGGGTTACGGCCTAAAACCGTAGCCCCTTTCTATTTTTCCCTAC
>Ga0209253_10003026_pt1 | contig 14819 bp, 13 predicted proteins | sample FrelakmetBRP12BR_FD_187145 | JGI IMG/M metagenome (GOLD analysis project Ga0209253, IMG submission 187145) | Freshwater lake sediment microbial communities from the University of Notre Dame, USA, for methane emissions studies - BRP12 BR (SPAdes)... | ecosystem: Environmental > Aquatic >...
GTTCAGTGCTTCAGTAGATCTTTCAGGGCGGCAAAGGGACGCTGTGTAGCGATCTCGAGGTCCGGCTCCGGCACTTCGGCCGCAACCACCAGTTCCACAGCCGGCTGGCACTGCGCCGCGGCCGCGTGCACCGGCACGATCGGCAGCGACAACAGCAGCTCGTCTTCCACGAGCTCGGCCAGCGCAACGCGGTGCAGGTCCAGGTCGTGCAGCGCATTGCGCAACAACAGCTGCGAGATCACCTGACGCGACAGCGCCGCGAGCGACGCTTTCTGTGAAGGGCTGATGTTGCGCGCTTCGCGGTCGATGACGCACAGCGTGCCGAGCGCTTGCCCATCCGGCGCGACCAGGGGAGCACCGGCATAAAAACGTATGGATGGATCGCCGGTGACGAGCGGATTGTGAGAGAAGCGTTCGTCCTGTGTCGCGTCATGGACGACGAACACCTCGTCCGGCTGCAATATCGCATGCGCGCAGAACGCCCAATCCCGCGGCGTTTCCGTCGCGTCGATACCGTAGCGCGATTTGAACCACTGTCGCGCCGAATCGACGAGACTCACCAGCGCGATCGGCGTACCCGCCGGTACGCGCCCGGAGCTCGTGGTCGAAATCGGTGACGGTCGTGCCGTCCCCCGGGTGGCGGTCTGACGAAACGAGCGAGTGGCGTGCGAGACTCCTCTCATGGCGTGGAAACCGCTTCCCCGTACCGGTGGCGATCCTCCCGTGCGCATCGATGCGCCGCTCGCTCGCGTGATGCGCCACCTCGGTGTGCCCTCGGCATCGGCGTTGCTGCAGAGGTACCCCCGCGGTTTGTTCACCGCCAGGTACACCCGGTCCGCCTCCGGTTGGAGCCGGCGCCGGTCCAGGCACACCTTGTCCGTCGGGAAGACGCTGCTGCCTAGCTCCGCCCGGCGGCCGTTCACGGTCACCCGCCCCTGGAGGATGTACTCCTCGCAGTGCCGGCGGGAGTCGACGCCGCAGCGGGCCATGAAAACCTGCAACCTCAGCGAATCACTCTTCACGTTCGAACCTCTCCTGGTCCAGTTCATCCATCTTGGGCAGGTCCGCGATGCTCGCCAGCCGGAACAGCTTCAGGAACTCCTTGGTGGTGCCGTACTGCACGGGCCGGCCGGGGGCGTCCTTCTTGCCCACTTCCTTGACGATGTTCCGGCTCAAAAGCAGCCGGATCATCCCGTCAGCCGAGACACCCCGCACATTCTCGATCTCGGCACGGGTGATGGGCTGTGAGTAGGCGATGATCGACAAAGTTTCCAAAGCAGCCCGCGACAGCCGGTTTTCGTTGCGGCGGCCGTACCGCGTGCGCAGCTCTCCCCACAGCGCCGCCTTGGGCGCCAGAGCGTAACCGCCGCCGATCTGGGTCAGTTCGACCCCATGGGACTCCTGGCGGTACTCCTCGGCCAGGAACTCCAGGGCGCGCCCCAGCTCTTCACGCCCAAGCGCGGTAATGCGTTCCAGGGCGGCCAGCTCCAGGGGTTCGTTCTCCAGGAACAGCACTGCCTCCACCAGGGCGGCCACCCGCTCAAGCTCCATTTGCGGCCTCCCTGGCCTTGGCCCGGATCAGGATGTCGCCGAACAGGCGGTTCTGAAAAACCTGGATCGTCCGGGCTTTCACCATCTCCAGCACGGCCAGGAAGCTGCAAACCAGCTCCATGAGCGAGCGGGACTTGATCAGCAGCTCGGTGAACAGGAACTGACCCTTGGAATCCAGGTACTCGTTGATGAGGGTGATCTTCTCATTGATCGAGACCTCCTCGTAGAGGTCGATGGTTTTCTCCGCGGATAGGGAGCTGATGATCGCATAAAAGGTCTTGAACAGATCCCAGACGCCGATCGACTCCCAGACCTCCTCGTCCAAAAAGGGAAGCACGATCTGGCTGGGTTTGCGCTCCATGAACCACTCGGCCTCCTCCTCCTTTTCGGCGATCAGTTCGCTCAACTTCCGGTACTTCTGATACTCGATGAGCTTCTCCACCAGGCCCCGGCGCGGATCCTCGATCTCGTCCTCCAGGTCCACCTCCACCGGCAGCAGCAGGCGGGATTTGATCCAGATGAGAGTGGCCGCCATGAGATAGAAATCGGTGATGTTCTCCAGGTCGATCCGGGTGGCGTACTTCAGATACTCCAGGTACTGCTCGGTGATCGCGGCGATCGGAATGTCGTAGATGTTGATCTCCGACTTCCTGATCAGGAACAGCAGCAGGTCAAGAGGGCCTTCGAATTTCTCGAGTTTAAAGCTCTGCTTCTCCCCCAGGGGGCTCGCGGTCATGCTCAGGTAAGCACAGAGTATATTCCCAAGGGCCGACAATGGCAACGCCCTGCTCGGGCAGGCCGGCCAGCAGCTCCGCGTAAGCCTGCCCCGTCACCGGATCGCGCAGGTCCGGGGCGAGTTCCGCGAGCGGGGCCAGCACGAAGCGGCGCTCCGGGAGCCCCGGGTGGGGGATCCGCAGGTCCATCTCCTCGACCACCCGCGCCCCGTACAGCAGGATGTCGATGTCGATCGGGCGCGGGCCCTTCGGCACGGCCCCCGCCCGGTTGCGCCCCAGCTCGGCTTCGATGGCCAGCACCCGGTGCAGCAGTTCCCGCGGGGGTAGCCGCGTCGCACCGGAAACCACGATGTTGTAGAACTTGGGCTGCTCCAGCAGGTAGAGAGGCTCGGTTTCGTAAACCGAGGACACCCGCAGGTCCTCGAGGGCGCCGCGCAGGAGGTCCACCGCCGCCGCCAACCGGGCCAAACGGTCCCCCAGGTTGGAGCCGAGGGAAAGGAACACCCGCTGCGGGTCCAAACCTCCTCGCCTCAGGCCGGGCGGGCGGGTTCGGCGCTCTCGGCCGCGGCCTTCGGCCCCTCCCGGGAGGAGAAAAGCGCCTTCCGGATATTCTGCTCGATCTGCTTGAAAGTTTCCGGATTGTTCTCGAGGAACAGCTTCACGTTCTCCCTGCCCTGCCCGATCCGCTCCTCGCCGTACGAGTACCAGCTGCCGCTTTTGGCGATCAGGTTCTGCTGCAGGGCGGCGTCCAGCAGGCTGCCGGAGGCGGAAATGCCCTTCCCGAATATGATTTCCAGCTCCACGCGCTTGAACGGCGGAGCCACCTTGTTCTTCACCACCTTGACCCGCACCTTCGTGCCGATGGCGTCCTCGGTGCCCTCGGAGATGGTCTCGATCTTCCGCACCTCCAGCCGCACCGACGAATAGAACTTCAGGGCGTTCCCGCCGGTGGTGGTTTCCGGATTGCCGAACATGACCCCGATCTTCATGCGTATCTGGTTGATGAAGACCAGGCAGGTCCTGGACTTGGAGATGATGCCGGTGAGCTTGCGCAGCGCCTGGCTCATCAGCCGGGCCTGCAGGCCCATGTGCGAATCGCCCATGTCCCCCTCGATCTCCGCCCGCGGGGTCAGGGCGGCGACCGAATCCACGACGATGATGTCCACGGCTCCCGAGCGGACCAGCGACTCCACGATCTCCAGCGCCTGCTCGCCGTTGTCCGGCTGCGAGACCCACAGTTCGTCGGTGTTCACCCCCAGGTTCTTGGCGTAGAGCGGGTCCAGGGCATGCTCCGCGTCCACGAAGGCCGCGATGCCGTTCGCCTTCTGCGCCTCGGCGATGGCATGCAGCGCCAGGGTGGTCTTACCCGAAGCCTCGGGCCCGTAGATTTCCACGACCCGCCCGCGGGGATACCCGCCCACCCCCAGGGCGGCATCCAGCAGGATGGAGCCGGTGGAGATGGTGGGAATGGTGCCGGAGCCGGCCGCTTCCCCCAGCTTCATGATGGAGCCCTTGCCGAACTGCTTCTCGATCTGGAGGCGAGCCGCTTCCAGCGCCTTCTGTTTTTCGTCGGAGATCTCTGCCGGTTTGTTCATTGAATTGGTTCCCCTGCCCATGCTAACGGCCCAATACGCTCTTCTGCTTTGACAATCATAGCGAGAGCCCCTCGACCGGTCAAGCCGCGCTGCAGCGGACCGATATTCAAAGCATGCGGTGGGCGTTGTCCGTGCTCCTGCTCGCTCTCGGACTGCAGGGAGGTCCTCGGCTGTCCGCTCAAGCGCACTGGACCCGCTTTACCGACCGGTCCCAGAACCCGTCGATCGCCGAGTACCTCCAGCAGGTCGATTTCAACGAAGCCCTCCAGACCGTCCGGGCGCTAGGCGAGCGGGAAGATCCTTTCGTGGGGGATATTCTCGCCTCCCTGGCGGCAGCGGCCCGACGGGCCGCGGAGCGCGACGTGCTCATTCGGGAACTGATCGCGGTCCTGGTTTCCAGGGGCTGGCAGCCGGTCAACCTCCAGGCGCTCAACCGGTTGGCTGAAGACCTGCCCGCCTATGGGCCCGCCCTGCAGGCCCAGCTCATCCGGGTGCTGAAAGACGACGGCTCACCGCCGCTGGACCGGGTCGTGCTGGCGCAGGCTGCGCGGCTGGCCGAGCTGTTGCGCCGGCAGGCCGGTCGGACGGACGCGGAACACTCGTCACTGCTCCTGGCGGTGCTGGAGTACGCCGAAGCCCGTGCGGACCCCCTCTTCCTGGATCCCGTGCTGCGCCTGCTGGAGGGCAGCCGCGAGTGGGCGGTCGGACGCCGGGCGCAGCAGGTCGCCGCCCGCCTGGCGGGGATCAGAACAGCTTCCGGGAATCCAGGAGAATGGTGACCGGCCCCACGTTCGTGTAGGCGACCTCCATGGAAGCCGCAAACTCACCGGCCTCGACCGCGAAGCCCTTCTCCCGGAGCATCGCCAGGAACCTCAGATAGAAGTCCCTGGCCTTCTGCGGGTCGGCCGCCTGGGTGTAGGAGGGCCGCCGGCCGTCCCGGGCGTCCCCGAACAGGGTGAACTGCGAAACAACCAGGAGTTCGGCCTTGAGGTCGGTCGCGGACAGGTTCATGCGGCCGTCGGCATCCGGGAAGATGCGCAGATTCGCCACCTTGTCGGCCAGATAGGCCAGGTCCCTTTCCTCGTCCTCCTGCCAGACGGCCAGATAGACCAGCAGGCCCGCCGCGATGCGGCCGGTCAGGCGGCCCTCGGCCCGCACCGAGCAGTCCCGGACGCGCTGGACCACGGCCCTCATTGGATACCGTACAGGCGGTGCAGGGAAACGACGGTGAGGGCCAGCGCGCCGTCCGCCGCCTCGACCTTGCCCAATACCTCTACGCCGTACCCGTTCTCCAGCTCGACGGCGAAACCCAGCGTCACCGGCACGACCCCCTGCAGCTCCTCCCCGCTGGCGTAGCCCACCAGCAGGTCGAAGACGATCTTGTCCGGACCGGTCTGGACATTCGCCGCCTTGCCGGTCCAGACGACGAAACAGCCGGAGTAAAGCCGCGGGTTGCCGGCGACCTCCCGGTAAGGGAAAGGATCGCGGATCGTGGTGAAGTCCGGCTGGCGGACGAAGGTCGCCAGGAGCCCGGCCTTCTCCTTCACGTAGGGTGAGGCGTTGGACAGCAGGATCCGGTTGATCTCCCGGAGCGCCAGGTTGTCGCGATACTGCAGCAGGTACCGTTTGGTCCGTGCGAAGGCTTCCTGAACCTGTTTCTCCGACAGCACAAACTGGGCGCCGGCGCCGCCGGAGGTCAGCGCGGGCTGAGTGGAGGAAAGAAAGACACTCTGGATTTCCGGACGGGTGAACGTTCGGCGCGGCAGGTGCGGCCAAGCGAACACAAACGCCGCGGCCAGCAGGCCGGCTGCCGCCACACCGACCAGGGGCAGCACCACCACGCGCGGGTTCAGCGGCAGAGCGGGCAGCAGCCGTTCGCTGGGGCCGGAGTCCCGCAGCAGCTGCAGGTTGTCCTGGGCCGCCGACCGCCGCAGCAGCTCCAGGCCGCGCGCCGCCTGCCGGTTCGCCGGAGCCAGCTCGGTGATCTCGAGCCAGATCGCCAGCGCCTCCTCGGCTGCGCCGCGTTTGAGGTGGATGGCCGCCAGCCCCGTGAGGGTGGGGACATCCTGGGGGCGGAGCTGGTCGGCCCGCTTCAGATAGGACTCCGCCCCACCCAGGTCCCCGCGACGAAGGCAAGAGCTGCCCAGCAGGAAAAAAAAATCCGGGTTCTCCCGAAATCGGAAGATCTGGCTTTCCAGCAGCCGGATTGCGTGACTGAAGCGTCTGCGCCGGTACAGGCCGCGGGCGCGCTGGAGTATGTCCTGAGGCATTTTCCCGGATAGTGTACCGCCTACTCGGCGGTCTTTTCCAGCCTTTTTTTCAGGTCGGCGAGGATCTGCTCTATAAGGCGCAGCTCTTCCCCGGACAGGCCGGCGCGGGTTTGCAGCTTGCGCTCCAACTGCTGGAGCACGCCGTTGAGCACCCGCAGGTCGCCGAGGAGGCCGAGCTCCTCACGATCGCTTCGCGCAGTCAGCGCGAGCGGGCCGGCCGCCGCGCCGACCACCGCCAGCCGGATCGTCACGGTGCGGGTCGCTCCGGGGGCGAGAGTAAGCGGATCGTAGAATTGGCACACCGCGGAATCGTTGATCGAGTACGGCAGATCGCTGAAACTTCGCCCCACCGCGGCCTCGTACGACCAGGCCGCCTCTTTGAGCCTCTTCCAGTTCGCCAGCACCAGCCGGTCCGGGGCCGTAACCCCCTCCCCGGTCAGGATTCCCTGCAGGCCGGGTGCTCCCGCGTCGCGGGAAGACCGGGAAAGCCAGTATTCCGGCAGGTCCGCGCGGTCGTAGCTCGTCTCGCTGGTGATCTGCCGGTCCCTGGAAGTTAGAAAGTGCGGCTGGCCGTTTTCCCCCAGATTGGTGTCCAAAAGGAAGCGGATGCCCGCCGCCAGGTCGCGTTCCGAGCGGTTGGTCACGGTAATAGTCAGCACCAGCCCGTTTTCCCCCTGCAGGCTGAAGCCCTCGGTCACGGTGCAACGCTTGGCGCTGAAGGAGAACGCGGCGCCCCCCGGGCCGGTCTCGGCCTTCTCCAGGAACTCCGTGCTGTCCCCCAGCTTGTAGACTCGGTCGTCCAACAGCAGGGCCAGGCCGGAGGAGCGGGGGTCCTGGGCGATGAATAGAGGCTGGCCGTCGGCGTACAGGGAAAAGCGTCCGATGCCCTCGTGCAGAACCAGCCGCAGCCGGCCGCTGTCGACCTCCAGCGGCCAGGCGCAGGGCAGCACGACGCCGAGCAGCAGGACCAGCAGGGCGCTGCGGCGGAGTGCCATCAGTTTTTCCCTTCCGTCCCTTCGTACCTCAGCAGCAGGGATTCCTTGAGGGCTAAGGCTTCGGCCTTGACCTGCAGCGTGCGCTCCAGGTCCGCCAGCTCCTGCACCTTCGCGGCGGTGCCCGCATCGACCTGCTTCTCCAGGCTTTGCAGCCGGCTGCGCAGCGAAGCGTTTTCGGCCTCCAACTCCTGCAGCTGCCGGTTTTCGCCGCCTTTCTGCACCTCGGCCTGCCCGGTCGGGCGGCGCTGGTAGGCGCCGATCGCCTGCTCGTATGCCTTCTCCCGACGCTGGAACTCCCCCACGGTGCGCAGGTACTCTTCGTGGCTCCATTTCAAGAGGCGCAGCAGCTCATCTTCCCGTTGCTTGAACTCGATCAGGGCCAGCTGGTAACGGGCAGCCTCCACCTTGAAGCTCTGCGGATAGTCCTGGAGGACTTTTTCAAAGACGCGGCCGGCCTCATCAAGCTGGCCGAGCTTATACAGCGACTCGCCGATCCAATAGTAGGCGTTGGGTACGAAATCGGACCTGGGATGGCGGGCGATGAACTCCTGCGACGCCTGGATGGCGTTCTCGTAATCCATCTCGAGAAACAAAAGCCGGCTTTTCTGGTAGCGGGCTTCGGCCGCGAACGGGTGCTGTCCGTACTGAGCGAGGAAATATTCCAGGAAGCGGTCGGCATCAGGGAGCAGGCCTAGCGCCAGGTAGGCCTTGGCGCCCCAGAAGTAGGCATCCGGAGCGTAGGCCGCCGCGGCGGGGTTGGCGATCACCGCCTGGAAGCTCCTCACCGCCTCCCGGTATTGTTCAAGCTTGAAGGCTTGCAGACCCGCCTGCAGTTCCTCGTCCCCTTTTCGAGTCTGGGCCCAGGCTCCGGTGAGGGCAAATATAAGCGAAAATAGTGCGATATAAAGCACCACGATCCTGCTCATTCGAGATTCCGCTCCTCATCTATTTTTCGACCCGCGCCCCGCAGAACTGAAAGACAATTCTAAAGCCGCTCATCCGGCAAGATTGACTAAAGTCCTCATCATGGTATAATAAAGTATATAAAGCCTGGAGGCAATGATTCCCACGCGTCCGGATACGCCTTGAGATGGTCGAAAAGCAGCTGACGTTCAAGGAAAATGAGATCATGCAGATCCTCAACAAGGTGTATCTGCACTTCAAGGCTGGCGAGTTCGCCGCCGCCATAGGTCTGCTCGACCGGGCGATCGCGATCGACTTCGAGTACTCCGATGTCACCAACGCGCTGAAATGCGCGAACTTCTGGCTGGAGATCGACGCGCGGGCCGTGACGGTGGACGGGGATTATGAGCGCGGTGAGTTCTACCTGACCCAGTGGCGGGTGTTCAACGGCTTCGTTTCCCGTATGGAGAACGTCTCGGAACGCTGCCTCTTTTCGCTGAAGTACCACGTGTTCGGAAAGGCGCTCGAGCTGTACCAGTCGCTGGCCGGCGAGCCGGAGAACTCGGATCCCGAGATCCTGCTGCGAATCGGGCGCTGTCACAAGATCCGCGGCAACTATGAGAGCGCGATCGGCATCCTGGAGGAGGCCAGCCGGTTGAAACGTGAGGATGCCGGCATCCTGGCCGAGCTGGCCGACTGCTACTCCCTGGTCAACGAGAGCCGGGCGGCCAAGATTTTCTTCCGTGAGGCCTTTTTCCTGAACACGCAGGCGGTCGACCTCGCCTACCTGGAGTCGCCGTTGATCCAGCGCCTGGCGGCTCGCTTGCGCGAGCGTTTCAGCGAAACGGAGCTGCGGGACTGGATCCCGGTGTACGCCACGATTTACGGCCTGTTCAATGTGAAGCGGGAGCTGCGCCCCTTGGAGCTCGGCAGGCTGAAACAGGCCATCTACCAGCTGGAGAAGGAGGCTGAGCTGGCACGGGGACCCGCCGTGCCCCGCCTGCTCAACCACTATTTCTGGCTCATTGACCACTATCTGAGCTCCGGCGAGGAGCGGCAGAAGATCGACGAAATTCTGGAAAGGATCCGGTCCCTGGACCCGGTAGTCTATAAGGAATATGCGAACTAACCACCACAACTCAGGAGCAAGTAAATCGTGTCAGAAAATCTGCTGAAGAACGTCAACGAGCTTCTCAACGAGGAAAAATGGACCCGGGCGACCCTCAACAGCTACACCATCGCCAACTTCCAGGAGCTGGATTCGCGGATCCGGGACACGCTGAAGTCGCAAGCCCAGGACCAGGTGCTGGCGCTCTGCGAGGAGCACCTCAAGCACACCCGCAACAGCATCATCGCGCTGTACCTGTCAGGAATCATCTCCCTGGGTAAACAGCTCGTCGATGACTCCAACCTGGTGGTGCTCATCAGCATCTTCGTGGACAACCACAAGTGGAACATCGTCGAATACCTCTGCAACCGCATCCTGGAATACGGCGAAAACAAGTTCGCCCTGAAGACCCTGGCGGACTGCTACGAGAACAAGAACGAGCAGGAGCAGAAGTTCAAGATCTGGGAGCGGTTCATCAAAGTCGACTACGAGGACGCCGATATCGTCCGCGCCCTGGCCGAAAAAAAGGAGCAGGACGGGGACCTGCCCAACGCCATCGAGTATTACAAGAAAGCCCTGCACCGCTTCGTCAACAAGAAGATGTTCAGCAATGTCAAGGACATCTGGGAGAAGCTGATCAAGTACGTGCCTGACGACGTGGACTTCTTCTTCGCCGTCGAGCGAAAGATCGTGAAAGTCCTGAGCGGGGAGCGCGCCGCGGTCCTGTTGAACTACCTGGTACCTCACGCCACCGCCAACGACGACTGGGACACCACCATCGAGCTGCTGAAGCGGATCTTGAGCTACGAGCCCAAGAACGCCGCGGCCCGCAAGGACATCGTGGAGGCTTTCCGCAACAAGTACCAGGAGCACAGCCAGCTGGAGGAATACCTGCGGATCTCCAACCTCAACCAGAGCTGGCGGAACGTTCACGAGGCCATCGCGGATTTCGAAAAGCACATCGCCTTCGACGTGGGCAACTACGTGTTCCACTCCAGCTGGAAGATTGGGAAGATCTCCAGCATCAAGGACGACGTGTTCATCATCGACTTCGCGGGCAAGCCGAATCACAAAATGTCGCTGAAAATGGCGGTCGGAGCCCTCAAGATCCTCTCCCCCGAGCACATCTGGGTGCTGGAGGCCAACCTGCCGAAGGAGGAGTTGAAACGCAAGGTGAAGGAGGACCCGGCCTGGGCGCTGAAGGTCATCATCCGCAGCTTCGGCAATTCAGCCGACATGAAGCTCATCAAGGAGCAGCTGAACCCGGGCATTCTGACGAACAACGAGTGGTCCAAGTGGAGCGTCGAGGCCCGGCGGATCCTGAAAACCGATCCCGCCTTCGGAAATATCCCGGACAAGCTGGATCGCTTCACCGTGCGCGAAAAGCCGATTTCCTTCGAGGAAAAAACCTACAACAAATTCAAGGCCGAAAAGCACTTCTTCGACCGGGTGCAAACCATCCGCGAATTCCTGGAGAATGGGGAGCCGGACTCGGATTATTTCGCCGAGATGCTCGCCTACTTCACGGGTTTCCTGAAATCATTCTCCACCGTCAGCGAGTACACGGTAGCCAGTTTCCTGCTCATCCAGCACATCACCTCGATATTCCCGTACCTGAACCCGGGGCTCAACTTCACCTTCGCCGATTTATTGAAGGACATCGAAAACTTCGAGGATCTGTTCGACCGCATCAGCGACGGCGAACTGAAAAAGAACTTTTTGCAGAACGTGAAGCTGCACCACCCGCAGTGGCCGGCGATTTTCGCCCGATTGTTCCATCGCTACCAGAACAAGTATCTCATCGATGAACTGGTCAAGAACTCCAGCTGGGAGGTCCTGCGCGAGCTGGTCAACCAGGTCATGGGCCATTACCGCGAATACCGGGAATCATTCGTCTGGATCGTCAGGAACCTGCTCACGGAGCCCTGGTTCGCCGGACTGGAGGTGAAGCTGGAGAAAATCCTCATCGGCATGATCCACCTCCTGGATATCACCTACCGGGAAATCAACAACAAGCGCGATGTCAGCTACAACCGCAAGATCAACAAGCAGGCTTTCGATTTCCTGTTTCAGGAAGGGCGTCTCCTCAACTTCATCCTGGAAACCGGCGAGGACTCCATCATGCGCCTATACACGCTGGTCGACGATATCCGGGAGCTGGATCCCAGCCTGAAGATCAACCTCAAGCACCAGATCCGGGAGCGCTACCCCCACTACCAGTTTTCCGGCGACCAGGAGCTGGAGAAGGTCAGCATGGGCCTGCTGGTCACCCGCCGCAGCTACGAGAACAAGCAAAAAGATCTGCGGCACATCCTGGAAGTGGAAATACCCGAAAACTCCAAGGAAATCGGAATGGCCATGTCCAAGGGCGATCTGCGCGAGAACGCGGAGTACAACGCCGCCCTGGAAAAGCAGGAACTGCTCAAGACCGGCGCTTCGCGCCTGCAGGAGGAGCTGCAGAAGGCCCAGATCTTCGCCTCCTCCCAGATCGTAACCGATTCGGTTTCCTTCGGCACCCGCGTCCAGCTCGCCAACCTGGTCAGCGGGGAAAAAGAGGCCTACACCCTGCTCGGGCCATGGGAGTCGGATCCCGCCAACAACATCATCTCCTATCGCTCGCCCCTCGGTGTAGAGCTCATGAACCACAAGGTGGGGGATGAATTGGATTTCACCATCAGCGAACGCAACTTCCGCTATCAGGTCACGTCGATCGAGCGGGCAGAGGTGGACTGAAGACAATGCGGATGAAAAAATTACTGCCTGCACTGCTGCTGCTCCTGCTTCTGACCGCCGCCGGCGCCGCCGGCATGGACGTGGTGGTGATGGTCGACACGTCGGCCAGCATGTTCCCCTATTTCGACGAGCTGCAGGAATACCTGCTGCGCGACCTGCTGGAGCATTGGCTGCACAAGGGCGATACCTTCCACCTGTTGAGCTTCGCGGACACGCCGGAAGAAGAGCTCGTGGAAAGAGTCGGCCGGCCCCTGGAACTGGAGGCGGTGATCGAGCGTATCCACCTGCTGCAGGCCTTGGGGCAATACACCGATCTGGTGGCCGCCGTGGATTACCTCTACACCTACCTGGACTCGCTGCCGGCGGACAGTCCCAAATTGGTGCTCCTGCTGACCGATGGTGTACACGACCCGCCTCCTGCCAGCCCAAACCGCGGGAGCGCTGCCGAGGTGCTCGCAGCGCTCGAAAAGAATGCGGAGCGCATCCGCCTGCGCGGCTGGAACATCCACATCCTGCGGGTCCCCGGCGGCGCCGTGGCACCTTCCACGGCAGCGGCCCCCTCCACGGCAGCGGCCCCCTCCACGGCAGCGGCACCTTCCACGGCAGCGGCCCCCTCCACGGCAGCGGCCCCTTCGGAACCTACCGCGCAGGCGGCCCCTTCTACGGCAGCGGCCCCTTCGGCTGCCGCCGGCCCGATCGAGCCCGCACCGGATTTCCTCGAGGCCTTCGCCGAAGGCTCCGGAGCCGACATCCTCCCCTACTCCAGCGGCAGCCCGGAAACGCTCACCGAACGGCTCACCCGCTTTCCCACGATCCAATTTCCAGGACACCTGGGGCGGGTCGGCCGGCATTTTACGGTTCCTTTCAGCGTGACCAATCCCGGCGAAAACGAACAAAGCCTTACCCTGAACCGGTTGACCAGCGGCCGGGCGCGTCTGCTGCTCCGGCCCGTTCACCTCCAGCTCCCCCCCAGGCAGACGGTGGACTTCCCGGTTCCGGTGCGCCTGCCCCTGGGCCTGGTGCCCGGGGAACACGAGTTGCAGGTCAGCCTGGGTTTCAAGGATACCGAGGTGCGGGTTGCGCCCCAGGAAGGCACGCTGTCATTCCGGTACCAGCCAACGCTCGGGTTCGCCCCGCTGCCGACTTACCTCCTGTACCTGCTCATCGCCGCCGCGGTGGTGGCGCTGGCGGTCAGCCTGACCTTCCTCCTGCGCAACCGCCTGCGCGACCTGAGCTTCGAGCGTTTCTGGTCGGTCCGGCGCGGGCAGCGGCCGCTCGTGTTCAAAGTACTGGATCAGAATCCCTACATCGGTACCCGCAACATCCACGCCATCCCTCCTGGCCGTTCAGGCAGCGTGGGGGGCGACGGGTCGAACTTCCTGATTTATTATCTGCCCATCCCGAAACGAATCGGGGATATCCGCAACACCGGCAAGCAGTACATTTTCATTCCCCGTAAGCGCGAACACTTCGTTTCGCTGGAAAAACCGCTGGTCGACTGCCTGAACGTGGAAATCGAGGCCCTGTCGCTGCGCGGCCAGCCGGTACGTTTTGTGTTTCAGGAGTACGTTTCGCCAGCCGAGGCGATCAACCGCCTGATGCTGTCCGTGCGCCAGGCGCGGGATCAGAACTCCGCTAAAGCCCGCTGAGCCTCGCGGCGTACCGCCGGGTGGGGGTCGGTTTCCGCCAGGGTTTTTATTTTATCCCGCAGACCTGTCAGCTTGTTCTTGCCCGCAGCCCGCAACCCATACAGGCGAATGTTCACGCTGGCGTGTTCCAGGAACCGCCGCCACACGCCCTCCAGCGCCGTGCTGGACACACCGGCGAGCGCGCGGGCGGTGAACTCCAGCACGCTGGAGGTCTTCAGGGCCCACTCCTCGTCGACCACGGCCCGGATCGCCGGCACGGCGGCGTCCAGGTCATGCTCGCAGAGTGCGACCAGCGCCGCTTCCCGGTAGGCGTTGGCCTGACGCCGGTCACGAAACAGCTCCCCGAGCAGTGCCGTGGACCGGGTCCCGCCGATCACCGCCAGGGACTGGATGGCTTGCAGGCGCACGTTCCGATCGGGGTCGTTCTTCGCCTTGTAGATGAGGATATCCACCGATTTGCTGGCGCCCGGGTTGGCCAGGGCCTTGGCTGCCGCCAGCCGGACCCTGGCATTCGCATCCCGCAGTCCCTCCTGCAGGAGAGGCTCTACCTCCGTCAGGTCGAAGCCGGCCAGGGCACCGGCGGCGTAGGTCTTGAGCAGGCTGTCTTCTTCGGCGAACAGTCCACGCAGCACGGGTACCGCCCGCGGATCGCCGATCTGTCCCAACGCGGCAGCGGCGTACAATCGCCGCACCCGCTCCTCGTCCCGGTTGGCGGCGATGGCCAGCAGGTCCTCCACGGCCGGCAGGTGCTTGAGCGAACCCAGTGCGACGATGAGCTGCGGTTTCAGGCTGGCCGGGTACTCGGGATCGCGCAACCTGGCCAGGAGCCCCTCTCCGCCCGCCTGGCCGCCGACCGTGCCCAGGGCCTGAATGGCGGCGCCGGCGATCCCCGCATCGACGGCTGCCAGCAGGTCCAGCAGCACGCTCTCGGCCTGGCGGGAGCGGATCGCAGCCAGGTAGTTGATGCGGGGAATGTCGCGGCGCGGGTCGAGCTCTTCGGCCTCCGCGGCCACCCGCAGCGATTCCAGCACCACCGCCTCCGCATCCCCGGCCTTTCCCTGGGCGAAGAAGTCCAGGACCGCCGTGATCACTGCGGGACTGGTGGTAGCCCGCAACAGCCCCAGCAGCTCCGGATTGAAGGAGTTGTCGCCGGCGTCCTTGATTTTCCTGATGACCTCCAACACCTCGCTCTCGATCCCATACCGCAGCGTGTCGGTCCAGGCTTCAACCGGGGAAGCGGGGGCCTGGGCGGCCAGTGGAGGCAGGATGGCCAGGAGCAGG
>Ga0209253_10003027_pt1 | contig 14819 bp, 16 predicted proteins | sample FrelakmetBRP12BR_FD_187145 | JGI IMG/M metagenome (GOLD analysis project Ga0209253, IMG submission 187145) | Freshwater lake sediment microbial communities from the University of Notre Dame, USA, for methane emissions studies - BRP12 BR (SPAdes)... | ecosystem: Environmental > Aquatic >...
GAATCTCGCGCCGCGCCTGGTGTCGATGATGGTCGGGCTGGGGATTCCGCTCGGCCTGTGCACGGCTCCGGCCTGGTTCTGGTTGTTCGGAGCATTCGGGCGTTGACCGGCAGTAGGCCTCCCATGCATTCGCGCACTTGCCTCGGCGGTGAACGTCTGCTTAGATCAATCGCCGCCGGCAGCTGAGGGTCGGCAGTGCCCGTTCGACGTCGTGAGCAGCGGACGGTCGGCGGGTCTTTGGCATCGACAAGCATCGAACAGCTGCTTTCGGGATTTCGACCCCGCGAACGGACGACGGCCTATGTCCGCAGTACCTTGTAAACCGGTCGGTGGCGATGCGATCTTTTGGCTGCCTGTACGACTGGTTGTGGCCGGGTCCGTGAGATCACGAACGGCCGCTTCGGAGAAGCCAAACAAGAGAAGCCATGGCTCGCCGTCCGGCTGCTTTGGAGCAACCTGGCGGGCAGGTTTGGGTCGACTTGAGCCGGCCATCCCCGTGATCTCAGCGCCACAAAGCTGACCTACGAGTTTGACAGCCACCTACCTACCTGCCGGTCGTGGCGGGCAGTGGTCGGCCATTTGCGGCCATCTGCAAGCATCAGCTATCAGGCAACGCATTGCTCGTGTAGCGTCGCAGCGCACGAGGCATTTGGCGCCGCCAGTGACCGGCAGACGATCGTCAGCGTCAGTGCATGAGCGAGATGGCTCGATACACCGCATCGCGCAGCGCCTTCTCCCGCGGATCGTTCTCCAAGTAGAAGTCGAGGTTGTTCATCACGTAGGCGTAGCCCAGGCGCAGGTCGGGGTCGGCGAAGGCGAACGAGCCGCCAGCACCGGGTGCACCGAACGCCCGTTGACTCGAACCAAAGGAAACCTCGGGACCGGGGCGCAGAAAGCCGAGCGAGAAGTAGCTCGGTACGCCCATCACTTCGTCGATCGGATGAGCGACCTCGGGTGGTGCTGCAACACGCGCGAAAGTCTCCGGCGTAATGCCGAGCTCCGCACCACCCTCGGCGAAGGCGGAATAGGCTCGTGCGATCGCGCGCGCGGTACCCACGCCGTTGCCGGCTGGCACCTCGACCTCGAGGTAGCGCCGGTCGTTCGGATCGACGTCCAGCCCGAGGAACGATCTGCGCAGCAGCGAACTCGGGCGAATCATCTTCAGGGTCACTGCCGGTGGCGTGTATCTCAGCGCCAGGAGGCCACGCCAAGCGGAAAGTGGTTTGACCTGTGCGAGGCGATCATCGGGAATCTCCTGCGGGAGTCCGATATAGAACTCCACGTCCAGCGGCACGGCGATTTCGTCATGGAAGAAGCGCCCGAGCGTGCGTCGTGCCGGGTCGACGTGCCGGATGAGTTCCTGCATGTACAGACCGAGCGTGATCGTGTGATAGCCGTGACGCGTCCCCGGCGGCCACGCCGGCTTTTGGCGTGCGAGCGCGGCCGACATGCCGTCCAGGTCGTGCAACTTCTCAAGCGTCAGCGTCTCATCGAGCAGGACGAGCCCGGCTTCGTGACCCAGGAGCTGACGCACCGTGATCCCGGCCTTGCCGTTCTGAGCGAACTCGGGCCAGTAGCGCGCGACAGGTGCGTCGTAGTCGAGCCAGCTGCGAGCGTTGGCGACTGCAAGCGTCATCGCCGAGAGACCCTTGGTGGTGGACTGGACGACGACCATCGTGTCCTGTTTCCAGGGCGCGTCGCCGCGAGGCGTCCGGCGGCCGCCCCACAAGTCGACGACCTTCTGGCCGCGCCAGTACGCCGCCACGGCACCGCCAATCTCGCCCCGTTCAGCGAAGTTGCGTTCGAACTCGGTACGCACCCTCTCGAAACCCGGAGCGACTGAACCATCAACGTGCATTGCCCTGGCCATGGCCTATACGCACATTCCGAATGACTGCAATGCGCAGACTCAAGTGGGCCAACGTCAGAATTTGGACGGCAGTCCGGCGCCGCGCGGCCCATCGGCGAAGTGACACGGCAGAGCGCCGCAGAACGATCGCGGGCCGTTATGGGCAAAGACAGTCAGCTCGGGCATGGCCGATCCGCCCGCGCTAGCTCTTGCGCCTGTGCATCCAGGGACTGGCCAGAGTCACCGCGGCAATCACGAAGAAGAAAGCCGGGCCGAACCAGGAACGGGTGGGCAGCGGAAGCCAGATCGCGAGTCCGGTCACGAGCAGGCAGGTGCCGATGATCACACTCCACCCGTCCACCTTCAGTGCCGAAAGGCGCCGGACCCCTTGGCTGCCCAATGAGATCACACCCATGCCGAGAAGCGCCAAGCCCCAACCGATGTCGGCCAGCAGCGCAACTCCGATCCAGATGAAGAACAGACCCCAGCCGACGGACTCGATGAGCGCTGCCTTGTCCGGAGCGTCGCGGCCCGCTTGACCTCTTTGTGTATCGTCCATCGTGTGTGCTCCTCGATGCCAATGCCGCCCGGCACAGTTCGTTCGGGTGGTGTGAAGCCCTGGGTCCGACTACCTCGCTCGACCCGGGCGCGCGACATCGCTGCCACCTCGGGACGACTCAACTACGACAGGCTGGCAACCGAATCCATACAAGCTGGCGTGCAGTTTGCGCCGCCGGCCGAATGCAGCGTTGACGGTGCGCAATGCGGCGCCATCGATGCGCCACTCTCCAGGAGATGGATTGCGCGCCCGCACCGGGGCAGCGGGCTATCGTTGATCCTTCGGACCATACATCACTTGCTCGGGCCCCGCCTCGTCAACAGTCCCGCCGGTGACCCATGCCTCATCGTCGACATCCGCGACGATCGGCGCGCGCCGCTGTTCGACCTGGGCGACACCGCCGGGCTGCCGCCGCGAGCCTTGATGCGCGTGTCGCATGCCTTCGTCAGCCACACGCACCTGGTGATGTTGCCGCTGCCGTTCATACAGCGGCTGGTCGCGCTGGTTACTCCCCGGCGCCAGCTTGCCCCTGCGCTGTTGGCGAGACGCCCGCGCGAGCGACTGCTTCGCGGCGGCCAGTTCAGGGCGGTGAGTGTCGCTGAAGGGTCGGACCCTGACAACGGATCCGACAGACTCACCGCCTCGAACCTGTCACCCGTATCGATGATGCTGGTCCGCTGCGATCCACGGTGACGGTCCCAGCCAGTTTGCGGGCGGTCTTCGCTCAAAGAATCTTGCCGCCCTACGGCGGCAAGATTGTCGTTTGAGCTTTGTGCCTTGCTTACTTCACCAGGCCTTCGGCCTTGAGGGTTTGCTGCACCTTCGGGCGTGCGCCGACCCGGCCCATGTAGGCCTTGATATTCGGCCATTTACCGAGGTCGATCTTGAGCGGATTGGTCCAGTTGAGCACGGTGAACAGATACGCATCGGCTGCGGTGAACCTGTCGCCCATGACGTACTGCTTGCCCTCGAGCGACTTCTCCAGCGGGTTCAGGCGCCGCTCGATCACGCCCATCTGCACTTCCTTCATCTCGGGCGTCATCTTCGGGTTGAATAGCGCGCCGAGCTGCTTGTGGACTTCAGAGGAGGCGAAGTTCAGCACTTCCATCTGACGGTAGCGCTCCATCGTGCCGGCCTTGGCGGTCAATCCGGACTCCGGTTTCTGATCGGCAAGGTACTGGCAGATCACGCCAACTTCGGTGAGCACCGTGCCGTCGTCCAGCTGCAGCGCCGGGACGTAGCCCTTGGGGTTCACTTTCCAGAAGTCGTCTCCGCTTTCGGTTTTCTTGTTTGGGATATCGACCTTAACGAGTTCGAGCTTGGTGCCAGCTTCGGTGGCGACAATGTGCGGGGCCATCGAGCAGGCGCCGGGCGAGTAATAGAGTTTCATGTGTACGTTCCTTCGTATTCGACCGTGTTGGAAAACATGTTTCCGAGGGTAAAGCTCCCGCCGTCGAACTGCGCTTGAAAGGCTGCGGCGACAGATAGGAACGCAGGATACTCCCGGACTTCCGCCAAACGACGTTCCGGCCAGAAGCGGGCGCCGAGCTCAAGTCTCGCGAGGGTCCGGGCCTACCGCGAAGGCGAGCGTCGATCCAACGCACTGAGGGTCTGCACGGCATCCGCGCGGAAGGTGGCCTGCCCGCGCTGGGGAACGCCAGGGCGGACCACGACTACGTCGGCGCGGTACCAACGGTGGACGCCGCGCCGCAGACTGTGCTCACGCGGCTGGCGGCGCTGCGTACCGTGGCGCCCACCCCAACCTGACGCAGCGTAGGGTCTTGCACCGGTTCCCGCCGGCCGGTTCCGAAGCGCGCGCAAGATGCGCCGTTGCGCCGATGCGGGCGCGCACCCAAGAGGTCGACGATGAACAACAGGAACGAACCCGTGGACACGGACCAAAAGCGGCACGATGTTTCCAGACGCGACTTCGTCGCCGCGACTGTGGCCGTGGGCCTGGCCGGCGGCAGCGTCGCAGCGTCCGCCGCGCAAGCCGTAACCGAGACCGAAGTGAGCATCAAAACACCCGACGGCAACTGCGATGCCGCGTTCTTCCATCCAGCCACCGGCACGCACCCCGGCGTACTGGTATGGCCTGACGCCTTCGGCCTGCGGCCGGCGATGCGCGACATTGCGCGCCGCTTGGCGGCCGAGGGCTACGCGGTGCTCGTGCCCAACCCGTTCTACCGCGTCGCGAAGGCGCCGGTGTTCGAGTCGGCGGCGAACTTCAACTTCGCCGACCAAGCCAGCCGCGCCAAACTGGGGCCGCTGATGGGTTCGGTCAACGCGGTCGGTGCCGCCGAGAAGGACGCTGCCGCGCACGTCGCGTTCCTTGACGCGCGGCGGCAGGTCGACAATGCAAAGAAGATCGGCAGCCAGGGCTACTGCATGGGCGGCGCGCTGGTCGTGCGCACCGCCGCGTCGCTGCCCGGGCGCATCGGTGCCGGCGCGTCGTTCCACGGCGGGGGCCTCGTCACCGACAAGCCCGACAGCCCGCACCTGCTGGCGCCCAAGATCAAGGCCGGCATGTACTTCGGCGTCGCGTCAAACGACGACCAGCGCCAGCCCGACGCGAAGGACAAGCTGAAAGAAGCGTTCGCCGCCGCCAAGGTCACGGCCGAGGTCGAGGTTTACGCGGCCAAGCATGGCTGGTGCGTGACCGACATGCCCATGGACGCCGGCGCGCCGCTCTACAGCCAGCCCGAAGCCGAACGCGCCTGGGCCAAGCTGCTGATGCTGTACAAGGCGGGCCTCGGCTGAACGGGCTGCGGCTGCACAACCGAAACGAGCAGCGCGATGACGAATCAGATTCCCCGCCCGGCGCGCCGGTGGCTTTGGGCCGCACTCGCTGGTCTGATCGGCGCCTGCGCGTCGACTCCCGGCGGCCCACCACGCTCGACGCTGTCCGAGGAGCGCATCGCTGCCATTGTTGCCAGCCCCGACCGCAGTGCCGCCGACCGCACCAACGACCTGAGACGCAAACCCGTGCCGTTGCTGGCCTTCATCGGCCTCGGGCCCGGGATGACGGCGCTCGACCTCAGCGCAGGCGGCGGCTACACCAGCGAGCTGCTGGCGCGTGCGATTGGCCCCAGCGGCCATGTCTACAGCCAGACGCGGCCACGCGACCCGAGCCGGCCGCCACCGGTGCCGGCTGCACCCGAAGGCAACAGCGCGCCGCCGCCAGCGCAGGCGGCTACGCTGCGACCACCGGGCGCCGCGGTCGCCGACCGTGCCGCGAAGCTGGCGGCGGCCAACGTAGCCGCAGCACCGATCGAAGTCGTCGTGCGGCCTTTCGAGGACCCGGCGCCGCCCGCTCTGGCAGACGCGAAGCTCGACCTCGTCACGCTGATGTTCAACTACCACGACCTGGGCTTCCTGGGCATCGACCGCGCGCAGATGAACCGCGCCATCTTCAAGGCCCTGAAGCCGGGCGGTATCTACGTCGTCGCCGACCACAGCGGCCGGCCCGGCACTGGAATCTCGGAATCGGGCACGCTGCACCGCATCGAAGAGGCGTTCCTGCGCCGCGAGGTCGAAGCGGCCGGCTTCAATCTGGCCGCCGAAGGCAACTTCCTGCGCAACCCGGCCGACCCGCGTGACCGCAATACGCCCGAACCGCCGCAGCCGAAGGACGAGTTCGTGCTGAAGTTCGCCAAGCCCTAGCGACACCTGCCGCGCTGTCGCGGTCACTGTCGCCGTGCACGCAGGCGTCGAAGAGGATCAGCAATTCCCGGTCGAAATCCCGCGATGTCAGACGCGGCGGCATGGGGCTCCCGGTCGATGAACCCCTGTGACCTCCAGTTGCAAACTTTCGGCTGTTGGTCGAATGACGGCGATCGATGCTGACTGGCGCTCTAATTAGGCTGCGACTGGAATTGCTCGCAGCACATTCCCAGGATGGTGCCAGCCGTGGCGGAAGCGTAAGTCCCGTCAAGACCGCGTGCGCGTTCAAGTTCGTGTGAGTGTGTCGATGGCAAACAGCTCGTTTGAACGGACGTGGCGATGGAAACTCTCTCGGGCGTACCACCGCTTTGGAGCAAGCCACTTGCGCCTGCCACCGGCGGCTGTGGGTCGTCTGCGGGTACCCGCCGAGCCGATCGCCTTGCCCGGAACTAGGCGCTCAATTCGGATCGTCCGAGACCGGACAGTGATCGTCAGCCGCGCTCCCCCGTTCTCGCGAACTACCCATGATTGTTCGCGCATCAGGGTACAGACTGCGATTGCACTCGCTGATCTTGACAACGATTGTTGAACGGCAATTTGCGCTACGCGCGCTCGGGGCCCCGAGTGCGATCGCGCGACTCCAGGTGGTGCGCGTGTCCGCGATGCGTCGTCGCGGGCTCGGCTGCACGTGGGTCCGCGTGCTGTCGCTCACGCGAGCCGGCCAGCAGCTCCAGGCTCGGCATTTCGCGAACGAAGCGGCTCACCGCCACGGCAAGTTGCTGATCTTCAGGACTGCTCGACATGGCCAGCGAGCGGGCGACCTGTGCCCAGGCTTCGATGGCACCGATGCGACTGGCGGCGGCCGCTGGCCCCGTCTCGACATCGGCGCGGCTCGACCTGAGTCTTCGACCCTCCCTGGCCTTGATGCGCCACAGTGGTTCAGGGTTGTGGCTGCGTCCGCGCGTCGCTTGCCGCGTTGCCTCGGCTTCGACACCCCACCCCCGCAGCTTTTCGGCGAAGGTCTCGCGCCAGCGGTGCAGATCAGCCTTGCGCGGATTCAAGCGCTGGCCGTGCTTGGACTCGGCCCGTACGCTGATGTGCACATGCGGGTTGGCCTGGTGGTCGTGCAGCACCATCAAGACCTTGTGGTCGGCCAATTCGGCCTGGACGAACTCGCGCGAGGCGCGTTGCACGACGAGCGGGTCGATTCCTCGGGGCATGGACAGCATGATGTTGTAGGCCTCCCGCCGGTCGCTGACATCGTCGATCCGCGTGCCGCCGACGCGCCAGTCGTCAGCCAGCTCGCGCAGGGCGTCCTTGCCGCGCATCGTCTGGCCTTGCTCGTCCTCGATGTCGAGCCGGCCTCCTCTGCTGATGTAGCGCAAGTGCGCCACGATGGCCTTCATGCCGCGCCCTCCCCCTGTCACCTTGACCATCACCTGTGGGGCCCGGCGCACGACCGTCGCTTCGATGCGCGCGCGGATTGCGGCCGCATGCCAGCGCCCGAGGTCTGCGGCGAGTTTGGGCTGCGGCGGGACCTTGAGGATGCGGTTGCCCGGATAGAAGAGGCGGTCGCCCCACTGGATCAGGACGCCGTCGATGTTGGGCTGTACGGACATGTCGTTCTCCTGGTGTCGTTATGCAAGTGGAACTCGGACCACCGGCGTGGTGCGGCGGCGTGGGCGCAGATCGGCCAGCACGTCGGACGCGAGCGCGAGGTGGTCGCGCACGTCCTGCGCGACAGAGTCCAGCATCTCGCGGTACTCCTGGGCAGCGCGTACCGAGCCTTGGCTCAACAGACTCGTCAGATGGTGGAGGTTGCGGCTGAGGCTGGCGAGTTCGGCACTGGAGGCAACTAGCGTCGCGATGTGATCACCGCGTTCGGCACCACGCGTCAGCACCGGCACACCGCCGACCAGGCCAGCGACATAGGCGCCAAGTGGCAGACCGGCGACACGCGCCGCCTGGGTGATCGCCAGCGCATTCGGCTTGGACATGCGCAGCGACATGCGCACACGATCATTCGATTGCGCGGCCCTGTCGCTGGCCGATCGATCCGAGATCGACGGGTCGGACGGTCCGAGGTCTTCCGCCACCAGCGCCCGAATCAAGGCCGAAGGGGAGACCCCGCGAGAGCGAGCCTGCTCGATGAGCGCAGCCTTCAAGCCGCGCAAGTCGACACTGATTCGATCGCGTGACGAGGGCGCCATGAACCCCTGAGCCCCTTGCTTCCCGACACGCTGCCAGCGTGTCCGACATCGGCGCCACTGCGCCTATCCTGCACTCACCTCCGCATTCAGTGTTGGCTCGCATCGGGGCCTCAAGGCCGATGATTTTTCGCTGAATTTCATCGCCGCGCGGGACCATCGGCAGGCCGATGATGTCGCCAAGGCACACGAAATGTCCGGCCAGTGAACCATGAGCGAACCGAGAGCGGGCCGCAGCGGGCCGCCAGTGGACCAGGACCGATGCAGGAGCGAACCAAGACCGGGCCACGAGTGGATCACTACCGAACCGACGCGATGACGCTTCACCCTCCACGCCCGCCCGGCCGCAGCACACGCAAGGCGCGCGCCTTCCATGCCGAGATCGGCCAGCTTCGCGCCCAGGGCTATACCTTCGAGGCCATCCGCGAAGCCCTGGCCGCCGCTGGAGTCATGGTCAGCAAGAGCACGGTCCAGCGCGAAGCAGCGCGACACGCACCCCGGGCCTGCGTGCATCCGCGTGCGGCGACTCAAGCTCCTGCCGCCCCGATCGACACGCCCGTTCGGCCCGGGTTGCGCAGCGGCAAGGACCTCGCCGAGGACTTCGTGCGCCGCCGGATCACCAACCCCCTTCTGCGCACCAGGGAGCAGCGATGAAGCTGGCGGTCATCAACTTCTCCGGCAACGTGGGCAAGACCACCGTGGCCAGGCACCTGCTGCTGCCACGCATCGAGGGCGCCGAACTCATCGCCGTGGAGAGCCTGAACGCCGACGACGGCCAGGCCCAGGCGCTGCGAGGTCGGCAGTTCGCCGCCTTGCAGGAGTACCTGCAGACGGTGGACAGCGTGGTGGTCGACATCGGCGCCAGCAACGTCGAGGAGCTGCTGGCCCTGATGCACAGGTACCGCGGCAGCCACGAAGACTTTGACTGCTTCGTCGTGCCCACGGTGGCCGCGCTCAAGCAGCAGCAGGACACCATCGCCACGCTGGCCGAACTGGCGCGGCTGGGCGTGCCCGCCTCGCGGCTCAAGCTGGTCTTCAACATGGTCGACGACGGGGTCGAGGTCGCCCAGGCCTTCGACACCCTGCTCGCCTTCGTTGCCGAGCAGCCGCTCGCGGCAGCGAACACCGACTGCCGGCTCGGTGTCAACGAGATCTACGAGCGGGTCAAGGGCACCGGGGCCGACCTGGCGGCGCTGGCCCGTGACGAGACCGACTACAAGGCGCTCATCGTCCAGGCCCAGGGCACGCCAGCCAAGCTCGCCCTGGCCCAGAAGCTGGCCACCCGCCGGCTGGCCCGTGGTGTGCTGCCCGAACTGGATGCGTGCTTCGCGGCGCTGGGACTGGGCACCGGCGTCGCGAGCGCGGCGCCGAGGCGGGTTGCGTGAACCGTCCGGGCACCGCACGCGAAGCGCTGATCGTCGAGGCCCTCGGCGAGGTGGCAGCGTTGATCGACCGGGTCGAGGCTGTGGCGCCCGCGATGGCGGCGGCCCGCGAGGCGCTCGTGCAGGCCGGCGCGGACCTCGCCGGCCAGCTCGTCGCGTTCGACAACCGCATGACCGCCATCACCGAGAACGCGAAGGTCCAGGCGGTCAGGCACATCGCGCGCCGCACCGACGAGGTGGCCCGAAGCGTGCTGGACACACAGACGCGGGCGATGGAAGACGCGGCGCGCACGCTCTTCAGGACCGAGCTCGGTCCGGCGCTGCAGCGCGTCGTCATGCCGCTGCAGCGTCTGGTCGACCGGGTGGAACGCCCCTGGGAGGGCTGGCTGACGCATGCGGCCACAGCCGCGGCCGCATCTGCCGCCACGTGGTTGCTGGTGGCCTGTCCTGAGATCAAGTGACCGACCGCCGCAAGGTGGGGCGGCCGGCGATCGAAGGGAACTACGTCTTCAGCCTGCGCATCTCCTCGGCCAGCACCCAGAGGGCGCGGTTCAGGGCGACGTTGCGGTCGATGCCGGCGACCTCGCGGGTGTGCATGCGCCGGCCCTGCGCGCTGCGGCCTGGCAGCCCGCCGCGTGTCAGGTGCTCCTGGATGCGTTGGAAGCACATCCACACGGCATTGCCCTGGTCTTCGGGCCGGCGCACCTGGATCAGCTGCTCAGCCGTGATCGGCGCCGGCGGCTGGCCATCGGTCCTCTCACCATAGCGCAGAGTCAGCGCGGCACGCGCAAACGCCCTCTCCTCTTCCGGCTCGAGCTCGATCGCCTTCATGGCCTCGGTCGATGCGTCCACGACCTCCAAGTCGTCGAGCACCCGAAAAGCACCTTCGATCACCTCGTGCTGAATGTTCCCCTTGTGCGCGATGCGGATGTCGTGGGCGACGCTGCCGACCACCAGGCCGTTGCTACAGGCAAATCGCATCACGCCCGCAAGCATCTGGTAGGAGCTGGCGCCGTCGTGACTGTTGATGAGAATGATCTCGCTCGCCTCCGGTCTGGCCGAGACCTGGCCCGCATGGCGCATGCGGATCATGTGCTTGGTGAACGCGGCCTTGCCTTCGACGCGGCTGAAGCCCTGCGCCACCATGAAGGGCTCGAAGCCTTCGCGCTTGAGGCCGCGTAGCACGTCGATGGTGGGGATGTAGGTGTAGCGCTCGGAGCGACTCGCATGTTTGCCGGCGGCGAAGATCGACGGCGCGGTGCGGCGCATCTGCTCCTCGGTCAATGGAAGGTCGCTGCGCAGCACGCGCGTGCGGCTCGCAAAGCGGCTGGCCAACGTGGTGTTCATGATGATTTCCTCGATCGTGTAGGGGTTGGATCGGGGTGAGGCGCTGCCCCACCCCGGCGGTGGTCAGCGCTTGGAGGCCGCGCGGGTCTCTTCGGCGTCCATCTCGGCGACGAATTCGGAACGTGCGTGTCGCGCCTCCTTCACCGCCCGGTTGTCCAGGTAGTCGATCTCCTCGCAGGTGAAGGCCAGCGCGTAGACGGTGCCGCCGTCCGCAGCCGCGTAGTTGTTGTTGCGCACGTGCCCGAGGATGTTCACGTGCGAGCCTTTGCCCAGGTAGCGCTCGGCGTTCTCGGCCTGCTTGCCCCACAGCGTCCACTGGATCGCGGTGGCCTCCTCCTCGCGGGCCTCGCCGCTGCCGCGCCGGCTGTTGCTGATCGCGGTCAGCACCGCCTTGGCGAGCTTGCCCTCGCGAGCGTTGACGTATTCGAGCTTGACCGCGCCCGCCAGGTGCGCGTGACGTTGGATGACTTGAACGTTGGCCATGTTCGGCTCCTTGCCTGAGCGATCGGCCGGGCCCCGGGCCGGGTGTTTGACCTTGCCCTCGAGAAACGTATCCCTTGCTGAGTGATCCAATCGAAGCAAGGAGAACGGAAATGACGAAGACGACATCGAGGTCGCGCTACACGCTCGAGTTCAAGCAAGAGGCCGTGCGGCTGGTCGAAGGTGGCCAGAGCATCGCGGCGGCAGCTCGCACGCTGGGCGTGGTGGACCAGACACTGTTCAACTGGGTCAAGGCCCATCGACAAGGCAAGCTCACGGGCGTTGACAGCAAGGTCGTGAGCGCCGAGCAGATGGAGATCAGCCGGCTGCGTGCGGAGCTGGCGCGCGTGAAGATGGAGCGCGACATCCTGGGAAAAGCGACGGCGTACTTCGCAAAGGCATCGAAGTGAAGTACGCCTTCATCCAGCGCCACCGGCGCGTGTGGCCGATCTCGGTCCAGTGCCGGGTGCTCGAGGTCAGCGTGGCCGGGTATCACGAGCACTTTGTTCGCCGGGCCAGCGAGGCACAGCGCCGGCACCTCAGCGACGATGCGCTGCTCGTGCACATCAAGGCCATCCATGCCGAAACGCACGGCGGCTACGGCTGGCCGCGCACCTGGAAGGAACTGCTGGCCAGAGGCATCCGCGTGGGCAAGCAGCGCGTGCAGAAGCTCATGCAGTTGCATGGCATCCGCGCCAAGGGCAAGCGGCGCTTCAAGGTCACGACAGACAGCAACCACGACCTGCCGATCGCGCCGAATCTGCTGAACCGCGAGTTCGCCGTGGCCGAGCCCGACAAGGTGTGGGCGGGCGACATCACGTACATCGCCACCGACGAGGGCTGGCTGTTCCTGGCCGTGGTGATCGACCTGTTCAGCCGCCAGGTGATCGGCTGGAGCCTGCGCTCCGACATGACGCGCGACATCGTCATCGACGCACTGCGCATGGCCTGGTTCAAGCGCCACCCGAGCAAGCGCGCCGGGCTGATCTTCCATAGCGACAGAGGCAGCCAATACGCCAGCAAGGACTACCGCGATGCGCTGGCCGAGTACGGCATCACCGCTTCGATGAGCCGGCGCGGCGACTGCTGGGACAACGCCTGCAGTGAAACGCTGTTCGGGTCATTGAAGGTGGAGCGGCTGCATGGGCAGCGCTTCAAGACCCGACGCCAGGCCATGGACGAAGTCATCGCCTGGATGCTCTGGTACAACCGAGCTCGACTGCACTCGACGCTGGCCTACGTCAGCCCGATGCGGTTCGAAGAAAACTGGCTGGCCAATCAACCCCGGAAAGCCAGGGCATGAGCCCAGTTATGGGATACGGATTCCAGGGGCAAGGTCAACTGGCGCACGGACTGCCACCACCCACGGTCGGCGCAGCGTCGCGCCCGATGTGCCAGCTTGCCTGGCGCAGCGGTTGCAGCGCAGGCGACCGAACGATCACGGGCAGCGGCGGCTCCGCGGCCGACGTGCCACCAAGCGCAGCGGCTGGCGCGGCGGTCGAGACGCTGCGAGCACTTAAAGGGGTTCGGTATTCAGCGTCCCGGCGTCGGGCTTGGCGGGTGACCGGGGTGACGATCTGACCGGCGCCGCACCGAGCGGAGCGCAGCGCAGCGACCTGCAAGCCGGTCAGTTCGCCAAGCGGGCCTCGTTCACGCGCAGCGTGAAGGAATCGGGGCCCGCGATCCCCGGGCACGGGAAGGGGCCGCGGCGTGTTTCAGCCGGCATCGCCGGCCTGGCTGGATTCGCGTGAGGGATGGCAGCCCGTCAGGGGCGAGACAGCGGCGCGGCCAGCGACTCGACGCGCAGCGCAACAGCCTGGCCCCGCACAGCGGGGACACGCCCGGACCCACCGAGACCTGGCATCAGCAGCACCACACCATGCGCCGCCACAACCCGCAACAGGCGATCCGGCACCAGCTTCTCAAACCTGGATGACAGCGGACCCGTTCTCCGAACCAAACCTCGGATACGACGCGCCCTTCACCGAGTCCACCTTCACCACACCGTCTTCGATCAGGCGAGCCAACGCCACCTCGACCGACTCCTCGGTGGCACCGACCCCCAGGAACGACTTCAGCGACCGCCACAGCGACGCCGGCTTTGTTGGCCGCTTGTCGCCCATCTTCCGCAAGCTGTCGGTCAGCTTCTTGATCGTCGCCGCAGAGTCTGGCGACAACGGCACCGCCTTGATCCCCGTGTCGACCGAAGCAGGTGCCTTGGCTGAAACAGCCGGCGCAACCACTGCGGCCTTCTTGGCCGCCGGCGGGCTAGCCTGCTTCACCACCCCCTTCGTCGCGGGCGCCTTCTTGGCGGCCGGGACCGCAGCGGCAGCCTTCTTGGCCACGGCCTTCTTCGCCGGCGCCTGCTTGGCCGCAGGCTGCTTGACCGCGGCCTTCTTGGCTGGCGCCTTCTTCGCGGCCACCTTCTTGGCCGCTGGCTTCGCGGGGGACCCCACCTTCGCCGCCGGCGTTGCCTTCACAGACGGTGCTGGCTCTGCCAACCCATGCCCAACCTGACGCGCCACGAATCCCATCGACCTGGCGTGCTCCAGCATCGGCTCGTAACCCTTGTCGTTCGCCACCACCACCATCGCCGACGCCTGATTCCGCGACGCGATGTAGCCCATGTAAAACGACAGATGGAAGTCCAAGGCGTTGTTCCCCGTCTTGCTGATCGGCACCGCCGTCACGTCAGCACCGAACGACGCAAACCGCTGCTCGACCTGACGCTGATGTGGCCCATGGAACACCCACACTTGGCTCGCGTCTGGCACCAGCGCCCGAAGCTCGTCCTCTGTCGGCTGGACGTTCTCGTAGTCGAGTAACACATGCGTGCCGGGCACCGCAGCGCGTGCCGGAAAGACCCGCGCGACAGCCCGCGTCGCCGGGTACTTCAGCGCGTTGCGCGCCAGCTTGTCCTTGACCGCCAGCGCGATGTCGATCCCGCTGTGGTCAGCCAATTGCAGCAGGCCGAGCAACACGTCCGCGACCTCCTCGCCGATGCGCTGCTTCGACGCAGCATCCTGGTGCGCAAGCTGCGACTCCTCGGGCGTCATCCACTGGAAGATCTCCGCCAGCTCGGCCGCTTCGACCATCAGGGCTGTGGAGAGGTTCTTGGGCGTATGGAACGGCTCCCAGTCGCGATCAGCAGCAAAGTGGCGCAATTCGGCCTGCAACTCGGAGAGGTTCATCTCGGCGTCTCCCTGATTCTCGATGCCGCCGATCTTGCCAGTACCGGCCAACGCCGCCGCCTGCCACGGCCCGAAAATTACCAAGTGATCCAGCCCGACGATCCTTTGCTGCTCTTCGACTTCCGCGATCCGGCCGCCGTG
>Ga0209253_10003028_pt1 | contig 14819 bp, 16 predicted proteins | sample FrelakmetBRP12BR_FD_187145 | JGI IMG/M metagenome (GOLD analysis project Ga0209253, IMG submission 187145) | Freshwater lake sediment microbial communities from the University of Notre Dame, USA, for methane emissions studies - BRP12 BR (SPAdes)... | ecosystem: Environmental > Aquatic >...
ACCGCCGCCTGCATCGCCGCCCTCGACTACGTCACTGGCTACGAGGTGCGTCTTGCGGTCCTCTATCTACTGCCGATCGCGCTGGCGACATGGACCGGTGGACGCCGGGCGGGAATGCTCGTTGTCGCCCTTGCCAGCCTGTGCTGGCTCACGTCGTTTCGCAGCTCGCACGGCTACTCGCGGGAGATCTTCTTCTACTGGGAAGGTCTCGTCATGTTCATGGTATATGTCACGATCGTCTGGCTGCTGGCGCGGCTGCACCGGGCGCTCAAGCGCGCAGACGAGCGCTTTCTGCGCGTGCTGGAAGAGTTGCACGCCGGCGTCTACGTCGTCGATCACGACCGCAGGCGCATTCTGTATGCGAACCGACGGCTTGCGGCCATGCTCAGCATGGACACTTTGTCGCTCAGCGCAGCGGACCTGGAGGAGCGCTTTGTGCGCGCAATGAAGGCGCAATCGATCGAGTCTTGGCCCGACGCTTCGCCGCGCGGCGAGACCCGCTTCGTCTCCGGCGAGGTCCGTGACGCGGCCACGGGCCGCTGGTATCTCGTCCAGGCCGGTCCCGTTCCCTGGAGCAGGAATCGACGCGTCAGTCTCAAGGTGATCACCGACATCTCCGAGCAAAAGCACGCGCAAGCGCTCAAGCAGCAACATCGCGAGATGCTGCACCAGTCAGCCCGGCTCACGGCTCTCACGGAGATCACCTCCACCCTCGCGCACGAGATCAACCAGCCTCTGATGGCGGTGGCAAGCTATACCGACGCGTGCCTGCGGCTGTTGCGCCGGGGGCAGACAGACCAGCGTGAAGTGCTCACCGCGCTCGAGAAGTGCCAGCGACAGGCGATTCGTGCGGGCAAGATGATCAACACCATGCGGGAATTCATCCATAGCCGCCACCCGCGTCCACGACCCTGCGATATCAATGCCGTCGTGCGCGAATCGCTGGATCTCGCCGACACGCAGATAGAGGGTGCCGGCGTGAACGTCCAGTTGCGCCTTGCCGAGGGTCTACCGCTAACTCAGGCTGACCCCACCCTGCTGGCGCAGGTGGTGATCAATCTGCTGCAGAACGCGATCGAGGCAATGCAGGGGTCCGCGCCGGCGGAGCGCGCTCTCACGGTCGCCACCGGCACGCATGCGGACGGTTCGATCATCGTCTCGGTCTCTGACCAGGGACCGGGACTTCCCGACGACATCGCCGACGCAGCCTACCAGCCCTTCTTTACCACGAAACCCCAGGGCTTGGGGCTCGGCCTTTCCATCTGCCGCTCCGTCGTCGAAGCGCACGGCGGGCGCCTCTGGCACGAGGCGAACGCGCCACGCGGGTGCACCTTCTACTTCACCGTACCCCCGGAAGTGCACACGTGAACATGAACGGTGGAACCGGCGATCAGAGGGTGTTCGTCGTCGACAATGACGAAGCCGTCCGTGACGCACTCGACCTGCTGTTTCGGACCGTAGGACTGCGTGTGGAGACGTTCGAGTCGGGTCCTGGGTTCTTGCGAGACTACCGCCCGGGACCCAGCGACTGTCTCGTGCTGGACATCCGAATGCCTGGCATGAGTGGTCTCGATCTGCAGGACGAATTGCATAAGCGCCGCGTTCGACTTCCCATCGTTTTCCTGACCGCTCATGGCGATGTCCCGATGGCCGTCCGGGCCCTCAAGAAGGGGGCGGCCGACTTCATCGAGAAGCCCGTCGATCAGCAACGCCTCGTGCTGGCGGTGTTCGACGCATTGCGGCGGGACACCCAAAGGCAGCAGCACGCCGGCAACACCGAGAAAAACGGCGACGCCGGGCAGCGACTCGAGACGCTCTCGCCACGGGAGCGCGAAGTGCTGGCCGCCGTTCTCGCGGGCAAGGCAACGCGCCAGATCTCCGACGAGCTTTGTATTAGCGTGAAGACGGTGGAGTTCCATCGCGCCCGAATCCGGGAGAAGCTCGGGGTAACGTCGCTCGCCGAGCTTTTTCGGCTTTTTCTGCCCAGCGCAAGCGACCTTTCCTAGCGGCTTTCCCTCATTCCGGGCTTCGGCGCCACCCGGAACTATGTTTGCGCTCGGCGTGTCTCCTCGGTTTCCGACGGGCCCCTCTGACCCTCGTCATCGCGCGAGGGCCATGTCGTCGGCTCCACACACCTCCAGAGGGAGCCCGTGATGGATCTTCTTCAAGACGTTTTCCTGGCCGATTTCCTCGGCAAACCCATTTGGATTTGGTTAACGTTTCTCGCGATCGTTGTCGCACTGCTAGCGCTCGACCTCGGCGTGCTCCACCGCGACGACCGCGAGATCGGCGTGAGAGAAAGCCTCTGGCTGTCCGCCGGCTACATCGGGATGGGACTCCTGTTCGGCGGCTGGGTCTGGTGGTATCTGGGCGCCCAGAGTGGCATCGATTACCTGACCGGCTTCCTGGTCGAGAAATCGCTATCGATGGACAACGTGTTCGTAATCGCGATGATCTTCACGTTCTTCCAGGTCCCGCGACAGTACCAACATCGGGTCTTGTTCTGGGGGATCATGGGGGTGATCGTCCTGCGCGCGCTCATGATTGGGCTGGGCGCAGCGCTGGTGTCGGAGTTCTCCTGGATCCTTTATGTTTTCGGCGCGTTTTTGCTGGCAACCGGCGTCAAGATGCTGGTCTTCTCAGACCAAAAGCCTGACCTGACGAAAAACCCGTTGTTGCGCTTCATGCGCCGGCATCTGCGCGTGACCGATGCGCACCACGGCAACCGCTTCTTCGTGACCCTTCCCGACGCGGCGACAGGGATGCCTGTCCGCTATGTGACCCCGCTCTTCCTGGCTTTGGTGTTGATCGAGTTCGCGGACCTGATCTTTGCCGTCGACAGCGTGCCGGCGATCTTCGCGATCACGCAGGACCCCTTCATCGTCTATACGTCCAACATCTTCGCGATCCTCGGTCTGCGCGCGCTTTACTTCGCGCTCGCGGCGATGATTCACCGCTTCCACTATCTCAAGTATGCGCTCGGGCTGGTGCTGATCTTTATCGGGTTCAAGATCTTTCTGGTGAATATCATCGGGAAGTTTCCGCCGGCGCTCTCGCTGGGCGTGACGATTGGCTTGATCGCCGGGGGCGTGCTCTGGTCCCTCTGGAAGACGCGTGCCCAGCCACCGGCCCCTAGAGCGACGCCCTGAGGGCATCAGCCTGGCGGTTGTCATGGCACCGCCGTGGCCAGGACGACACCGGTTGCGTCCCAACGCTCCAGAACGGTGCTGTGAACCGTGGCGCCCCAAAGTTGGTTGTTGGGAGGTATTCGCGTCTGCGACCAAAAGGAGTAAGCTTACGGGGCTCAATTTGACACGCATCAAATTGCGGTTCCCCACGTAAACCCACCCTGTCCGGCTTCGTAACCTTTAACTTCGCGCAACCCGAAGGAGGCGAGCGATGAGCACCAATCCTATCTCCAACGCACCCACCAAGAATCGCAAACTCGTGGACTGGGTTAGCGACATTGCCGCAGTGTGCAAGCCCGACCACGTAGTCTGGTGCGACGGGTCAAAGAAAGAATACGACGACTTGTGCGAGATGATGGTCAAGGGCGGGACGTTCATCCGGTTGAATCCCGAAAAGCGCCCAAATTGCTACCTGGCGCGGTCGCACCCCTCCGATGTCGCCCGCGTCGAGGAGCGCACGTTCGTGTGCGCGGCCACCAAGGAAGAGGCCGGGCCGACGAACAACTGGGCGCCCCCAGAGGAGATGCGCGCCACGATGCGTTCGATCTTCGACGGCTGCATGCGCGGGCGCACCATGTACGTGATCCCCTTCAGCATGGGCCCGATCGGCTCGCCCATCGCCAAGATCGGCATCGAGATCACCGATAGCCCCTACGTGGTGGTCAACATGGCGATCATGACGCGCACCGGCACCAAGGTGCTCGATGCGCTGGGCGAGGACGGCTTTTTCATTCCGTGCGTGCATTCGGTGGGTGCGCCGCTCGCGCCGGGTCAGAAGGATGTGACGTGGCCGTGCGAGCCGGACATCAGCAAGAAGTACATCGTGCACTTCCCGGACACTTGTGAAATTTGGTCGTACGGTTCGGGGTACGGTGGCAACGCGCTCTTGGGCAAGAAGTGCCTGGCGCTGCGCATCGCCTCGGTCATGGCACGGCGAGAGGGCTGGCTCGCCGAGCACATGCTGATCACCGGACTGCAGAGCCCCGAGGGCGAGAAGACGTACCTCGCGGCCGCTTTTCCGAGCGCCTGCGGCAAGACCAACCTCGCCATGCTGGTGCCGCCCAAGGGCTTCGATGGCTGGAAGGTCACCACCGTCGGCGACGACATCGCGTGGATCAAGAAAGCCCCGGATGGGCTGCTGCGCGCGATCAATCCGGAGTATGGCTTTTTCGGCGTGGCGCCGGGCACCAACATGAGCTCCAATCCCAACGCCATGCTGACCATCCAGAAGAACTCCATCTTCACCAACGTGGCGCTCACCGACGACGGCGACGTGTGGTGGGAGGGCATGGACGGCCCGCCGCCGGCGCACGCGATCGACTGGCAAGGGAAGGACTGGACACCCGACTCCGGACGCGTCGCCGCGCATCCCAACTCGCGGTTCACAGCGCCCGCTGGTCAGTGCCCCTCGATCGATCCGGAGTGGGAGAACCCCGCTGGGGTGCCGATCAGCGCCTTCATCTTCGGCGGGCGCATGAGCAAGGACATGCCGCTCGTGTACCAGGCGTTCAACTGGGCGCACGGTGTGTATCTGGCGGCCACCATGGGCTCCGAAGCCACTGCGGCTGCGATCGGTCAGGCCGCGATGCGCCGCGACCCGATGGCGATGCTGCCCTTCTGCGGCTACAACATGGCGGACTACTTCACCCACTGGCTGAACGTCGGCCGCCAAGTCGCCAATCCGCCGCGCATCTTCCGCGTGAACTGGTTCCGCAAGGACGAGAACGGCAAGTTCATTTGGCCGGGCTTCGGGGAGAACATGCGGGTCCTGAGGTGGATCGTCGACCGGGTGCACGGGCGCGGCTTTGCGATCGAGAGCCCGATCGGCTGGATGCCGCGCTTCGAGGACCTCGAGTGGAAGGGATTGGAGTTTCCCGCCGCGAAGTTCTACGACCTCATGGCGGTGGGCCGCGAGGCTGGTACCGCGGAGGCGCATTCCCACGAGGAGCTGTTCGACCGCTTCCTCGACCGGTTGCCGAAGGAATTCACCTTCGAGCGTGAGCTGCTTCGCTCCCGGCTGTGGCGTTCTCCGGAACGTTGGGAGATCGTGCGCGAACGGATCTGATCCCAAAACGGCAACTGGCGGTGAACAAACCCCTCGGCGCACCCGAGGGGTTTTTGTTTGGGGAGTCGCGCTTAGTCTGCTCCCCGCCCGGACGTTAATCCCCCTGTAGCGCAGCGAGCACTTGTGGATCCGCCAGCAACAGTTCGACGACTTGACGAAACGCGGCCTCGTACGCCCTTACGATACCCTCCGGGGCGAAGGCCGGGGGAGTTGTCAGGATCGCCTGCCCGGTTCCGGGAAACGAGCCGAACGGCTCATCGTCAGTGCCTCCGCCGGCGAACAACGTTGCGGAGGCGTTTGCGTAGTACTCCCCAAGCACCGGGTTCACAGAGCTGCTCCCGTGTAGCTGCAGCGTAATCCAGGGATCGCGAATCGTCTGCAGCGCTCCCACCTCCGAGAAAATCTGCCCGAACACCTTCTCGGCGGCCTGCTGCATAAGTGTCGGTTCGGCATAGCGCCAGGTCTCGTCGCGGAACTCGACCGTCTGGGACGCCGGCATCGATGGGTCCACCTGCAGCGCAACGCGCGCGGCAATGGGCAGCGCTAACCCCCCGGGCGCACCGTAGCGGCCGCGATCCGCAGACGGAACCGTCGCGCACCCGAAGTTCGCTGCGAGGGTAACGATCGCCAACCCAGACAGCACCAATCGTCTTCTTCGATTCGTTGCTGACATGTCTTTCTCTCGACGCACATTCCGATCAAGCGCGCATCAACCCGCCGCTTCCTGGATCCTCAGCGCGCCTGCGGACATCTCGCGGCAATTCACGGTGTCTTGCTCGGAGGCCCCTCGGCCGTACCAAGGTCGCAGCGCGCGAGGGCCGTTGTGCCCACGCTCCACGCCGCAGGCTCCCAATCTGGTCCGCGACGGATCGGCTATCCAGAACCCCTTCCGCGAGTATTCCCGCCGTGCTGGCAGCAGTCAATCCGGGAGTCTTGCTGGAAAGGGACGGTTAGGAAAGAGACAACACCTGGTCCCGTGTGATGGCCCAATCGGTCTTTCCGGGCATCCGGCATCTCCCGCAGTAGTGGTCCACGGGCGGCGAGATCGCTTCGCCCGGGGTGCGCGTCGGTTTCCGCATCACGCTGCACCAGCAGCGTCCGAATCCGTGTAAGCTGTGCCCACGGAATGCGTGGACACAGGAGCCGTAGCGATGAACATCACGCTCGCAATCGACGAGAAAGTCGCGGAGGAGGCGCGCCGAGTGGCACAGGCAATGGGCAAAAGCCTCAATCAGCTGGTGCGCGAGTACCTCGAGCAGCTTGCGGGGCAGAGCCAATTCGAGGCCGAGCTGGAAGAGCTGCGCAGCCAAAGCGGGCGGGGGGATTCCAGCGGCGAGAAACTGTCGCGCGACGCCATCTACGCTTCACGCACGGGATCCAAGAGGCGTCGTGCGTAGCTTCATCGACACCAATGTGCTGGTCTACGCGGACGATGCATACGACAAGGGCAAGCAGCGGGTAGCGATCGACTTGGTAGTTTCGCTACGCCGCAGCCGTGCAGGGGTGCTCTCGGTACAGGTGTTGCAGGAGTACTACGTCAACGCGATCCAGAAGTTAAAGCTCGATGCGGCCTTTGCACGCCGGCGAGTTGAGCTGTTCGGTCGCTTCGAGACGGTTCGACCGGACGTCGGTCTCGTGCTCGGCGCGATCGATCTTCAGCGCCTGCATCCCCTGTCTTTCTGGGACGCGATGATTCTCGAAGCCGCCCGCGTGAGCGGCTGCGGCGCCGTGCTGTCCGAAGACATGCAGCCAGGCGCCACCATCGCAGGGGTGAAGATCGTCAATCCGTTCGCGTGAGAGCGGCCACGACTGCGGCTCGATGTCGCAATAGCGTCCATCGTACGCTGCCGAACGGTGTAGCGGGTGCTTGATCATTTTCGCACCGTGATCCCGGCTAGGTTAGAACCGCCAGGCGGGCTACCATTAGACTCTGGCGATCGGAATCGCCGAAGGAGGAAGCCGTGACAGAACTGCCGCGACAACCGAGCCTCGAAGAGCGCCTGCGAGACGCCGCGAGTGAAACCATGGCGCGGGGCGCGGACATCCGCGATCGCGTGTCGGCACGCGAGTTCAGCGGGCGCTTCGCACAGCTTGCGAGCGGTGTGCTCGCCGGTCTGGCCGACGCGCTGCGGGCACAGCGGTCGGAACGCGATACGCCCCCGCAGGCCGACTGATGCTGCGCGCTACGCTGGGTGTGATGCGCGACCTGCCGCGCCTCCACGAGATCACCTCGGTCCTGATCCGCTATGGTCTCGGCGACGTCGCGCGCCGGCTTGGCATCACAGGTGTACTCGAACGCGCCGGGCAATTCCTAAACTGGGGCACCGCGGGCGAGAGCGAGCGACTCGAACCTCCCCAGCGCTTCCGTATGGCGCTCGAGGAACTGGGTCCGACTTTCATCAAGCTTGGGCAGTTGCTGGCGACCCGGGTTGACCTCTTTCCGCCCAACTGGATCGCGGAGTTCGAGAAGCTGCACAACGAGGTTCCCCCGGTTCCATTCGACCAGCTGATGCCCGACGTGGAGCGGACGCTGGGGCGACCAACCTCCGAAGTGTTTCGCGAGCTCGACACGTCCGCCCTGGCATCCGCATCGATCGCGCAGGTGCATCGCGCCCGGCTCACGGACGGCACGCCGGTGGTCCTGAAGATCAGACGACCGGGTATACGCAGCAAGGTCGAAGCAGACCTGCGGCTCCTGTTCAACATCGCGGAACTGATCGAGTCGGAAATGCCGGAGGCGCGGCGATACCAGCCACGCCAGATCGCCGGACAGTTCGCCCGATCGCTCGAGCGCGAGCTTGACCTCGCCCGCGAGGCCCGCAACGTCGAGCGCATCGGCAAGAACTTCGAGGGCGACCCATACATCGCGATTCCGCGCGTGTATCGCCAGTGGACGAGCGAAGTGATGAACGTTCAGGAATTCATCGACGGCGTGCCCGGAACCGACCAGGCGGCGGTGGCTGCCGCCGGATTCGACCGCAAGCTGCTCGCCGCACGCGGCTCGGCAGCGGTCCTCAAGATGATCCTGGTGGACGGTTTCTTCCAGGCGGATCCGCATCCGGGCAACGTGTTCTACCTGCCAGGCAACCGGCTTGTCATGATCGACTTCGGCATGGTCGGCCGCCTGAGCCCCATGCGCCGCAACCAGGTAATCGACCTGCTTTCCGGCATCGCCCAGATGGATGAGGAGCCGATGCTCGAGGTGCTCCTCGACTGGGCCGCCGACGCCTACGTCGACGAAGCCAAGCTCGCGGCCGACGTGAACGAGATGCTGTGCGAATACGAGGGCGTGCCGCTGAAGGAGCTTCGCCTTGCGGCGATGCTGAAGCAGTTCGCTGCAATCATCCGCGAGCACTCGATCGTCATGCCGCCCGACTTGACGCTCATGTTCAAGGCGATGATCACGATGGAGGGACTGGGGCGACAGTATGACCCCGATTTCCACGTGGTCGACCACCTGCAGCCGCTGCTGCGGCGCGCACTCGCCGAGCGCTACGAGCCTGCCGAGATAGTGAGGCGCGGGCGCAGCACCATCACGGATTTTTTCAACGTCCTCGGGAGCGTTCCGCGAGACGTCGGGCGCCTGGTGCGCGATGCGCGGCGCGGCAAGCTCCGGATCGATCTCGACCTCAAGCGCCTCGATCAGTTCGGTCGCGACTTGCACCGCACCATCGACCGCGCGACCATGGGCATCATGACGGCTTCCCTCGTCATCGGGTCAGCCATCGTCATGAACGTGCCGCAGGGTCCCACCGTCTTCGGCGTTCCCATCCTCACCGCGGTGGGCTTCGCGGGTTACGTGGTCGCGTTTCTGAACAGTTGTTGGATCGTGATTGGAATCTGGCGGGCCGGCAAGGAATGAGTTTGCGGTCAGTCGATGATGTCGATCACGGCACCGACGCTCGCGCCGATCAGCGCGCCCTTGCCTGCATCACCCGCAAGCGCGCCGATGCCCGCCCCCGCCGCCGCACCCCCGAGGGTTGCGCAGCCTACGGCCAATGCGAGACTCAGGGCAACGAAAACGATCATGACTTGTCGTTTCATCCTGTGAACTCCCCAGTGAAGCGGTGAATTATCGATTGCCCTTGACCAAACCCAACCAGATGACACCCAGAACTGGTGCATTGGCTCGCGATGGATTCGCCGCGTACCACTGGTCGATCTTTGTGATTGCCTGATTGATGCTGTTCATGTCGAGCGCGCCCGCGATGCGGTTATTGGGTGCAGCGTTGTCCACGGTTCCCCGCTTCGCCTGGAGCGCACGGTTTACGGTCACCGTGTTGGCAACGCCCACGAGGTAAGCGCGCTTCTCATCCAGCGACGACGCAGCCCAGATCTTGCCATCGACGATCGGAATTTCGGCCAGCGCCGGCGTCACAGCACCACCGGTACCCACTGCAATCACCAGGCCGCTCAACGCAATCAGCTTCTTTACCGTTCTCATGCATCACCTCCAAAGGTCGAATCGATCAACCTCCGTTAGGCTCCCCGCCGCGCGCCGTGCCGCGTCGGGGAACCTCGGGATCGCTCCACCCGTTGGCTGCGCTAGGCGACACGACCCTCGTCTATGCGGCCCGACACGTCGGGCTCGCGCCGCTCCCCCTCGAGGATTGCCCGATGAACGACCCCTGCGATCAGGGCACCGATGATCGGTGCGACCCAGAAGAGCCACAACTGCTCGACCGCCCAGCCGCCCACGAAGATCGCTGGAGCCGTGCTGCGGGCTGGGTTAACCGACGTATTCGTGACCGGAATGCTGATCAGATGAATGAGAGTGAGCGCAAGGCCGATGGCCAGGCCAGCGAAGCCGACCGGCGCGCGTTTGTGAATCGCGCCGAGAATGACAATCAGAAACATGAACGTCATCACGATCTCGCATACGAGCGCGGACGTGAGACCGTACTTGCCCGGCGAATGCTCGCCAAAGCCGTTTGAAGCGAACCCTCCCGCGAGATCGAAACCAGGCCTGCCGCTTGCGATCAGGTAGAGCACCGCGGCTGCCGTAATTCCGCCAATCACCTGCGCGAGGACGTATGGTATGAGTTCACCCCCCGGGAATCGGCCGCCGGCCCAGAGGCCTACCGACACCGCGGGATTGAAGTGGCCACCGGAGATCGGTCCAAGAGCGTACGCGCCGGTGAGAACCGTGAGACCAAACGCCAGCGATACGCCAGTGAATCCAATCCCCAATTCCGGGAAAGCCGCGGCGAGCACTGCGCTGCCGCACCCTCCGAGCACCAGCCAAAATGTTCCCAAGAATTCTGCTGTCAGTTTCGCACCCACCATGACCTCCCGTTTTAATGACAATAAAGTCACGTGCCAGTCGCCGCGCCGTCACGGCCTGCAACAAGCGTCGCGATTTTACCCAGTTGGCGCTGGAGTTGCTATCGGTATTTTCAATGGAAACGCCAGTCCAAGCAGAGCGCGATCCCGTTGGCTGGCTCAACGCCCTTAGAATCTTCAGCAGAAGTTGCCGATGGGTACCTGCAAACTGATGACAACGAAAAAGGGAATTAACGCCGGAACCAAGCCGGATCCCGACGGCCCCTGGCCGGAGGGCCTGCACACGCTGTCGATGCGCGGCGGCCGCGCGGTCATCGACGCCAAGCGTCGCCGCTGGCATCCGCTTGCCTGGCTGTCGAAAGTGCTGTGGCGCCTGCGCGGCGCCCACCCCGCGCGCCTGATGGAGACCGTATGACACCCACGCTGCTGTCCGTCAACAACTACCACTACCGCCGTGGCGGCGCCGAGGTCGTGTTCCTCGAGCACAACCGCCTTTTCGAGGAGCGTGGCTGGCGCGTCGTGCCCTTCTCGATGAAGCACCCGAAGAACCGACCGACCGAGTGGTCGGTCCACTTTGCCGAGGAGCTCGAGTTTGGCTCGCGGTACACCGCCTGGGGGCAGCTGCGGCGCGTGCCGCGGGTCATCTGGTCGCTTGACGCGCGCCGCCGACTCGCGGAGCTGCTCCAGGTCGTGCGGCCCCGCGTCGCCCACGCGCACAACATCTACCACCACCTCTCGCCCTCGATCCTCGGGTTGCTGCGCAGCGAGGGCATCCCGGTTGTGCTGACCGTCCACGACCTGAAGCTGTCCTGTCCCGCCTACAACATGTACTCGCACGGCCACGTCTGCGAGCGCTGCAAGGGGGGCAAGCTGTACAACGTCGTGAGCCAGCGTTGCATCAAGGGCTCGCTCATGCTCAGCACGCTGATCGGACTGGAGTCGCTGACGCACCGCCTGCTGCGCACCTATGAGCGCCACGTCAGCGCCTTCGTTGCGCCGAGCCGTTTCATCATCGACAAGCTCGTCAGCTGGGGCTGGGATCGGGCGCGCTTCCGCTACATCCCGAACTTCGTCGATGCGGACGCGCACGAGCCGTCGTTCGAGGCCGGGCGCGGCTTCGTTTACTTCGGGCGTCTGTCGCGCGTGAAGGGACTCGCGACGCTGGTACGCGCCGCGGCCCTGTCGGGCCAGCCCGTGCGCCTCGTCGGCACGGGGCCGGAGGAGGCGGCGCTGCGCGCCCTGGTCGCCGAACTCGATGCGCCGGTTGAGTTCGCCGGATTCCAGAGCGGCCGGGCGCTGCACGAACACATCCGCTCCGCGCGCGCCGTCGTGCTGGCCTCGGAGTGCTACGAGAACGCGCCCTTGGCCATCCTCGAGGGTTACGCCCTTGGCCGCCCGGCGATCGGCGCCGAGATCGCGGGCATCCCCGAACTGATTCGGCCGTGCGAGACCGGCCACCTATTCACCGTTGGCGATGTACAGTCCCTGGCCGAGGCGATGGGTGCGATGGCCGCCCTGCCCGACGCCCGCGTTGCCGAGATGGGCCGCGCGGGCCGCGCTTGGGTCGAGGACTCCTTCGGCCCGGCGGACTACGTCCGGCGCATGTCCGAGCTCTACGCCGAACTGTGCGGAGCGCGCTGATGCGGTCGGGCCACGGCGTGCTCTCGCGTCCGGATGGTACGTGTAGCTCTTCGTGAGCCGCCTCCTCGAGGCAGATGCGACAGATTGTTGACCGCGTGGCCCACGGGCCGAATAGGGTGTCGGTGACAACTCGCTTGACGGTCTCCTTGTCGGCGAGGCTTACGGTGATCGAGGCCGCTCGCCATCGCCCAAACATTACTTTTGGTCCCAATTGGTCAAGAAGCGAGACTTCGCGTGGACATTGCATATCGCAATGATTGCCACCCCTGTGGCACTCTCGCATGCGGCTCTCGCGACGCCCCCTCGGTCGCGCCGACAGCTGAATGGCACGATTTCCACGGCACCTGGACCGCGGCCGGGAATCGCCACTCGCTTCGCCTCGGTAGCGATCGTCGAGCGTCGATCACGGACTTCAATGGATCCCTGGTGCTGGCGGGGACCACACGCCCAGCCGTGGGATTCGGCGCGGAAGCGATCGTGCTCAGCGACACCGCCACCGGGATGGTGGGCCGTACTGTCTGGACCGACGAGCGCGGTGATCAGGTCTACAGCGAGCTCAAGGGTGAGGGCACTGCCAGCAGGGCGACACGCTCGCCACGTCTCTCGGGCTCGCCGTCCTTTTCGGGCTCAGTAGTCAGCTCAACGAACTGGGGTTCATGGGCTACGTGGGCCAGCGGCTCGCCAGGCGGGAAGCCAGAACATCATGTTTGTAGCGAGCAACTACCTCAAGCAGCCCGAGCTCTACCGGCTGGGGCTGATCATGACTCTGTGCTTCCTGGCCGTTTTCTTGTTGATCGGATCACCCTGGATACTTCTGGTCACTGCCTAACCGGCTCACCTTTTTGCGCGGCAAATTGGGCGGTAAGGAGCGTATATTCCTGATTGGAGATCGCGAAGTACGCCGAGAGTGCTCGACATGCGCGTTCTGATCACCGGCGCTGCCGGAAACCTTGGAACCAAGCTGCGACGTCATCTGTCGCTACGGCATCGGCTCGTGTTGATCAGTCTGCACCCTCGCGGCAATCCTGACATTGAGCCCGCAGATCTCAGCATTTGGGATCGCCGATGGGTGGTCCTCTTTCAGGGCGTGGAGACGGTGATCCATCTTGCCGCCAACGCCAACCATGAGGCCGCTTGGGCGGAGCTGGTTCGGCCGAACATCGACATGGTTCTCAACGTCTACGAAGCGTGTGCAGTCAACAAAGTGCAGCGGGTGATTTTCGCAAGTTCGAATCATGTCCTGAGCGGATATCGCGACCGTGATCCGCTTATCCTCCGTAGCGACACTCCCCCTTGCCCAGGCAATCCCTATGGCGCCAGCAAACTGATGGGTGAGCATATCGGAAAGCACTTCAGCGATCGCCGTGGCATTGCTTCGATTAATGTGCGCATTGGTTGGAACCTTAGGGGTCCCGACAACGTTCCGGCTTCGAATGCGGACGACTGGAACAAGAAGATGTGGTTATCGGACCGTGATTATTGCCATCTCATGGACTGCTGCATCGATGCGCCGCGAGACTTGCGATGGGCTATCATTAATGGCGTCTCCGATAACGCCGGTTCAAGATGGGATCTCGGCGAAGCGCGGGAACTGGTGGGGTACTGCCCGACGGACAATGTTTTCGATCCCAACACGGTGCGACACCAATAACCGGTACTAAGACGACGGGATGTCGAAGGACCCTTCTCGCACCAACGGGGTCACCCATTAGCGGGCTATGTCAATCAAGGGGTGGTTTGAAAGAAGCGGTGTCTCCATGTATGCATCTGACGGATGCAACTGTTGATCTCCGGCCTTCGAGTGCCGATCTGCGCGGAGACCTCTTACAACGGATTCCGGACCTCAAGCCCTTCGAAGTGCTGCCCCGGATTCAGATCTTCCGACCAAAGAATCGTGCAACCGAGCTCAAGGGCACTGGTCAGAATCATCGCGTCCCAAAACGACAGTCGATGGGCCTGATGGAGATCTATCCCGGCCAGCACATCCCTTGTCGTTGGCGCATGAATAATCCACTGACTGTAGTCTTCCACGATCTGCCGAGCGGTCGGGGCATCGAGACTTCTTGACAGTTTGCGGGTGGCATTAACGTAGAACTCCTGGAGTACCTGAACACTTAAACAGCCTTCTCGGCGCCGCCAAAGGTCTTCGAGCAGTTCCTGCGCCCTTCCTTGTTTTGCGGGTTCGGAATGATCGTAGGCGTAGAGCAATACATTCGTGTCGACAAACTCGAACCTACCGCTCATGCGCCGCCCCACGGTCCGGCATGGGCTCACCCCGTTCCCGCAAGCTGTGCCCGGACCGCATCAAGGCCATCTGCCGTTCCCACGCCAGCTGATAAGCCTCCTGACCCGCGGTCAACCGTGTCAAGCCCTCAATTACCAGGCTCGTCACGGTCGTTTCGCGCTCGGCCGCGACCTGCTTGGCACGTTTGAGCAATGGTTTAGGCAGGCGAAGCGTAAGGTTTTGCGTTTCCACTAATGAAGACTAGCACATTTTGCACGCGAATGTGTGCAATACCTCAAGCGCGTGAACCCGCGAGACGACGTCTGCGTCCCGGATTGAACAACGTCACCCGCTCGGCCTGCCTGGAGTTGCACCAGAACTACGCGCTGTGCTGACCAGAAGAGGGGCAACGAAATTA
>Ga0209253_10003029_pt1 | contig 14816 bp, 15 predicted proteins | sample FrelakmetBRP12BR_FD_187145 | JGI IMG/M metagenome (GOLD analysis project Ga0209253, IMG submission 187145) | Freshwater lake sediment microbial communities from the University of Notre Dame, USA, for methane emissions studies - BRP12 BR (SPAdes)... | ecosystem: Environmental > Aquatic >...
TGAAGATGCGCAAGCCAGGAACCAATCATGCCGTCGCGTGCCATAGCCCAATAGACGCGAGGCCCTGCCCAGGTCATGGCGCTTACCGCTCCTGCGATGGAGAGGCAAAGAATGGCAGCGACCAGTCGCCCACTCTGTGGCCCCCACAAGGCAGCAGCAGCCTTCTCCGCGACCGGGACGATCGGTTCTCGGGCCAACTCCGGGATCGAGAGCGCCGACAGATAGACGACATTCAGCAGTAAGTAGACCACGCCGACGAAGGCTGTGCCCCCGATCATAATCTTGGGCAAGGTACGCTGGGGATCAACGATGTCGCTTGCAATGTAGCCCGCCACGTTCCACCCGAGATAGCAGTAGGTCACGATCACAAGTGCGATGGCGAACGCCCCAAACGTCGGCTGTTGCATGGTGGGCCTATCGAGAAGCCCAATTCCGTGGCCCGCCATCGCCCACAATCCGCCGAGAATTAATCCCCCAATGGCGATGATCTTTGTGGTGGTGAGTATGAGCTGTGCGCGGCCGCCTGTTCCGACACCTCGACAATGTAGGAGGGTCGCGATCCATAGCAGAGAGAGTGAGAGACTCTTTGCCAGCCATCCCTGCTCATCCACGATCGGAATGACTCTCAATGCATAGGACGAAAAACTGATCGCCGAGGCAGCGACTGCGGCCCCAAAGCCGATCGTGAAGGAGGTCCATCCACTGAGGAAGGCCACCAGCGGCCCATAGGCCTCTCGCAGGTAGACGTAATCCCCTCCCGCATGAGGCAGTGCGGCCCCTAGCTCCCCATAGACCATGGCGCCACCGAGGGCAAAGAGCGCTCCAATGAACCACAAGAGGAGAATCAGGAGTGGATCACCGAGATCACGTGCCATGAATCCTGTCGTGGTAAAGATGCCGCCCCCGATAATATTGCTGATGAGGACACAGGTAGCCGTGAACCAACCGATCTTCTGCATGGAGGGTTTCTGTCTTGGTCTCTGAATCGAAGGGTGACTCATGGCAACTTGTACCATCTTTCCCTACCATATTGAGCGATAGCTGGAAATCGAGCCACAAACGCCTCGTGATTCCCCACCTTGCCCTTCCTGCTGAAGCCCCTTTAGAATACCGCTCTCATAGCGAATAGACCGGCGAGGAGTTCCCCATATCCGGAGGTGGTGTCATGGGTCTTGCCGACAATCAATGTATTCCCTGCCGAGGTGGTGTGCCGCCGGTGCCCCATGATCGTGCCCAGTCGTTGCTGAAAGAACTCGGGCGTGGGTGGTCGCTAAACCAGGTCGGCCATCTTGAGCGTGTGTATACCTTCAAGGATTTCGCTCAGGCTTTGGCGTATGTGAACAAGGTGGGTGTTGTGGCGGAAGCGGAAGGCCACCATCCCGACCTCTATCTGGCCTGGGGCACGTGTAAGGTGGAGATCTGGACACACAAGATCAACGGCCTGACAGAGAGTGATTTTTACATGGCCGCCAAAGCCGATCGTGAATTTGAACCGTTCCGCTCATCTGCCAGTTAATCGCGATTCATAATCATATGGTTGTGTCATGAACCCACGAGGCATCAGATGAGCGACAAGGCCCAAGTGGCGCTCGTCAATATGCCGTTCAGCTACTCGAAGTATCCTTCGATCCAACTGGGTACTCTCTCTGCGCTGCTCAAGTCAAAGGGGGTTCCTGTCGACTGCCACCATCTCAACGTCCGGTTCGCCCACAAGATCGGCGTCCCTCTCTATGAAATGATCTGCGAGAAGCGAGCGCTGTTCGGCGAATGGCTGTTTTCCTATCTCTTGTTCCGCGACAATCCAAAGCGCGCTGAGTATCCTCGTCTCTTCAAGCCGGTATTCGAGCAAGTCGCCAAGGAAAGTAGCCTTCCAGCCTCCTTCTTCGAAGACATGGCGACGAGGACGGCGCCGCAGTTCTTGACCGGGGCTCTGACCTCCATCGACTGGGGGCAGTATAATATTGTCGGCTTCACCTCCACGTTCGACCAAAACGTCGCCAGCTTGACGATGGCCAAACTCATCAAGGATCTCTATCCCGACGTGACGATCGTTTTCGGTGGAGCGAACTACGACGGTGAGATGGGTCTGGAATATTTCAGAGCCTTTCCCTTCATCGATCATGTCGTGGTGGGGGAAGGGGAAGAAGTGTTCCCGGAATTGGTTCGCTATCTCCTTGGAGGAAAGACCGGGGCTAAACCGAGCGGCGTGACCTATCGAGATGGTGAGAAGATTGCCTTTAGTCCGAATCACTCACTGTTCACTGATTTTACGAAGACCGGGCCACCCGACTATGACGATTACTATCATCTGCTGGCTGAATTAGGGGACGCGGCGCAGGGGCTCGACCGGATCCTTCTCTATGAAGGGTCACGGGGCTGCTGGTGGGGGGAGAAGCATCATTGTACGTTTTGTGGATTGAACGCGCAAAGCATGAAGTTTCGTGCGAAATCGTCTGAGCAAGTGGCCCGGGAGATGGCCTATCTGTCCAGCCGATACGACACGGCTCGATTTCGCTTGGTGGACAACATCATCGACATGAAATATGTGGAGAACCTCTTCGGTCGGTTTGCGGCAGACCATTGCGATCTCGACGTGTTCATCGAAACCAAAAGCAACCTACAGATGAGCCAGATTCGAACACTCGCCGTTGGGGGCGTGAAGTGCATGCAGCCGGGATTGGAGAGTCTGAGCCTCAATCAGTTGCAGGCGATGGATAAGGGCGTCACACCGATGCAGAATATTATCTGTCTCAAGTGGAGCTACTACTATCATGTCGCGGTGTCCTGGAATATCCTGCTCGGGTTTCCCGGAGAAACGAATGATGATTACCGTCGGCAGATTGACCTGATTCCATCGTTGTTCCATTTGCACCCACCGGAGTCGACCGGGAAGTTTTGGCTGCAGCGGTTTAGTCCCTACTACACCAAACCACATGAATATGGTGTTCGTATCACTGGTCCTGGGACGCCGTACGAGTATGTCTACGATGCGCGGCTTGTGAACCTGAACAAGATCGCCTACGATTTCGAGTATGAATTGGATAATTGGCAGGTGGACCAGCCGGTCTACCAGGAATTAGTCAACATAGTTCAGGAGTGGAAGCGATTGGTCGGGTCGAGCGACCGGCCATTTCTCTACTACTCGAAGGCGATGGACTATGTCACGGTATATGATGGCCGGAACCCAAAGGCACCAATCAGGCGGCGTTATGATTGGCCTGCAGCGGGGATCATTGAGATCTGCAACGAAGCGGCTAAGAGCGTGGACCAGATTCGTATCCTGCTGGCAAGCCGAGCTGACAATGGCGGGAGCAGCGATGCAGAAATTCATCAGTCCCTTGCTACGTTGACGGCGGCGCGGATTCTCTATGAGGAACGCGGCAAGTATTTCACCTTGGCCGTTCCCGAAAACCCCTACCTCTAGCTGAACGAGACGCCGTTCCCATCACATCGACAGCTTGTCGGCGACATTGCGCATCTGTACGCCGTGCGCGAGTGAAGCGCCGCCTCGGATGGCGCAGGCGACATGGACGGCTTCTGTCATTTCCTCGATGTTGGACCCCTTCTCAAGGGAAGCCTGCGTATAGGCATCGATGCAGTAGGGGCATTGGACCGCGTGGGCGACCGCAAGGGCAATGAGGGCCTTCTCTCGCTCGGTCAGGGCCCCTTCAGCGAAGACGGCGCTGTAGTAGGCCATGAACTTGTCCCAGAGATCCTTGTTCCCCTTGCCCATATCGGAAAACTTCCCCAGATCATGGGGATGATAGTAGGTGTCCATAGGCATCTCCTTCATCAAAGGTTCTGGCTGAGTCTGATTGGTCAGGAGGGAACGAGTCTCAACTGTAACCTCTACGTGAGGCCGCTATGCGTTGCTGGGCGGTTCTGGATCAGCCTGGGTGAGGACCTGCGAAAATCTTGTGCCGACGATACCGGTCACCTTGGCCATGAGGTCAGTAACTTCTTGCCATTCCGTCGGCAGCAGATCCTGTTTCAGTTGGGGATGGATCGCCCATTGGGCATCGACTTGTGTTCCCTTTCGACTTACGAGCACCCGAAGCAGTTCCACATCCCTGTTGTGTGACTCGGTTTCTGTTGCTTGGGGAGGATTCCCGTTTAATGGTCCTGATGGAGGCGTTGATCGTGCCATACAGCAATCTCCTTCGCGTTTGTAGAGGGGGATCATACCTCATCAACATTCTGTGTGTATATCTGCCAGCAGGCTTCTAGGGCTGGTCCAGGCTGTTCAACCATCCCACTGGATTAGCGTGAGCGCGTGGCGGGGCTGTGTTCTATTATGGGGTTAGATCCTCACGGAGTACGTCAAGCATGGATTGATGTATAGACCCGTTACTTGCGACCAGTTCTTGTCCGTAGATTGAGAGGGGGGCGCCTTCGAAGTCTGTCACCATTCCGCCGGCTTCTCGGAGGATAACGACTCCGGCCGCCATATCCCAAGGGCTTAGTTTCACTTCCCAAAATCCATCGAACCGCCCGGCTGCGACATAGCATAGATCCAATGCTGCAGTCCCTGTTCGGCGCAATCCCTGCACCTTTAATGCGAATCGTGCAAAGTGGTTCAAGTTATTGTTCGGGGTCTCTCGGATGTCGTATGCGAATCCAGTGACGAGGAGCGCCTGATCGAGATGGTTTGTTGACGACACGGAAATGGGAACTCCGTTTAGGTGAGCACCTTGCCCGATTTGTGCGGTGAAGAGTTCGTCTCGAGTCGGGTCGTAGACCGCTCCGATAATCCCGCGCCCGTCGAATTCCACTCCGATAGAGACACAGTAGGCCGGGAATCCATGGGCGAAGTTGGTCGTGCCGTCAAGAGGATCGATTATCCATTTATAGCGGGATGGGGCCTGTCCGGTCAGCCCTCGTTCTTCGGCGAGGATAGGGTGGGTTGGGAAGCTCTCGTGGATAACGTCGATGATCCGTTGTTCCGCCTCGTGGTCGGCGTCGGTGACTAGATTAATGATTTGTTTATGCTCAATGTGAAATCCGGTTCGTGTGTATTCCACGAGAATGGCTCCGGCCTGACGGGCTGCATCGGTGGCGATTGAGAGCAGTCTTTCGGTGGGGATATTCTCGATAGGTGCTTGAGACATGGGAGGGCATGATAACACGGTGCCAGTTCTCTTCAATGCCGAGCAGAATGACCCATGATACGAGTCAACTCTACTCATTGAGGTTAAGTCCTATCGACCTGCTTATGCCTCTATTAGTCTGAACAGGGAACATATTCAAAAAGCACAGATCAGTTTCAAAGCGATCATGCCATGCAAGCAACTACTCCAACATTAACTATTGACTTGCTTCGCAAGCAATGCTATAAAGCAAGTATGCTTCATCTGGGGGCGATTTCGTGGAAGAACTCACCGATATATTGGTCGGTCTTGAGCAGCGAATCAGCGCGTACAAGAACCGGCTACAAGAACTCGAAAAGAAACGTCGTCGTTTGGACGACGAAATCGCTACGATCAAGAAATACTTGGAACTGGCAGAGACGCTCTTTCGCGTTGAGGCCGACAAAGCCAAGCTCGCCAGTCTTTCCAGCCAATTCTACTCCGACGAAAAAGGTGCTCGGCAGCGACCCAATACGGATGTCACCGACCAGTCGCGGGAGATCCTCATGGGGCGGAGCAAATATTCAGGCAAAAGTGTCTCGGAAGCCGCGTATGAAATGCTCCGCGAGGCGAATCGATCGATGCATGCAAAAGAACTTGTGCAACGATTGGTCGAGGGGGGTCTCCAGATCAAGGGGAAAACACCCCTGACATCTGTCGCGACGTCTTTGAAGCGGGATAAGCGGTTCAGGAAAGTGGGTCCGAATACGTTTGAGGCATTGGAAGAAGCCCTGATCCGAGCAGTGTAGTGCGTCTGGGCCAGTTAGACCTTAAAAGACATGAAGGGGGGTGAGAGTCTTGGCGACGAAGAAAGCAGCAAAGAAGAAGAAGAAGTAGTCCCCGCCTTGATTCTAGCGTCGGGAGCAAGGCCACTTGCTCCCGACGTTAAATCGCATGTCAGTGACCCGCACGTTGCGCATTATCTCGCCTGTTGAGGCAAGACCACGAGCAGAATTCCATTTTAGGGGATGAGTGTTAGGAGGCTTGGAGCGCCACCAGCGATGCGAATCGCGGTACGGCCATGGCTGAGCGCGGCTCAGACGCGATAACTGGCTCGTCAGCGTTGAGCAATACCCAACTGCCTGGGTGGTTCAGAATTTGTTGAACGAGGCGCGTGTGCATCGCATGCCCGGAGCGTTCGGCGATCACATGCCCGATAAAGGGCAAGCCGAGTAACGAAAAGTCTCCGATCAGATCCAGGACTTTATGACGGACGAATTCATTGGCAAAGCGAAGGCCTGATTCATTGAGAACGCCGTCCTGAGAGAGGATGATCGTATTATCCAGGCTCCCACCCTTTCCAAGCCCGCGGGCCCAGAGGGCTTCCACTTCCTGCAAGAAACCGAATGTTCTGGCGTCCGCGATTTCGCGTTCAAACGCATGGACCGAATGCTCATAGGCGTAGGTCTGTGTCTGGATCAACGGATGATTGTAGTGAATAGAATAGGTAACTTTAGTAGTCGAGGACGGTTCGATACGAACTCGTCGAGTTCCATCCACTACCTCAAGAGGGCGTGTGATTTTCAGATAGGGTTGCCGTCGGCTCTGGGGAACAATTCCGGCTGACCGAATTAAGCGAACGAAGTGGCCCGCACTCCCGTCCATAACGGGGGCCTCGGAGGCATCAACTTCTACATACACGTTATCGATATCGAGTCCGGTCAATGCTGCCAGGACGTGTTCGATTGTCCTGACCTGAAACCCGTTGCCGCTGATTGCCGTGCAGAGCTCCGTAGCTACCAAATGCTCGACAGAGGCTGCGAGGGAGGCTCCCCCTTTGCCGCTCCGATTCACGAAGACCACTCCGGTATCTGCCGGGGCAGGCCTGAGTGTGAGGGTTACAGGCTGTCCAGAATGGAGCCCAACCCCTGAGCAGCTCACCGCATTTGCTAAAGTTTGTTGTACTCTCATGAATTCACCTCAAATATTACTCATGGTTTCAGCAAATCGTGTGCCAGCTGCTTATCTTTGAGATATTAATCATAACGCATTGATAGTAAAAGATTAATGTTAGCATGTCTCGCAATACAGCAACGTTGCATAAATATTACACCTGTGACTTTTCAGGGAATATTGAATTGCGCGTTTCTATCATCGCAAGGCAGTGCAACTGAAATACAACAGATGGTGACAATTGGTAGTAATGGTTGGTGGGGATAGGCTATGAACTATTAGTGGCTAACAAGGAGTACATGCTGATCGGTTACTCCAGGAACGGCTATAAGCTTCTTGTCTAGCCAGAACGTTTCCACTTGGGGTCACAACAGCTACGGTCGGGGGTCCAATTCGATGAGGCCTTTCCGAATAGCCAGGATGGCGGCCTGAGTGCGATCATAGACTTGGAGCTTATGGAAAATATTTCTGACGTGGTTCTTGACGGTCTTTTCGCTCAGATCTAAGTTATTCGCAATTTCCTTGTTCGTTTTGCCGTCTGCGACCAAGCGTAGAACCGTGATCTCTCGCTCCGTTAGATCGTGCTCGACCCAACCAGGCTTTTTCCCCTTCTTTTGTGACATCAAAGAGAACTCCGCTAAGATTTTGCTCGCCACTGAGGGGTGGATCAGGGATTCGCCCTTGTAGATCGCACGAATCGCGGCGACGATCTGAGAGGACTCAGAATCCTTTAAGAGATATCCGGTGGCCCCGGCACGTACCAAGTCGAAGATGTATTGCTGCTCGTCATACATGGTCAGGGCCACGATGCCGATGTGAGGGAACTCGCGCTTGATTTGTCTGGTCGCTTCGACCCCTCCCATTCTCGGCATGCTCACGTCCATGAGGACCACGTCTGGGACCAACGTTTTCACCTTCTCGACGGCTTCCATGCCATCCTGGGCTTCTCCTACGATCAGGATGTCGTCCTTCGTCTTGAGGATTGCGGCCAGTCCTTCGCGCACGACGCGATGGTCGTCCGCGATGAGCACCTTAATCTTCTCCATGGGGTGTCGTCTCCTTTTTCACCAGCGGGACGTCGACGACGATCGTCGTGCCACGCCCTTTTTTTGATTCGATCTTGCCTTCCCCACCTACGAGTCGAGCCCGCTCCAGGATTCCACGAATCCCAAAGTGATCCCATTTATCGGGATCGCGCAGTACCGTGTCCATGTCGAATCCTACGCCGTTGTCCCCGATAGTGACACGGAGGCGTTCAGGGTCGATGTCGAGTCCCACGGTCACCCGTGTCGCTTTCGCATGTCTCTCCACGTTGCTGAGGGCTTCTTGCACAATGCGAAAGAGGAAGATTTTGGTGCGTGGAAATAAGATCTGTTCATCCCCGGATACGCGGAATTGCGTCTTGATGTGATACTGAGTCTCATATGAAGTGAGGTAGTTGGTGAGGGCGGGTAGCAGCTCCATTTTATCATAGTGGAGCGGGCGGAGATTGAAGATGACTTGCCGCGCCTCCTGGATGGCCAGCTTGAGCTGGGCTTTGCTTTCGCGCAAGGTGGCTAGACTGGCTTTCGGATCTTTTCTTATCAGTTGTTGGCTCAGATCCAGCTTAAAGTTCACCCCGGCTAAACTCTGTACAAGCCCGTCGTGCATTTCGCAAGCAATGCGTGTTCGTTCCTCCGTGACCGCGACACCCGTTTCCTTGACGTAGAGCCGATAGAGCGATTGGTATTTATTTAAGGTTTTTTCTATCTCCGACGTCGCGCGGATGCGGGCCTCGATGAGTTCCCACATGAATTTTGCACTCGCTCCTCCGATGATCGTGACACCCATGCGGTGAAAGTCTTGGAGTAGTTGCCAGACCTTGGTATTGCCCGATACATCAATGATGAGGTCCACGCGCTCGAGATCCAGGAGCCGTCGGTAATCGCGGGTCACGGGGATACCCAGCCGTTTCGCCAGTGCGATGCCAGGGGCATGTTTTTGAACTTCGGCCACACCCACGATTTGTACCAACGGGTCCGTCGCAAAGATTTCCATGAGCGCCGTGCCACCTCGGCCTGCGCCGATGATCGCCACATGCGTGCCGCTGGGCGTGCCGGTTTTGGTTGGTCGTTTTGGAGATTTGGACTTGGTTGTCGGCATCTGGACGCCTACTCGCTGAAAAATTGCACCATGTTGTTGATCGACGAATTGCGGGAGGACAGGGTGAAACGATGAGGAGAGAGGATGGGTCCTACGACCCTCACCGCTCGCGGCGTTGCTGGGCCAGCGTTTTCAGCTCGTCCATGAATTGGTCGATGTCTTTGAACTCGCGGTAGACCGACGCAAAGCGAACATACGCAACCTGATCCAGTTGATGCAGCTCTTTCATCAACTCTTCGCCTACAATCCGGCTCTCGATTTCGGTTTCGCCCATCTCCTGAATACGCTTCTCGATGCGATCCGTCACCGCTTCGATGGTGGCGGTGCTGATGGGCCGCTTTTCACAGGCCTTCTTGAGGCCGGAGAGAATTTTGTTGCGGTCGAAGGATTCCCGACGGCCGTCCTTTTTCACCACCACGGGAAGAATTTCTTCGACGCGCTCGTAGGTGGTGTACCGACGTTTGCAGCCGAGACATTCGCGGCGGCGGCGAATGACCTCGCCTTCCTTCGCCATACGCGAGTCGACGACTTTGTCTTCGAGTTCATCGCAGAACGGACATTTCACAGGCGGTGATCCTGCCCCGTCTGACGCGGCTTGGTTAGTAGGTGTGAAAGATTGGAAAGCGGCTGCAGAGCGCTTTGGCCTGCGTGCAGACTTTCTCGAGCATTGCGGGATCTTGCCGATGCTGCAGTACCTGATCAATCAAGGCTACAATCTCTTTCATCTCGGTTTCCCGCATTCCACGGGTCGAGACAATGGGAGTTCCCAGTCTGATGCCGCTGGCCACGGCTGGTGGCTTTTCGTCATAGGGCACGGCATTTTTATTCACAATGATGCCGGCGGCGTCCAAGGCTGAATCCGCTTCTTTGCCTGTAAGGCCCTTGTTGGACAGATTTATCAACATGAGATGAGTATCCGTGCCGCCCGACACAATTTTATATCCACGGTCCAGTAGACCTTGGGCCAGGACCTTCGCATTGGCGATGACTTGCTGTTGGTACCGCGCGAACGCCGGTGAGAGGGCTTCCTTGAACGCAACGGCCTTGGCTGCGATTACATGCATCAAGGGGCCACCTTGCATTCCGGGGAAGATAAATTTGTCGACCGCTTTAGCATGCTCGGCCTTGCACATCACGACGCCACCTCGTGGGCCCCGTAGGGTCTTGTGGGTCGTCGTGGTGACAAAGTCAGCGTAGGGGATAGGGTTTGGATGGAGCCCCGCGGCAATCAGGCCGGCGATGTGGGCGATGTCGACCATCAGGTAGGCGCCGACCGATTTGGCGATCTGTTGGAATCGTGGGAAATCGAGAGTGCGGGCATAGGCACTGGCGCCCACGACGAGCATGCGTGGCCGGCATTCCTCTGCCAGCTTTTGCACCGCGTCATAGTTGATGGTTTCGGTCTCGCGATCCACGCCGTAGGAAAACGCGCGAAATAAGATCCCTGAAAAATTGACTTTGCTGCCGTGGGTCAGATGACCGCCTTGGGCGAGATCCATGCCCAGGATGGTGTCGCCGGCTTTCAGCACGGACAGGTATGCCGCCATATTGGCCTGCGATCCTGAGTGGGGTTGCACGTTCACGTGCTCCGCCCCGAAAATCTGCTTACAACGCTCGATGGCCAGAGTCTCTACGGTGTCCACATGTTGACAGCCTCCGTAGTACCTTTTCCCCGGGTACCCTTCGGCGTACTTATTGGTCATGAGAGAGCCCTGAGCGGCCAGGACAGCGGGGCTGGCGAAGTTCTCCGATGCGATCAGGAGTAGTTTGTTACGCTGACGCTCCTCTTCGGCCGCAATCGCGGCATAGACATCCGGGTCTGTAGCTTTGAGTGCGTCTAAAGAACCAACCGCATCGTTCATGACTGCTCGTTCCCTCTTAGGCTTCAGCAGGGGCCGTTTCGGCTTCCTGTTTTTTCACAACGTGAATGACTACGGTTGCGGTGACGTCCCGTGGCAGTTTAATCGGCACGGTGAAGGTGCCAAGTTCTTTGATCGGCTGGTCCATCTGGATCTTGCGCCGATCCACCACAATTCCCTTTTCAGCCAATCCTTCTGCAATGTCTTTGACCGTGACCGATCCGAACATCTTGTCGTCCTTGCCGACTTTGGTCTCCACCGTAAGGGACACGGCTGAGATGCTCTTGGCATGGGTTTCGATCTCGAGCTTTTCTTTCTTTGCCCGTTCGCCGGCCACGCGCTTGATATGCTCAAACGCCTTGATGCTGCGGCTGTCGGCTAGCACTGCTTTTTTGCGAGGAAGTAGAAAATTCCGCGCGTACCCGTCTTTCACATCGAGGAGATCGCCGAGATGGCCAACCCCTTCCATTGTTTCTTGTAGAATGACTTTCATGCCCCTAACTCCTTCTGTTGGAAAGGGAATGAGCATACTGGGGGGGCTGAAAAAAGTCAATTCACAATATGGTGTGTGTAGTAGGTAATGCCAGGGTGATAATGTCTGCTATTGTAGTCTGCCTTCCGTCAGTAATGGCTGTAGGTTGGCACCAACCCATTCATTGGCCAATTTACATCAGTTGCCTGGCACAGTTCGCCCGGCATTGCGTTGACAACCAGGGAACCTAATGTTACCGTCCGCGCCCACCATGATGAATTTGCGAATATTTCTGTTAATTTGGGCTATCCTTATTAGCCAGAGCCTGCTTACAGCACCAATTCTCCTTGCTTCTTCACCGGCTGAACCCCTCAATATCGTGGTGACCATTCCCGTTTTGAAGGACTTGGCTGAACAAGTCGGTGGTCCCTATGTCCGCGTGACATCCCTCCTGAGCGGTTATGAAAACGAACATACCTACTCCCCTAAACCGAGCGATCTCGTCGCTGTCAGGAAGGCTCGGCTGCTGTTCGAAGTCGGTATTGGCCTAGAAGTCTGGGTCTCCTCGTTGGTGAAAAATGCCGGCAGCCCTTCGCTCCGGGTCGTCACCACTACCAAAGGCATCGCGCTGCTCCGCGACAAACCCGACCATGAAGGAGCGAGTCATGCCGGCGGAGAAGACGAACAGGGGAATCCTCATGTATGGATGGATCCTGAGAATGCGATGACCATGATGCGTCACATTACCGAAGCGCTTATTCAGGTAGATCCGGAGCATGCGACTGAGTTTCGAACCAATCAGGCCTCGTACCTTCGGAAGCTGGACCAACTGCGAAGAGACTTGAGTGAGCGGATCACACGCTTGGCCGATCGTCGATTTGTCGCGCATCATCCGGCCTGGCCATACTTCGCGAGGCGGTTTGGCTTCGACGTTGCTGCAACGATCCAATTGCAATCCGGCTCAGAACCCTCAGCTCTTCAGCTTCAGACTCTGATCGGCAAGATCAAGAAGGACCGGATCAAAGTCATCGTATCGGAGATTCAGCTTAGTCAAAAACTCCCAGATCTACTGGCAAAAGAAACGAAGACCAAAGTCATCGTGTTGACCACGTTACCGGGAGGCCTGCCAGGGACCGAGACCTACCTCGACATGCTCCGCTATAATGTGCTCCAATTGGCCAACGCTCTGGAGTCTCCTTAACGGCTCTACGGGCCATCTTATTGCGCCGGAAGGAGCGCCGGGTTCCGTGTCAGACTCCCTCGTCCCTATCATTCGGTTTGATCATGCCTCGTTTGGTTTTCCCGGCGTCATCGCGCTCAAGGATATCTCGCTTTCCATCAATGCGGGCGAGTTCGTTGGCGTCATCGGCCCTAACGGATCCGGGAAAACCACACTCTGCCGCGCCATTTTAGGCCTCATGGCTCCCATTGAGGGCCATCTCCATATCTTCGATTGTGCCTGTGATGCATTACGTTGCCATCACAGGGCCAAGATCGGTTACCTTCCGCAAAAAGGCGTCGTCGATCGCAACTTCCCGGTTACGGTCCTTGAAACTGTCATGATGGGTCGATATGGAGCCTTGGGCCTCTTCACGCGCCCAGGGTCGAAAGATCGAGCGATCGCCATGGAGGCACTCTCCCATGTTGAGATGGACAAGCACAAAGACACGGCTCTAGGTCATCTGTCCGGCGGTCAGCAGCAACGGGTCTTTATCGCGCGGGCGTTAGCCCAACAGCCAAAAGTCCTTCTGCTCGACGAGCCGACGACCGGGCTAGATATGACCGCTCAGCATAATGTGATTGAACTTATTGAACATCTGCACGATGAACTGAGGCTTACTATTGTGCTGATCACTCATGACATCAACATGATCCGCTCACGGGTGGACCGACTCGTGCTCCTCAAAACACGCCTGTATGCCGCTGGGCCACCAGCTGATGTCCTGAAGCCTGAGATCCTTAGCCAGGTTTACGGCAAGGACCTGGTGATTACAGAAAAAGATCTCATCCTTGTCGAGGACTATCACCATCATCATTGACCAGGCGGCACCATGATTGAGCTCTTCACGTATGACTTCATGCAACGGTCTCTGCTCGCCGCCGCGATGGTGGGAGGGCTTTGTTCAGTCGTTGGCGTGTTCGTGGTCCTACGAGGACTCGCGTTTGTTGGGGCAGGGACGGCGCATGCGGCTTTTGCCGGTGTGGCGCTGGGATATCTCATGGGCTGGCCGCCGCTGGTGCTGGCGATTCTTTTTGGTCTTGCAACGGTCTGGATCACGGGTTGGGTTGAAGAAAAAGGCCGGATGAAACTGGACGTCTCGATCGGCATTCTCTATACCACGACAATGGCGTTAGCCATTCTCTTCATTGGCTTGATGAAAACATACAATGCGGAAGTGTATGGCTATCTATTTGGTAGCGTCTTATCGGTCACCAGTGAAGAGCTGCGTGTCATCGGCGGGTTGAGTGTCCTGGTGCTCGGTCTTATTCTTTTGTTCTCGAAGGAGCTGTATTTTATTGCCTTCGATCAAGAAATGGCCGAAGCCTCTGGCGTTCCAGCTCGTCGGATGTTCTTTCTTCTGCTCACCCTGGTCGCCCTGACCGTCGTCGTCTCGCTGAAAACGGTCGGTGCCATTCTGGTCTTTGCCATGATTCTGATTCCTGCCTCAACGGCCTATCAACTGACCTCCAGCCTCAGGACTCTCACCCTCTATTCTATCGTCATCGGTGTCACCACGGCTGTAGCTGGGGTGGTGATCTCTGCTACCTGGGATGTACCATCAGGCCCTGCGATTGTCCTTCTCGCCACAACGGTATTTTTTATTTCGGTGCTTTTTTCTCCGAAGAGAATGAGACGAGCCACGCCTGCCCACGCGCACTAGAACTGCCATTACCCCTGTGTAGGGCTACGCGTACAGTGACTGTGTCATTCATGAGTCATTGTTCCACAATCGAATCATCGGAAAACCATCGCCCGAATTCATGCGATCTCATCACAGGATGTCACGGGTTCAGGACGAACGAGTGTGATCCTGTCTCCCCTCGTAGTTCTTTAAGTATGAGCAATATTGTTCAGACTACGAGCAGTCTTATCAGGTACTATTTAAATCTCCAAGGGGAATAGGGGTCCCAAACTTGTATCCATTACGGTTGCGGAGAGAATGTGTCAGAGGTCTATTAACATCATTACATCACGGAGGATTTAGTATATGCGTGACGTTATAGCTCGTTGGGGTTTAGTTGGACTCATGATGATAAGCGCGCTCGTCCTGGCTAGCCAAGCAAGAGCTGAAGAATGGAAGACGCAAGAGGGCGGAATAGAGC
>Ga0209253_10003030_pt1 | contig 14808 bp, 4 predicted proteins | sample FrelakmetBRP12BR_FD_187145 | JGI IMG/M metagenome (GOLD analysis project Ga0209253, IMG submission 187145) | Freshwater lake sediment microbial communities from the University of Notre Dame, USA, for methane emissions studies - BRP12 BR (SPAdes)... | ecosystem: Environmental > Aquatic >...
CGCCGGAGCTGGCGGTGGCGAGCGTGATGCTGTCCGCGCCCGGGCCGCCGATCACGCTCTCGATGTTTGTCACCGCGAGGGTATTCGCGCCGTTGGCGAGCGTGACCTTATCGATGCCCGCGTCCAGATCAAGCGTGCGACCATCGCTGATTGCGGCATTGAAGATGATGGTGTCTGCGCCGGTGGCGCCGACCAGGGTTTCGATGCCGCTATCGAGCGTGAGGGTGTTGGCGCCGTTGGCCAAGACCAGCTTGTCGCCGGTACCCGCGCCCAGATGGATGACGCCACCGGACAGTGCACTAGTCAGGGTAACCGCGTCATTTGCCGTGCCCCCCACCACGGTTTCCACCCCGGTCAGGGTGATGGTGTTGTCGCCTGCCCCGGAGAGCGTGACTTTGTCGACGCCCAGACCCAGGTTATAGCTGCCGCTGCTGATGGCTTCCGTAAAGGTCACGGTATCCGCACCGCTGCCACCCAGCACCGTTTCCACTCCGGTCAGGGTGAGACTGTTGCTGCCGAGCGCCAATACGACCTTGTCACCCGTGCCTGCGCCCAAGTTGATGCTCATTCCGCTGACTGCGGCGCTCAGGGTGATGGCGTCGTCGCCTGTGCCACCGACGAGGGTTTCCACGCTGGCGTTGAGCGTCAGTGTGTTGCCAGCATCGGCCAGGGTCAGGGTATCGGTGCCCGCACCCAGATCCACACTGGCTCCCGAAACCCCGGCGCTGAAGGTGACGGCATCCGCGCCGGTGCCGCCGACCAAAGTTTCCACTTCGCCCAGCGTCACGGTATTAGCTCCGCTGGCCAGAATGACCCGGTCGACCTCGCCCCCTAGATTGAACGTTGCGCCACTGATGGCGCCTGTCATAGTGAGGGTGTCAGCCCCACTGCCGCCGGTCACCGACTCAACGCCAGTCAGGGTCAGGGTGTTGGTGCCGCTTGCCAGAGCCAGGCTGTCGGTGCCCGCGCCAAGGTTGACACTGGCTCCCGACGAGGCTGCGCCCAGGGTGACATTGTCATTGCCGGTACCGCCGACGATAGTTTCGATGTTGCTGGCAATGAGGCTGTTGGTGCCGTCGGCCAGCGTGAGTTTGTCCACGCCGCCCGCCAGGTCATACAGATTGCCGCTGACGGCCGCAGATAGGGTCACGGTGGAAGCCCCCGGGCCACCCACCACGGTTTCGATATCTGCGCCGAAGGTGATGACGTTGGCAGGGGCCGCAGCCAGGATCAGCTTATCGGTGCCGGCGCCCAGGGTGATGCTGTTGCCGGCGGTCGTAGCAGTGGCGAGTGTCACGGTGTCGTTACCCGAATCACCAGTGATGGTCTCCACATTGCCGACACTCAAGGTGTTGTTGAAGTTGCCCAGAGTCAGGCTGTCTGTGCCCAAACCCAGATCGATCGCAGCCGCTGTGACCTGCGCACCGAGCGACACCACATCCGCCCCAGTACCGCCCACCACGGTTTCGACATTGGACACCGTGACGGTATTGGCCCCGCTGAACAGGGTCAGCTTGTCGCTGCCCGCGCCCAGGTCGTAGCTCATGCCCGAGACCGCTGCCGTCAGGGTGACCGTATCGGCGCCGCTGCCGCCCACCACGGTTTCGATGCTGGCGTTGATGGAGAGGGTATTGGTGCCGTCAGCCAGGGTGAGGCTGTCGGTGCTCGCACCCAGGTTAATGGAGCCGCCAGAGATCGTGGTGGCGAGGGTGACCGCGTCGTTGCCGGCGCCGCCGACCACGGTTTCGATATTGGACAATGTGACATTGTTGGTGCCGTTGGCCAGGGTCAGGCTGTCGACACCCGCGCCAAGGTCATACGTGCGGCCCGACACGGCAGCGGACAGGGTGATGGTGTCCGCCAAGGTGCCCCCCACCAGGGTTTCGATGTCGGTACCAATGGTCAGCGAGTTGGCCGCGCTGGCCAGGATCAGCTTGTCGGTGCCCGCGCCCAGGTTGATGCTGGCCCCGCTGGCCGCCGCGCCCAGTGTGACCGTGTCATCGCCGGAAGCGCCGGTGATGGTTTCCGCATTGCTGAGGGTAAGGGTGTTGTTGAAGGTGCCCAGCACCACGGTATCGGTGCCGGCGCCGAGGTCGATTGAGCCGGCGGTCACCTGCGTCGCCAGGGTGACGGTATCCGCCCCGCTGCCGCCGGTGACGGTTTCGATATTGGACACGCTGACGTTGTTGGCGCCATTGGCCAGCACCAGCTTGTCGCTACCCGCCCCCAGGTCGTAGGAAGTGCCGCTCACGGCGGCGGTTAGTGTGATGGTGTCGGCGCCGGTGCCGCCCACCAGGGTTTCGATGCTGGCATCGGCGGACAGGGCGTTGGCGCCATCCGCCAGGTCGAGGGTGTCGGTGCCCGCGCCGAGGCTGATGGAACCGCCGGAGATCGCAGTTTGCAGGGTGACCTTGTCATTGCCGGTGCCGCCCACCACCGTTTCCACGTTGGACAGCGTAACGTCGTTGGTCCCGTTGGCCAGCACAAGTTTGTCGCTACCCGCCGCCAGATCCATTACGGCACCCGTGATTGCCGCGCCAAACGTAACGGTATCGACACCCGAGTTGCCGGTTACCGTTTCCACGCTGGTCAGGGTCAGGGTGTTGGCCCCATTGCCCAGGTTGACGGTATCGGCGCCGGTGCCCAGGTTGTAGGCGTGTCCAGACACGGCGGTGGTAAGCGTAATCGTGTCGTCGCCGGTGCCGCCGGTGAGGGTCTCGATGCTGCCGTCGAGGCTCAGCACGTTGGCCCCGTCGGCAAGTACCAGGGTGTCGCTACCCGCCGCCAAGACAAAGCTGCCCGCGGTAACCACCGCACCCAGGGTAATGACATCCGCCCCGGAGTTGCCCATCAGGGTTTCAATGTGGTTGAGGGTCAACGTGTTGTTGGCGTTGGCCAAGGTCAGGACATCGGCGCCGGCACCGAGATCAATGTCCCCGGATGTGACTTGCCCGTTAAGCGTGATCTTGTCATTGCCGGTGCCGCCGACGATGGTTTCCACAGTATTGCTGGCTGTGAGCGTGTTGTCGCCGTCCGCCAGAGTGAGCTTGTCGCTACCCGCGCCCAGCACCATGACACCGCTGCTGACGACCGTCGCCAGGGTGACGTCGTCATCTCCAGCGCCCCCGGTGACGTTTTCCACGTTGGAGAGCGTCAACGTGTTATTGCCGTTGGCCAGCAACAGCCGGTCAGTGCCCGCACCTAGGTCGATAGTGCCAGCGGTCAGGACATTGCCCAGGGTGATGACATCGGCCCCGGATTCACCAATGAGTGTTTCCACATTGCTGACGGTGAGCGTGTTGCCGCCAGTGGCGAGCTCGAGGGTGTCGGTGCCCGCGCCCAGGTCGATCTCACCGCCGATTTGACCCACCACCAGGCTGACATGATCGTCGCCGGCGCCGCCAGCAATGGTTTCCACGGCAATGGCCTGGACGGTGTTGGTGCCGTCAGCCAGCGCGAGCCTGTCGCTGCCCGCGCCCAGGTTGTAGAGGCCGGCGGTGACAACCGTCCCCACGGTGACAGTGTCGTTACCGGCGCCGCCCACCACGCTTTCGATATCGTTCACGGTGAGCGTGTTGTTGCCAGCGTTCCAAAGGTTGAGGCGATCCGCGCCCGCACCCAGATTGAAGCTGCCTGCGGTCACGGCGTTGCCCAGCGTAACGGCGTCGTTGCCGCTGCCCCCCACCAGGGTTTCTACGCCGGTGGTGGTGAGGGTGTTCCCACCGTCGCCCAGGGTCAGGGTGTCGGCGCCCGCCCCCAGACTGTATGCGTTGCCGGAGACGGCGGCAGTCAGGGTCACCAAGTCGTCGGCGGTGCCCCCCGTGACGGTTTCCACGCTGGCATCCAAGCTTAGGATGTTGTTGCCCGCACTGGAGAGGACCAGGCGGTCGGCGGTGCCGTCGCCGAGGACAAAGCTACCGCTGCTCACGGCGGTGCCCAGGGTCACCACGTCGTTGCCGGTGCCGCCTTCAAGCGTTTCCACATTGCCCACGGTAAGGCTGTTTCCGCCGTCGGCCAAGGTCAGGGTGTCGGTGCCCGCACCCAGTTCCACCACGCCGTTGGTGATGGCGGTGACCAGGGTCACGGTGTCCGCACCGCTGTCCCCGGTAACGGTTTCGGTGTTGGAGACGGACACGACGTTTTCCGTGCCGTTAGCCAGCGCCAGCTTGTCGCCCGCTCCTGCGCCCAGGTTGATGGCCGCGCCGCTGATGGCTGCACCCAGGGTCACGACGTCATTGCCGGAACCGCCGGTGATGCTCTCCACGTCGGTGGCCGTCAGGGTGTTGCCGCCCGTGGCCGCCAGGATCAGGCTGTCGGCGCCATCACCCAGGCTGTAATGTGCGCCGGATACGGCAGCCAATAGGCTTATGGCATCCGCGCTGCTGCCGCCGGTGACGCTCTCCACCGTAGCATCCAGCGCGAGGCTGTTGCTCCCATTGGCCAGCGTTAGGCTGTCGGTACCCGCACCCAGGCTGATGCTGGTGCCTGAGACCGCTGCGCTGAAGGTGATGCTGTCATTGCCGGTGCCGCCGACAACGGTTTCGATGTTGGAGACAGAAACGACGTTTTCCGTGCCGTTAGCCAGCACCAGCTTGTCGCCGGTGCCACCGGCAAGGTCGTAGGTCATGCCGCTGACTGCGCCATCGAGAGTGACTACGTCGTTGCCCGCACCGCCCACCAGGGTTTCGATGCTGGCATCAGCCGTGAGGGTGTTGCCGCCCGCGGCAAGGACGAGCTTGTCGCCGGTACCCGCTGCCAGGTTGAAGCTGCCGCCGCTGACCGATGCACCCAGGGTGACGATGTCGTCCCCCGAACCGCCCGTCACGGTTTCCACGTTGGTGGCGGTCACGGTGTTGCCGCCATCGGCCAGGGTCAGGCTGTCGGTGCCCGCGCCCAAATTGACCGTTGCGCCGGAAACGGACGTCCCCAAGGTTACGGCATCGTTGCCAGTTCCGCCCGCGATGACTTCCACGTTGCTGGCAGTGATCGCGTTGGTGCCATTCGCCAGGGTGATGGCATCACTGCCGCTGCCCAGGTCGAAATTCGCGCTTGTGGTCGCCGCAGAGAGGGTGATGGTGTCGGCCAGCGTACCGCCGGTGAGGGTTTCCACCTCGCTCACGGCGATGGCGTTGGCAATGTCTGTCAGGGTGAGGGTGTCCGTGCCAGCGCCGCCAATAACGGTCTCGGCATTCGCGACCGTAAGGCTGTTGGTGCCATCGGCCAGGGTCAGGCTGTCGTTGCCCGCATCGAGATCCACATAGCCGCCGGAGATCACCGAGCCCAGGGTGACGTTGTCCGCCCCCGCGCCGCCCGCAACGGTTTCAGTGTTGGCAATGGTGACGGCGTTGCCGCCCCCTGCCAGGGTGAGTTTGTCGCCCGTATCGCCCGCCAGATCAATAGTCGCGCCCGACATGCTGGCGCCGAGGGTGACGTCATCCGCGCCGGCGCCGCCATTGAGCGTCTCCACATTGGAGGCGGTCACCGCGTTGCCCCCGTCGGCGAGGGTCAGCCTGTCCGCACCGCCCGCGAGATCGATGGTGGCCCCGGAGATGCTGGCCCCCAGGCTTACGGCATCCGCGCCGGTGCCACCGGTCACGGTTTCCAGGTTGGTCGCCGTGACGGTGTTGGTACCATTGGCCAGAATGAGGCTGTCGGTGCCGCCCGCCAGGTCAATGGTCGCGCCGCTGATGGCTGTGCCAAGGGTCACCGTGTCCGCGCCCGCATCACCCGTCACGCTTTCCACGTCGGTGGCAGTGACGTCGTTGGTGCCATTGGCCAGGGTCAGGCTATCTGTATCCGCACCCAGGGTGACGGTTGCACCGCTGATCTCTGCGCCCAGCGTCACCGCATCGGTCCCGGTGCCGCCGGTGATTGTTTCAGTGTTGCTCGCGGTAACGCTATTGTTGCCGTCAGCCAGGATCAGGCTGTCCAAGCCGTCAGACAGATCAACACTGGCTCCGCTCAGCACACCGGCAAAGGCAATGCTGTCGTCGCCGGTGTTGCCCACCAGCGTTTCCACGCCGGTCAGCGTCAAGACGTTGGCGTCATTGGCCAGGGTGAGTTGGTCTTCTGCGCCCGCGCCCAGGTCGACGACGCCGTCGATCATGCCGGCGCCGTAAGTGATCACATCCTTGCCATCACCACCGGAGAGGGTTTCGACATTGCTCACGGTGACGGTGTTGGCGCCGTTGGCCAGCTCCAGCGTATCGGCACCACCGGCCAGATCGACGCTGCCACCGCTGAGGGTGGTGCCAAGTTTGACGGTGTCGGCTGCCGAATCGCCCATGACGGTTTCCGCATCTCTCACGGTCACGTTGTTGACGGCGTCGAACAAGACCAGGGTATCGGTGCCCTCACCGAGGGCAATGGTGGCGCCGGAAATGCCGTAGCCCAGGGTGACGATGTCGTTCCCCGAATTGCCCGTCACGGTTTCCACGTTGGTGGCGGTCACGGTGTTGTCGCCATCGGCCAGGGTCAGGCTGTCGGTGCCCGCGCCAAGGTTGATGACCGCGCCGCTGATCGCCTCACCCAAGGTCACGCTGTCATTGCCTGTGCCGCCGATGATGCTCTCCACACCAGTGGCAGTCAGGCTGCTGGTGCCGCTGACCAGAGTCACAACATCGATCCCGGAGTTTCCGGTGATGGACTCTACGTTGAGCACCGTGAGGATGTTGTTGCCGTTGGCCAACGTAATGCTGTCGTCGGCGCCGTCACCCAGGTTAATGCGGACATTGGCCAGCGCGGCGTTGAAGGTAATGACATCCGTGCCGGAGCCGGCAGCGATCGTATCGATGCTGGCCCCCAGGGTCAGCGTATTGCCGCCATCGGCCAGGATCAGGCTATCCCTGCCCGGGCCCAGATCGAAGTTGCCCTGGCTGACGGCCACACTCAGGGTGACGTTGTCGTTGCCTCCACTGCCCACCAGGGTTTCAACGGTGTCATCCAGCGTTAGGGTGGCGGCCCCGTTCAGGATAAGTCTGTCATCGCCTGCACCAAGCGAAATGCTGGCGCCACTAATCAGTGCGCCCAGGGTGACTTGGTCATCACCGGTGCCGCCAGTCACGGTTTCCACGCTGGTAGCGGTGACCGTGTTGGCGCCATCGGCCAGGGTCAGGCGGTCGGTGCCCGCGCCAAGGTTGATGACCGCGCCGCTGATGGCTGAACCCAAGGTCACGCTGTCATTGCCGGAACCGCCGGTGATGCTCTCCACACCCGTGGCGGTGACGCTGTTGGTGCCATGGGCCAGGGTCAGGCTGTCAGCGCCTTCTGCCAGGTTGATGACCGCACCGCTAATCGCCGCACCAAGGGTCACCACGTCGGCGCCGGAGTGGCCAGTAACAGTTTCGGAGTTGGTGGCAGTGAGGATGTTGGAGCCGTTGGCGAGGATGAGCTTGTCGCCCGTGCCTGCGCCGAGGTCGTAGTTGAGGCCGCTGACGCTTGCAGCCAGTGTAATGATGTCGTCGCCTGACCCACCCACCACAGTTTCAATGCTGGCCGCTACGGTGAGCGTATTGCCGCCATCGGCGAGGAGCAAGCTGTCAGTGCCCGCGCCGAGGTCGATGTCGCCGCCAGAGACAGAAGCACCCAAAGTTGTCGTGTCGTTACCATTGCCGCCGACGATGGTTTCCACATTCGTGGCGGTGAGCACGTTGGTGCCATCGTGCAGAGTGAGCCGGTCGCCGTTGCCGCTGGCCAGATCGATGGTTGCGCCGCTGATGGACCCACCGAGCGTGACCAAGTCATCGCCAGCGCCGCCCGTGATGACTTCGACATTGGTGGCTGTGATGGTGTTGCCACCGCCGGCCAGGCTGAGGCTGTCGGTGCCAGCGCCAAGCGTGACGGTTGCGCCGCTGATCGCCGCACCCAATGTCACGGCATCGTTGCCGGTGCCCCCCATTATGCTCTCTACATCAGTGGTGCTCAGGCTGTTGCTGCCGTCGGCGAGAGTGATGCTGTCCGTGCCGCTGCCCAGCGCGTACACCGCGCCGGTAATGGCCGCGCCCAGGTTGATGGTGTCGTTACCCGTGCCACCAGCAAGGCTCTCCACACCCTCGGCGGTCAGGCTGTTGGCGCCGTCCTTGAGGGTGACGGAATCTATGCCTGCACCCAGGTTGACCACGCCGCCTGCGATGACGGTATTCAGCGTGATCGTGTCGGCACCCGTGCCGCCGATGAGGGTTTCCGTGTTGGAGACCGTCACTATGTTGGCGCCGTCAGCCAGCGCCAGGCTGTCGGTACCGCCTGCCAGATCGACTTCGCCGCTGGCCTGCGCCGCACCCAAGGTGACGTCGTCGTTCCCAGCGCCGCCGGTAATGGTCTCGGTATTGGCAACCGTCAGCGTGTTGCCGCCCGCGGCGAGGGTGAGCCGGTCGGTGCCGCCCGCTAGGTTGATGGTGGCACCGGAAATGGCTGCGCCGAGGATGATCACGTCCCCTCCCGAACCGCCGGTAACGCTTTCCACGTTGGAGACCGTCATCGTGTTGCCGAGTTCAGCCAGAGTCAGGCTGTCGCTACCGCCTGCAAGATCAATCGTGCCTGCAGTAACGTTGGTGGTCAGCGTGAGGGTGTCCGCCCCCGCGTTGCCGGCAATGTTCTCCGCCCCCGCGACGGTCACGGTGTTGGCGCCGTTCCCCAGAATCAGGCTGTCGTTGTCGCTGCTGTCGCCCAGGTTGAAGGTGCCCCCGGTGGCTGCCACGCTGAGGGTGAGCGAATCATCGCCCGCACCCAGGCTCACGTTGGCCGAGCCAAAGCTGCCACCCATCGTGACCGCATCGGCCCCGGTACCCCCCAGAACGGTTTCCACGTCTAACACCGTCAGGCTATTTGCGCCATGAGCCAGGATGAGCTGGTCGCTACCGCCATTGAGATCAATCACCGCACCGGTTACTGGCGCATCGAGGGTAATGGTGTCGACACCAGAATTGCCGATGATGGTCTCGGAGTTGGAAACCGTAACCGTGTTGGCGTAGTTGTCGAGGACGAGTTTGTCGCCCGTGCCCCCCGCAAGATCAATAAGGGAACCCGTCAGCTGACCGCTTAGAGTGACGACGTCATCACCGGTACTGCCTGTAAGGGTGTCGATGTTCGCAGGCAGAGTGAGCGTGCTGCCGTTACCGGAGATTGTCAGATTAGCCATGATTTCCTCTACTCGGTTAGCTCGGATTCGCGACTCGGGAGATCAGCGGGTCTCCCCACGCAAATTTGCAGTGATGCTGTGATCGATGTTCACAACGTGGTGGAGCGTGTCGGCAGCTGGGCTGGCGCCATTTCGACGATGCGTCGAGCCACGCACGTGCTGAACTCCCAAGGGTCGAGATCGTTTCTTCGGCCAGCAAGTCGCACGGCATAGAGCCTTCCGCCTCAAGAAGAAGCCGGAGGAGCCGGCTTTATCCCCGCGCTTCTCGGGACCATTCACGGCGTGCGGTCCGTGAGCGCGCATGCGCTTCTGCAGACGCAAGTCGGTTTCAATCGCGGTTCTTCGGATGATCGAGCACGGTAAACGGGCCGCGCTTGCTCGATCGCGTCGGCCCGAAAAACGTGCCGGCGGCCCAGAAGCAACACTCGGACCCGCGAAGGAACCCATGACCCCGCGATTCCGCGCAAGCACTGCAGCGTGGTTGGCGCGCCTGTGCGGTTGTGGCGGCGACACGGAAACTTGTAGTCGCCGGGGATTCGCTCTGCCTGGTGTGCCTTGCGAAGCGGTTGCAAGAAGACACAGGACCGCGTCAGCGCTTGGGAAGGAATTCGAGGATGAACTCGTCGTGTGCAACGCAGCAACGGCTTCGGTGGCAGGACGGCCAGAAGGTCAGTGCCACGTGCGGGTCGACGCGACTAACAGCGGACGCCTTCATCAAAAGCGAGACTTAGCCGGCAAAAAGTGCCTCTTCTCTTCGGCAGGCGCGTGCGTGGCTGCGGCGACGGCAGCCTCCGACTGCAAGGGCAGGTGCCGCATAGAGGCACCTTGCGGCCCATGGCTCGCGACCGTCGGGCGTTGCCCCGACGTCATGACATGGTAATGTTGCTGTGGTGGTCGTTGTCTGTCGGCGCCGGCCTGCAGAACAACGTGTGCTGTCCTGGCACGTGCCGGTCCGATCCCCGCTCAGGGCTCGCGCATTGAACGGCGCAGGTAGTTGGTGAGGGGGTCGAAGAGGTATTGCAGCGCGGTGCGCGAGGTACACTTGATAAACACTTCTGCCGGCATCCCTGCCTGCAGCGTCAGGCCGCCCGCCTTCTCGAGCGCCTCGGGTGCGACCCGGATGTGCACGGCATAGTAGGGGGTGGGCGTGGAAGCGCTCTTGTCCAGCAGCCGGTCGGCCGAGACGTAGACGACCTTGCCTTCGACTACGGGGGTAATGCGCTGCTTGAAGGCGATGAGCCGCACATCGGCCTCGGCCCACACGCGCACGGAGTTGATGTCCTCTGTGCGAATGCGCGCTTCGATGATGAGATCGGCGTTCTCGGGCACGATCTCGAGCAAGGAATCTCGGGGGCCGATCACCGCCCCCACGGTAGTGACCTTCAGGTCCACCACCTCGCCGGCGATCGGTGCAGTGACGTTCTGACGCGCGCTGGCGTCCACGGTCGGGCGCAGCCGCTCCTGCAGGTCGTAGATCTGAGCGGTGGTCTGTTTGAGCTCGCTCGCCGCTTGCTCGGCGAAGCTGTTGCGCAGGCTGGCGGCCTTCAGGTCGAGCTCGACGACCTTTTGGCGCGCCTGTGCCAGCTCGGCCTGATTGTCGCCCAGACGCGCCTCGTACTCCGACACCGAGCGCTGGAGGGCGAGCAGCCGGGTTCTGCTCACGAACCCCTTATCAAGCAGCGCGGTGTTGGCGTTGAGCTCTTCTTTTTGCAGTCCGATCGCTCGCTCGTCGGCAGCTAGCTGGCGTGAGCGCGCCTCGATCTCGCGCTCGGTCTCCCGCGCCTGATTGCGGATCAGGTTGGTCTGCTCATTGAGGGCGTTGATGCGCGCCTCGAAGACGGCAGTCTCGCGCGCGATGAGCTCCGCCACCCGCTGCTCCGCGCTGCGCGCGGAAAGCTCCGGGGGAAAAGTGACCTTTCGAGACAGCAGCTGCTCTGCGCGAAGCCGGGCGGCCTTGGCCCTCTCCGAGTCGAGTTGTGTCGTGAGGAGATCCTGACTCGAATCCACGCGCACATCGCGCAGCACTAGCAGGGTCTGTCCTGCCTTCACCTTGGTTCCGTCGCGCACCAGGATTTCGCTCACAATCCCGCCTTCCTGGTGCTGCACCGTCTTGCGGTTCATGTCCACCTTGATGAATCCCGGCGCGATGACGGCACCAGACAGCGGCGCGAGCGCCATCCACACTACGATGCCGAGAACCAGCGCAGCAATGAGCAGCAGCCCGGCGCGGATGAAGCGCGCGGGATCGTCGACCTGATCGAGCTCGGCGCGTGCTAACGCCGGTGCCGGAAGCGTGTATTGCATCTACCCCTCCCTGCGATACACCACCGCGCTGGCGGCGGCGACCGCGGCCGGCCGCACCGCTTTCGGCCCCACTTGAGCCAGCACCTCGGCCGCGCTGCCGAATTGCTGCGCAACGCCCTCGCGCAGCACGAGCACTTTGTCCGCCGTCTCCAGCAGGCTCGGGCGATGCGTGATGACGATACAGGTGGTCTGCTCTTTCTTGAGCTCCCGCAACGCCGCGTGCAGCGCCGCCTCTCCGTCGGTATCCAGATTGGAGTTCGGCTCGTCCAGCACCACCAGCCGCGGACTACCGTACAGGGCGCGCGCGAGCGCGATACGCTGGCGCTGGCCGGCCGAGAGCAGGGCTCCAGCCTCCCCGATAGGGGTGTCGTAGCCGTTCGGCAGCCGCAGGATCATGTCATGGGCGTTCGCGCGCTGAGCCGCAGTGATTATCGCCGCCGAATCGAGCAGGCCCAGGCGGGCGATATTCTCGCTCACGGTGCCGGCGAAAAGCTCCACGTCCTGCGGCAGATAGCCCACGTAACGGCCCAGCTCTTCGCGCGGCCAGCTCGCCACGTCCGCCCCGTCCAGGCGCACGCTGCCGCCCACCGGCGCCCAGATGCCCACCATCAGCCGCGCTAGGGTCGACTTGCCCGAGGCGCTGGGGCCGACCACGGCCACCGTCTGGCCTGCGCCGAGCTCAAGAGAAATGCCCTTGATCACCATCTGCGGCCGATCCCTGAAACCGAATACCACCCGCTCCAGCGCGAGCGCCCCGCTGGGCGCGGGCAGCGTGGTCACCGTCTTCGGCTCCTCGCGCGCGCGCAGCAACCGCTCCAGCCGACCGAACGCGCCTCTCGCATCGACCAGCGCCTTCCACCCCGCCACGACCCCTTCTACCGGCGCCAGCGCACGCCCCAGCAGCAGCGTCGCCGCGATCATGACCCCGGAGCTCGCATCCAGACCGATGACCAAGTACGCACCCACCCCCAGCACCGATACCTGAATGCTCTGGCGCACGAACTTGGTGGCCGCGGCCACCCGCGAGGCCGTCCGGCTCGCTGTGAGCTGCGAGGCGAGCACCTCGTGGTGGTGCCTCTGCCAGTTCGCCAGCACCCCGGCGCTCATGCCCATGGCGGCGATCGACTCGGCGTTGCGCAGGCTCAGATCCACGAACTGCGACGCCTTGCGCGAGTGGGCCTGCATCGCCTCTAGCGGTCCGCGCGACAGACGCTCGTTGGCCACTGTCAAGACGAGCATGACCACCGCACCGGCCAGCGCCACCCCACCCAGGACAGGATGAAAGAGGCTGATGACGACCACATAGACTGGAATCCACGGCACATCGAACAGCGCCAGAACGGGGCTGCCCGCCAGAAACGACCGCAGGATCGACAGGTCGCGCAGCGCGTGCTGCGCCTCGTCGGGCGTGGGCCCGCTACGACCCGCCAACATCTCGCCCAGCACGACCGGACCCAGGGCCTTGTCCAGTGCCACCGCCCCGCGCGCGAGAAGCTGCGCGCGCGCCCAGTCGAGCCCCGCCATCACCCCTAGCGCCACCACCGTGAACACCGTGAGCATCACTAGGGTCTCTTGGCTGCGGCTCACCATCACCCGGTCGAACACTTGCAGCATGTACACCGCCGGCACGATCAACAACAGGTTGATCACCAAGCTGAACAGCCCCGCGAAGAGGAAGAACCGGCGAAATGAGGCAATGAATTTAAACATCATGGAGACGCGCTTCGCCTTGCACGGCCGAGCAAACTTGCTGGCGACCCGTAAGGGCTATCCGCTCAGCTCCACCGCACCCTGGCATGTTGTGTCTGCCCACCGCCCATGCCCTACCTTTAGTGCTCTTAAGACATGCCAATGAGCTAATCGGATACGCCTTCGACCCGTACAATGAGTGTGACCGCTGCACCTTAGGCGATATGCACTCGGCGCCGACGAGTTACGGTAACCGTGTTCAGGCCGGCATCCGACTCAAACCGCTCAAGAAGAAGGAACGTCGTAGACGAGGCTTCTAAATCTTTGTTCTTGTCTCCTGAGTCCAGGAAGGACTTCGAATCAGCGAGGGACCCGGAGTATTCGGCTATCTCACTAATGGCATCTTTCATAGCTGAGATCCCCGCAGTGGCGCTACCGAAAGCTAGGAAAGTTAGTCGACCGTCAGCCGGCCCAACCGCTGGTGTCGTAGGAATCTCGCATGTCCGCCCCCCAAGCATCGCTGAGACCTTGAAGTGACTTCCATACAACTGACTCAGCCTCACTCCATATCGTATACAAGACGTACAATCGATCGTCAGCTCCGCGATCGTCGCAACTGATTACCGGAACAAGAAGGTCCCTGCTAACGTCGCTATTGGTGTCCAGAAGAAAAAACGGCCGAGCGCTCTGCCTCAGTCCCTAAGACCAAGTCATCCCGTGACCTAACTGCCAAATGCCTCGCTTGTAGCCTTGAAGCGGTATCCACACGGAGCTTTGCGCACCCTGTGAAACCATCTTGCGCAGGACAAGTAACTCCGTCAGAACTTGAGTGGATCCACACATTCCTGAAGCCGGTGAGCAATACTCGTACCGGCTCGCAGTGCCGGGACACTTCAGCAACTCAGGCTGCCTGCTGCATCGTATCGGCGTAGCGGGCTTCGCGGGGCGACACAAAACCCAGTTTTTCGCGAAGACAATGGCGATTGCACCGACCTCGCCCGGAAGCTGGCTGAATTCACAGACTATTACAACGCACATTGCGTGCATCGTTCGCTCGATGGCACGACGCCGACGCAAGGCGCCGGTGCGCCACCCGCAGCGCCAGCCCCGCTGAATCAATACGCCTGGCGCCTGCATTGTCGGCGACTGTTTCAGACGCCTCCAACCGCATGCTCGAGACCGTCGAGCCCTTTGCTAGCATCTCGCCCAAGCACAAGACACGGATCGTGCACCGCGAGTCGCTGATCGTGAACTTCGAGCCCGAACCGGCGCTGCTAACGCTGCCGGTGCTGCTTCCCGGGGCGGAAGATCGCCAGCGGGCGATCGCCCTCTGCCTCGATGTAGCCGGCCCGGTGGAAGAAATGACCGAAGCCGTGGTGGCCGTTTTCCAGCGCTTTGGCGAAGTCCTTGAAGTCGATCTACCAAGCATGACCGCTGCGGCCGGGGACACCGCTGCGGGAAGATCCCACGCCGCCGCCTGAAAAGGCGGCCGGCTCCCGGCCTGGATAGCGCGCCGGCTACTTCTCTGACCCTCTGGTCTTGCGGCACGTGGCCTGATGTCGCACTTGGGAGAACTGCCGCGAAATTGCCCTTGACCCATCTTCTACAGTTTGTTTCAAGAACTTCTGGTGTTTCAGGTAGTTGTGCGCGTTGCGGGAGCGTAGTGACACGTCTCGCCG
>Ga0209253_10003032_pt1 | contig 14803 bp, 14 predicted proteins | sample FrelakmetBRP12BR_FD_187145 | JGI IMG/M metagenome (GOLD analysis project Ga0209253, IMG submission 187145) | Freshwater lake sediment microbial communities from the University of Notre Dame, USA, for methane emissions studies - BRP12 BR (SPAdes)... | ecosystem: Environmental > Aquatic >...
GAGGGCTATCAGGAAAGCTACCAGATCATTGAAGTCACTCCGGGGAAAGAAAAAGAGATGGCACGGGCCTATCGACAAAGACCTGAAGTAGTACATGCTGAACCTAACTACTACCGCTTCACCTCTTCCATACCTAACGATGAATTTTACTACCTCCAATGGAATTTCCCCTTAATCAATCTGGAACAGGCATGGGATGTAAGCGCCGGAAACGGCGTCACCGTTGCTGTGGTCGACACAGGCATTAATCCCTTCGGTTTTGATCGCTTTGGCAACAGGTTACTTCCGGGATACAACGCAATTTTAGGAATTCCTGGCGGTATTGATTTTAATAACCATGGTACCCATGTAGCAGGCACCGTGGGGCAGCAGACGAACAATAGTATTGGCGTTGCCGGCATTGCCTATGAAGCAAACATTCTCCCTGTTAAAGTAATGGTCTTTCTGGGTTTCGGATTGGATAGCTGGATTATCAATGGCATAAGATGGGCAACAGACAACGGCGCTGATATTATCAACTTGAGTCTAGGTGGCAGTTATCCTTCTCAAGTGTTTGAGGACACGCTCGCCTATGCCCATGAAAAGGGAGTAACAATAGTAGCCGCTGCCGGAAATGATGGGGAAAATGGAGTTGAGTATCCCGCTGCCTCAGAGTACTGCATTGCGGTGGGGGCTGTGCGATATGACAAGAGTCGTACCTATTACTCCAACTACGGTGATGCCCTTGACCTGGTTGCCCCCGGTGGTGATCGGCATGAAGATCAGAATGGAGATGGCAAAGACGATGGCATTTTACAAGAAACCTTCTGGTTTCTGGGCTTGGGATGGGATTATAGGTATTTCACCGGTACCTCCATGGCTTCCCCCCACGTTGCGGGAGTGGCAGCGCTGGTCAAATCCCTCCATCCTGAACCTGAATACGGACCCGATGAGATACTCCAGGCTCTCCAAGACACGGCAGAAGATTTGGGAAGTCCGGGATGGGATGAGGAGTATGGATACGGACTGGTTGATGCCGAAGCGGCGGTTTCGCATTAAAAATGAAGAATGTTGCGCGTTACGGGTTGCACGTTGCGGGTCATATTGTTTTAAACTTCAAACCACTAATTTTTTTGTTTAAATCAAAACTTGTGAAATTATCAATGACCAAAAAATTTATAGCTTCCCTTTTTGCCCTCATGCTCACCCACACTACCTACCCTTCTCTCGCGGGTGAACTTTCACCAAGTCTTTCAGAGAAACTCCTTAACGCACACTCAACTGACCACCTTTCCGTAATCATCCGCATGAAAGAGCAGGCAAACCTAAAGCCTTTAACTCTTGGCATCACCGGCAGAAGCAAGGCATTCCGCTCTCGAAGGGTAATGGAGGCTTTGAAAATTAAAGCTTCCCACAGTCAGAGAAACCTAATCCCCATTTTAAAAAAAGAAAAAGCCCGTGGCAGCGTTTCTCGTTACACCCCTTTCTGGATATTTAATGGCATTGCGTTGAAAGCCACCCCTAAAGTAATTCAAAAGATAGTTTCACGGGATGATGTTGATAGTGTAAGCGAGGATTTTCTCATCCCACCGCCTGAGCTTCTCCCAAGCACCTCCGTTCGCGCCGAATCTCCCTATACCTGGAATATTGAAAAGGTAAGAGCGCCAGAGGTCTGGTCAATGGGGGTTGATGGAAGTGGAGTGGTGGTAGGAATATTCGATACTGGAGTGGATTATACCCACCCCGATTTAATCGATCAATATCGGGGAGGAAATAATAGTTGGTTTGACCCGCATGGAGAGCATAACACTCCGTATGATGGTGCTGGAGAATATTCAGGCCACGGTACCCATGTTGCAGGAATTATCCTGGGCGGAAATGCAAGCGGAAAATCCATTGGAGTTGCCCCCGGAGCACAGTGGATTGCCTCAAGAATCTGGAATGATGCAGGGGAAGAGGCACCAAGCTCAGAGGTACACAGAATTTTTCAATGGTTCATGGACCCTGATGGCAATCCTGAAACCAATGATGCCCCCGATGTGGTAAACTGTTCCTGGGGGTTTAAATTACTGGATACCTTTCCCTTCTGCCTGCTCGATTTCCATGATGATATCACCGCGTGGAGGGAAGCAGGGATAATACCCGTATGCTCCGCAGGTAACTCGGGTCCCTGGTTTTTTACCGGGGAAAGCCCCGCCAACTATCCGGAAACGATTTCTGTAGGAGCAACCGATCCCTCCGACAGTATCGCATTTTTTAGCAGCCAAGGCCCCAGTAACTGCGACCTCAGTATCTTTCCCGATATCTCTGCCCCAGGAATGTATATCTTCTCCTCTTTTCTTGCAGGAAATTATGAATCCGGTTCAGGCACCTCTCAAGCCGCTCCCCACGTTACCGGAACCATCGCCCTCCTGCTCTCTGCCAACCCTGAACTCTCTATTGACGACATTGAATCCACCCTCAAGGAAACTGCTACACCTCTGGGGTTCTTCCATCCCAACATCACCTATGGCTGGGGATTAGTTGATGCCTTCGAGGCTGTGAGCGCAGTTATGCCTTAAATCAATTTCTATAGAGGGTCATTTAACAGGGTGGGACGGAGTTCCGTTAGTTCCGAAAAAAGTACCAAGTGATGAGGGCTGACTAACCAGTGAATCACGAATGGTAAATCGTAAATAGTTAACAGTCGGTTGCGAGTTGAAGAAATACAGTTGTAAGGAGTCAGAAGTCAGTAAAAAAGCTAATCACGAATGATGAACTATAAATCAGCTATCGGCCTTCAGCGATCAGCGGTCAGTTAACGAAGTTAAGACGTCCCCTTCCTTCCAATTCCATCCTTGACTTACAATAGATACTTCTGTATAAAGAAAAACTCAAAGATACAGGATGCAGGTTGCAAGATGGAAGCATTTAAACAAAATTTTATTGTACTAATGACTTGTGCACCATAAAAGAAAAAACCATGTCCTACCACTCAATCGTACTTGCAAAGCAGGTTCCTGATACCACTGATTTGACCCCCAAGGCGATGAATAAGGATGGTACGCTCAATCGTGCTGCCCTTCCTGCCGTGTTTAATGCCGATGATCTGCATGCCCTGGAAATGGCGCTACAGGTGAAAGAAAAATACGGCGGACGGATAACGGTGATCACTATGGGCCCTCCCAAGGCTTGTGAAATCTTAAGGGATGCACTCTATTGCGGAGCAGATGAGGCAATTCTTTTAACCGATAGAAAGTTTGCCGCAGCCGATACCCTGGCAACCTCCTATACCCTAAGCGCTGCTATTAAAAAGATAGGAAACTTTGATCTCATCTTCTGCGGAAGAGAGGCAAGCGATGGGAATACCGCCCAGGTCGGTCCTCAGCTTGCAGAAAAATTAGGACTACCACAAGTAACCTACGTTGAGGAAATCTATAGATTAGAAGGGAGAATGATTGAGGCACGACGTCTTAGCGATCAAGGCTATGAAATCGTACAGTTATCTCTTCCCCTCCTCCTCACGGTCGTCCCCTCTGCCAATGAGGCAAGGCCAGCTGCGGCAAAGAAGCTCATACGTTTCAAAAAGGCATTGAGTAAAACGGAAGTAGCAAATCTCTTTCAGGGAGACGCTGATGCGCATGATAAAGCGAAGGCATACTGTGAAAAGCTACATGAAAAAGGACTTTTAATTACCGAGTGGGATGCTTTTGACCTTGGGCTTGATACCAATCGCTGCGGACGCTCTGGTTCCCCCACCTGGGTAAAAAAGATTGAGCGGGTAAAACTGTTAGGCGGGGTACACAAATCCTTCCCACCAACCGATGAAGGCATTAGACAACTTATTCAGGAACTGATAGAAGAACATACTTTTGGTTAAGTGACCCATGAAAAAAGAAGTGTGGGTTTTTACCCAGCGAGAGGAAAACGGGATTGCAGAGATTTCTCTGGAACTCTTAGGAAAAGGGAGAGAGCTTGCTCACCAGCTCGATGGGATTCTGGCTGCGGTAGTGGTAGGCACGCAGGTACATGAGCTTATCCCCAAGCTTATTGCCCACGGTGCAGATAAAGTTTACCTCGCCCAGCACGAGCAGCTTGAGCACTACACCACCCTTCCCTACACCAGGGTGCTGGTAGAGATGGTTAACCGTTTTACACCTGAAATTTTCATTCTGGGTGCTACTGCCATGGGACGTGACCTTGCCCCCCGCGTGGCGTCCTGCCTCAGAGTTGGTATCACTGCTGATTGCACCGATCTTGCTATTGATCACTATACCGACCCGGTAAGCAAGGAAAAATATAAAAATATCCTGATGCAGATCCGCCCCGCCTTTGGAGGTAATATCATCGCTACCATCGTGAATACCACCACCAGACCTCAGATGGCCACGGTGAGAGAAGGGGTGATGAAGATACTGCCTCCCGATGCGATCAGAAAAGGAGAGACGGTCACGTTTGAACCAACGCTCTCCCAAGAAGATTTTAAGGTTAAGGTACTGAAACGTAAATCGGTAGAAAAGAGAGTAAACCTCAAGACAGCAGGAATTATTGTCTCTGGCGGTGCGGGGGTGGGAAGCAAGGAGATCTTTCAGCTCATCACTAAGCTTGCCTCCACCCTGGGGGCAGCAGTTGGCGCCTCCCGGTCTGCAGTGGATAGTGGTTTCATCCACCATGATCACCAGGTGGGTCAGACTGGCACCACTGTTCGTCCCCGGCTCTACATTGCCTGCGGCATCTCTGGCGCGGTGCAACATCGGGCAGGGATGTCTGATTCAAAGAAGATTGTTGCAATTAACTCTGACCCAGAAGCCCCCATCTTTGAAATCGCCCACTATGGAATTGTGGGTGATCTTAAAGAGATAATCCCCAAGATGATTGCCGCGTATAAGGGAATACCCCCGAAGGGAATTACTAATTGTGAATTATAAATTATGAATTAAGGGATTTCTGACAACTGTCAATTGGTTACTGACAACCGTTTTTGGGTAGGTAGAAGTGAACAACTTTTTTAAAGACAACGAAGATATCCAACTCATTTTTAAACACCTGGACTGGTCCAGGATTGTTACCCTCTTTGAACTCGACTTCAAGGAAAGAGCACGCTATGACTATGCTCCTGAGAATGGTGCTGATGCAGTTGACAATTATGAGAGAGTACTCTCTATAATAGGTGAACTTGCTGCTGAATTCATCGCCCCTCACAGCAAAGCAGTTGATCTCGAGGGAGCCACTCTTGAGGGAGGTAAAGTTTCATACGCCAAGGGTCACCAGGAGACCCTTGAGCTTCTCGCCAAATCAGACTTAATGGGGATAACCCTTCCCAGAAAATATGGAGGGCTCAATTTCCCCGGCATCGTCTTTACCATCGCCAACGAACTCATCTCCCGCGCTGATGGAAGCATGCAAAACCTCTTTGGACTTCAGGGCATTGCAGAAATAATTAACGCATTTGCCACAGAAGACCTAAAAGAGAAATACCTCCCGCTCTTTGCTCAAGGGAAAGTCACTGGTGCCATGGCACTCACCGAATCGGAGGCAGGCAGCGACCTGCAGAACGTAAAACTCAAAGCCCTCCAGGACGAAAGCGGCACCTGGCGGCTCTATGGAGTGAAGCGTTTCATCACCAATGGTAACGCCGAGGTGGTGCTGGTGCTTGCCCGCTCTGACTTTGACGAGGAGGGGGGGCTGGGTTTAAGCCTCTTCCTCTGCGAGGGGCAAGATGGAATAAGGGTGAGGAGGATAGAAGATAAACTGGGCATCCATGGTTCTCCCACCTGTGAGCTTCACTTTGACGGGGTGCCAGCAGTATTGATCGGTGAGCGAAAGCGAGGTCTTGTCACCTATGTCTTGGCACTCCTCAATGGTGCCCGTATCGGTACTGCTGCACAAGCCATAGGCATTGCCCAGGCGGCGCTTAGCGAAGCGAAGGCATTTGCCCACGCCCGACATCAATATGGACGGCGGATAGAAACTATTCCTGCGGTTGCTGAGATGCTCACCGAGATGCAGATCCAGATAGAGGCAGCGAGAGCGCTCACCTATGAAGCCTCTTTCACCATGGATGTAGCTGCAGGAACCCTTCGGAAACTCACCACCCCCCAACAATCATCACCATCGGATAGCTCACTAGTGACACAACTCAGGCAAGAGGCAAAGCGATATGAACGACTGGTTCTGCTCCTCACCCCGCTGGCTAAATATTACAGCACCGAGATGAGCGTGAGGGTCACCTCCGATGCCATCCAGGTGCTGGGGGGAAGCGGCTACATGAGAGACTATCCTCTGGAACGATATTTCAGAGACGCGCGTATCACCAACATCTATGAGGGCACCTCCCAGCTTCAGATAGCTGCCGCAGTGCGGGGAGTAGTAAGTGGTGCGGTAGAACGTTATCTTACTGAACGCGCCGCAGATGCATCAATCGCTCCAATGAAAACGCTCGCAAAAAAGCTCTCCCAAGCGCGACGGTGGCTAAAGGAAGCCGTTGCATACCTCAACAATAAAAAGGATGGTTCCTATACCGATCTCTATGCGAGGGATCTCGTGGATATGGCTACCGCTATTTTAATAGGATATCTTTTCCTCACCCAAGCCCCACACTCCTCACGCAAAAAGCTCATTGCCAAGAGGTTTATCACCCGATTGCTCCCCCAGGTAAAGATGAACTACCAACTTATCGCGAGCGGTGATAAAACTACCCTGACACACTTCGATACGCTATTAAAATAGGGAGAACGCGCGTTGTCCGTTGACAGCTGACAGTAATTTTACACGTGATTCGTAAATCGTTAATGGTAAATAGCTGTTCACTATTGACTATTCACGATTCACCATTCACCATTTACGAACTACATTCCCATGAAAACACTAGTAACCGGTGGTAATGGTTTTATAGGTTCAGCCATTGTGAGAGAACTTATCGCACGAGGTGAAGAGGTACGGGTAACCATTCGCCACGGAAGTAATACCAGGAATATCGATGAGCTAACAGTAGAGAGGGTTTTCGCTGACATAAGGGATAGAAACGCAGTAAAAGAAGCCCTCAAGGGTTGTACGAAGTTATACCACACCGCTGCACTCTACAAAACCTGGCTTAAGGATGAAGGTGAGCTCGATCAAGTAAACATTGAGGGTACCCGCACCGTGTTAGGGGAAGCCTTAAAGGCAGGTGTGGAAAAGGTAGTATTCACCAGCTCCATTGCCGCTCTTGGCGTTACCAAGGACGGGAGCCCTTCTGATGAGAAGGTATCATTTAATCTCTGGCACACCAAATTACCTTACGAGATTTCAAAATATAACGCGGAACAAGTTGCGTGGGAATTCTCTAAAAAAGGACTTCCTCTCGTAATCGTCCGACCCTCTATGGTGCTAGGGGAAAGAGATATCTATCCTACCCCCTCAGGAAAAATGATCTTAGATGTACTCAATCAAAAGTATCTCTCTTACTTTGAGGGCGGAATCAATGTGGTTGATGTTAAGGATGTTGCCATCGGTCATATCCTCGCCATGGAAAAGGGTAAGAGAGGTGAGAGCTATAACCTGGGAAGCAACCAAAATAACATTAGCCTAAAAGAACTCTTTTCACTCATTGCCGAGTGTGGTGGTGTCTCACCACCTCCTTTCAAAGTTGCGTATCCTATTGCTCTCCCCTTTTCTTATCTCCTCCTCTTTATCGCAGACTACATTACCCACAAGCCACCACTCTTCACCCCGGGCACTCTTCAAGTCCTCCACCTCTTTAAGAAAATGAATTCTTCCAAAGCCATTAAAGAACTGGGGTTGCCTCAAACTCCCCTGAGAGAGACCATAAAAAACACAATCGGCTGGTATCGGGAGAATGGCTACTTAAGAAAATGAACGAGGGTAAAACTTTAAGAATCAGCTAAGCTCAAAGATTTTACTCTCTTCACCCGACCCAAATCAACCAGCTCCACGCCATACCGCTTTGCCAACGTAACATACCCTGATCTCTCCAGCGCCCTGTAGGTATCTACCCCCACTGCACTCCGCTCTCCGACAGTAATTTTATGCCCGGAAAAATATTTAAGTAAGGATTCAACTACCAGCGGAGAGGTAATGATGGCAGGATCAGCGGTGCCAATCACCACATTGGGCTTGATGAAGATTCCTCTTCCCCTCTCTGGAATGAACCCGACTTCTTCGATAAGGCGGGCAGTTACTTCATCAAGGTTTCGCTGGTCTACTCTGCCTACTGAAATCATATCGCTATCTTTTACTTAGAGGGTCTAAGGATTCAAGGGAACAAGTGGTATAGTAAAGTCTGGTAGGGTAACTGGCTACGTTGACTTTATTGGTTGCATTAGTGTACCCGTTACCCAGTTGGCGAATGGGCTCTCTACCCTCTCTCCCACATCTGATAGAGAGAGCCTCCCGATTTAAGGAGCGTGGAATCAAAGAGCATTACCTTATCTATGGTTACTTTTACAATATCCATTCTCTTCTTTGCCCTCTCTTTAGAAAGGCGGACGAGCTGATAGGTATCCAGATAGGCCTCAAATCGCGGGTCGCTGGAGGGTATCACTTCTGCCCTCCCCTCTATCTGCACACTCTTCCATTGTTTTTCGCCACCCTGAGCAACTGTCCAGCCCTCATAGTGCACCATGCTCACTACCGGATTTTCCTTAATCTGCTCCAGTTTCTGCGTGCCCTTCTCGCTGACCGCATAGGAAACCTTCTCCACCGGGTCTAATACAAAATCGATAGTGGTTGAGGTGGGCTTATTGCAATAGCTTGTCGCCAGTACAAACCTCTCTCTTCCAGGAAGAAAAGCCACAATTCTTTTCCACACCTCGTCTTTCTTAAGAGTGGTAAAATTATTTAAGTAGAAGGCCGTAGCGCTAGAGAGGGCGTCACACTTTATGGGGTGGCACTCTGCACAGGTCATCTCCAGTTGGAATTGAGAATGGGCAGAACTCATCTTTGCCTTAGTATCGATGGGGAGCGCTTCCCCTGCTTTCTTGGCAGGTGATGTTTTAAGCCCCTCGGTATCCTTGGTGAGTGCACCATGGTAGAGACCTAAGGTGAATACCACACTAGCCAGACACGTCACTACCACCTGCACCAATTTCTTCATTATCATCTCCTCTTGAAAAACTCTAGTGCTGAGCAAAACCCAAAGTCAGGGGCCCTTGAGATCAGGACTCAAGGGTTCCAGGGAAAAAAGGTCTCAGGTCGCATGTCCCATGTTTCAGGTCTCAGGCAACGTGTTTTTTTACTATGGACTATCGACCATGGACGATGGACGATTTGAATTCCAAAATCCCTTAATTCCTATCCCACATCTCAGATCAAACCCTCACCTCTTCACTTCTCACCTCATCCAGAGCTGAAAGACATTCAACCCCTTTTCTTTTCGTAAGTTGTCATAAAAGAGGATCTCTTGAGGGGTAAAAAAGGTCATATCCATTCCTCTCTTGATTACCTCTACCTCAAGCTGAGGCTCAAAAATCTTCAAACCTTCATCAAACCGAGGATCTCCGGCACTTAACACCTGCGCCTCTCCCCTCATCTGGAGGCATCTGAATATCTTGGCGTTCCAGTCCCTGGGCTGATGGTACTCAAGCGCGACCTTTGGGTTCATCTTCATTTGGCCGAGCTTCCTTGTTCCCTTCTCCGAAAGGGCATACATCACCTTGTTGACCGGATCGAGTGCAAAATCTATGGTGGTAACATAGGGCTCGTTATTGATGGAGGTGGCGAGCACACAACTCTGTCGTTTTCCAAAGAACCCAACAATTTCTTCCCACAGCTTCTCATTACCTATTGCCCCCTCCCGCGCTAGAAACCGCTGAGTAGCAGTGGTTACCGTATCAGTTTTAATGACGTGGCACTCCATACAGGCAAGTGTTTCAATCTCGGGATGGTCTTTCTTAAGCTCTGCTCCCAAAAGAATAGGAGGAACCTCCTTCTCTTTTTCTAACGTGAGTGTGGTAGTATCCTTTACACTACACCCGCACACCAAAAGTGCTATGAAAAGCGGAATCGATACAAAGGCTAGCTTTTTCATTCGCACCCTCCCTTCTTTTAATAACTGATTAAAATTTTTATGGTGTAAATACACCTCCTGAATAGTACAATTAGATTCCTCTTTTTTTCACCAGTGCCTGCGCATTCATAGTAAGTTCCGAAAGATCTTTTTCACTTAACCCGGCGCCCAGCGCAATCTGCCGCGCCCGCTCTGAGGTAATCAAGTCATCAGGCCCATGAGTATCAGTATTGAACACCAATTTCGCACCTAGGGCAACTGCGAGCTTGGCAACATGACCGTTGGTGAGGGAGTGACCTTTCCTGGCAGTGATTTCAAGCAGAATCCCGTTTGCTTTTGCCAGTCTCACTTCATCTTCCGTAATGAGACCCGGGTGGGCAAGGATATCAATCGGTGACTCCAGCGCCCTCAGATTGCTCTGGGGTGCTACGGGCTCAACAATAGTTTCTCCATGAACCACCACAATCTGTGCACCAAGCTCCCTCGCCTCTTGAGACAGAGATTTTATGCTCTCAGGTGGAACATGGGTAAGCTCAGCGCCGGGTATCACCCTGAGCTTAAAATGTTTCTCAAGTTCTTTGCAATCTTTCACCAGGCGCGGGATAACCCAATCAATGTTGGAGGTATCCACATGGTCGGTGATGGCAATTGCCTGGTATCCTTTTACCATTGCCCTCCTTACCAACTCTGAAGGAAGCAATTCACCATCACTTAAAAGAGAGTGCGTATGGAGATCAATCATAGCGTTGCCCTCTTAGTAGTTGACAGTTTTTAGTAAACAGTACTGAGTCACGAGTGCTGAGTACCGAGTAGTTGTAAATCGCAAACGGTAAATTAGTATCCTGCATCTTTTCATTTCCCATGGACTATCGACCATCGACTATGGACTATTTCAATTCCTCAATGCCCAATTTCACCTTTCCAATGTCACCTATCAATTATTGTTATCTCAAATCTCATATCGTATATCTCACATCACCCATTTCAAAACCCAAATTACCAACTTCCAATTTCAATCCCCCAATCTTTCAGTCTCTCAATTCACTATCCCTTATTTTTAATATATATCCCACTACCCAGGGAAGCACCTAGTCCGTCGGCAACTACATCCATCACGCTTGAACAGCGGAAGGGAACAAAATATTGATGAATCTCATCGCTTATGCCGTAGAGTACACTTAAGGAAGCAGCGGTGAAGAAGAGCATAGCCTTGCGGTGAGGTGAGCGCCCGAGGGCTCTTGCAAGGAGGTATCCTAAAAGACCATACTCCGCCACATGGAGTATTTTATCAGCAGAAAAGAATTGAGGGAAGTAGGTGGTCCCGGGAAGTGAGGAGAGGTAAAAGATAAGTACCGCATAGAGAAGAGGAGGCAACCAGTACCCAAGGAATGGTATGACGGCTGACCATGGTGAGGCTTGTGGCTTCTCGCTATTCATCTTCTCTCTGCCTGTGACATCCTCCGCACCACCAGGTTCATCAGGGGTTACATCTTATATTTTCCAAAATCCTCCGGTGACATTTTCTCCAGCAAATCCTTCAAATGTGCCGATTCCTCTCCCTCATTCATACACTGGATGTTTTCTAAACTTGCCTTTTCCAGCGTGCCAATGACCGCTTCATCAACGTAGATAGGAGATGACGTTCTCAAGGCGAGCGCAATCGCATCACTCGGTCTGGCGTCAATACTAAAATGCTCTCCATTCACGATGAGATGGATGAGCGCATAAAAGGTATTATCCTTCAAATCAGTTACCTCCACTCTGGTAACAGCGACACCTAATCTACTAAAAATATTTCTAATCAGATCATGGGTCATCGGTCGTGGCAACAGCACTTTTTCAAGTTCAACGGCAATGGCACTGGCCTCGAGCAAGCCAATCCAGATGGGAAGGATGACCTTCTCCTCCGGATCTTTTAAAATGATAAGGGGGGTATTGGTGACAGGATCTAAAATCAATTTCGATAACCTCATCTCTTTCATCATAAACAGTTACTCCCTCCTCACGCTATACCAGTTCACCAGAGAGAGAGTGCAAGGATGCACTCCTTATCTTAACTGACACCAGCTTTCCTCTTAAGTTTTCTTCTCCTGCAAAGTTAACGGTCTTGCCTGACCTGGTCTTGCCGGTCATACGCTGTTGATCTTTCTTACTCTCCCCCTCAACCAATATCTCCTCTACCTTATTTACCACTGCCTTATTTTTCTTCAAGTTATATTTTCTCTGGACCTCTTGCAGCACGGTCAACCTTTCTCTCTTTACCTCTGAAGAAACCTTCCCTTCGAAGCGAGTTGAAGCGGTCATCGGTCTATCAGAGTAGGCAAAAGAGAAGAGATCATCAAACGCTACTTCGTTCACCAAGTCAAGGGTATCGTCAAAATCCTGCTCCGTCTCTTGAGGAAATCCTACTATCAGATCTGAGGTAATACTCAGGTCAGGACATACCGCACGTAACTTTTCCACCTTCTCCAGGTACTGCTCGCGGGTATAGCCACGGTTCATTAAGTCCAGTACTTTATTGGAGCCAGACTGCACCGGTAAATGCATATGTTCGCAGAGCTTATTGAGATCCCTAAAACAACGGATCAAATCATCACTTAAGTCTTTCGGATGGGAGGTAATAAATCGTATCCGTTCAATACCTCTCACCTCATCCAGCACTCTAAGCAAGCGAGGGAAACCACCGTTTATCACACCATCATTACCATAGGAATTAACGTTCTGTCCAAGCAGGGTGACCTCTTTCACCCCTCGCTGAGCAAGATGCACAATTTCTTTTAGTATATCTTCCTCTGGCCTGCTTTTTTCTCTTCCCCGCACGTAGGGAACTACACAGAAGGAACAAAAATTATTACATCCGCGAATGATGCTCACGTATGCCGAGACCTTTGGTAAAGACGAGTCAACCACGTCTTCATCACGGTAACCTTCTCTATACATGGCGGTTTCACACACCTTTGCCCTCTTCTCTTCTACCTCCTTGAGCAGCGTGGGAAGTGTATCAATGTGGTGGGTGCCAAAGACCAAGTCGAGGTGAGGTACCTTTTCAAATAACTTTTCTCCTTCCTGTTGGGCTACACACCCTCCTACTGCAAGAATAAGATTCGGATTGTTATCTTTAAGTCTCTTTAACCTTCCCAAGATACTGTATATTTTGTGCTCCGGCTTTTCCCGGATACTACAGGTATTGAGGATGATTACATCAGCATGAGTTATATCGTAAGTGACCTGATAGTTACATCCCTCCAGCAACCCTATGACTCTCTCAGAATCATAGACATTCATCTGACAGCCGTAGGTTTTGATGAACACCTGCTTTTTTTCTGAAGATTCTTTTAATAGGGAAGGCATATTCATGATGAAAGAAAATCGCTCTCTTTTCCGTTGGAGAGCTCAGTGATGCGCCTGTTGGCATCAATCAGTCGAGAAGCTAGGGTATCGATGATCTTCTTTGCTAAACTGGGATAGGCTGCGAGCGTTGCTTCCAGATTATCACCAGGGAAGGTTTGAACCACACTTTTCCCCATCGAGCTTACTGTAGCAGTTCTTTTTAGATTGAGCAAGCTACTCATTTCACCAAAGTACTCACCCGGCTGGGTGATTCTCCCCACCTCTTTACCCTCCCGCGACACCAGCAGACCTTTCTCTGATTCTACCAGCATGTAGATATCCTTCCCCACCGACCCCTCTTCAATGATGACCTCTCCATTCTGGTAGACCTGTTCATTAAAATCAACCAGTTTCGCCAGAGGGATGTTCTCTTCAGCCACCTGAGTAGTCTGCTCGAGCTGCGCCATTATGGAATTAAGAATCTTTTCCGTCAACTGTGGTTTGGTGTAGACTATTTCATTGATTAAGTCCGCACGGTAAGAAGCAATCCGGGAGAAGGTAATGGTCTTAGAGGTAGTGGTGCAGGGTCTTCTCAGGTAGAAGCTCTCTAGTCCGAAGACGTCCCCCTCCTTAAGCACACGTATGCTTTTGTTATTCTGAAAAATTTCGACCTCCCCCTTGAGAATAACGAAGAAGAATTCATTCTTCTCACCCTCCGCAGCCACGATTTCACCCGGTTTATACGCCTTTACCTCAGTTGCGCTGATCTCAGTGGTTTCAATGCCCGGCATGCTGTCTCCTTTTCAACCAATTCTTAGGGAGATTACTTTTCATTGCCACGTTCAAGAAGTTACAAAAGCTGGTGGTGCCCCCGACACGATTCGAACGTGCGGCCCATGGATTAGGAATCCATTGCTCTATCCTTCTGAGCTACGGGGGCATCATTGAATTTTAAAGAGTCTTTGGTGTTTATTGGTTTATTAAAAATACTTGGTGTTGTCTTAGTGTGGTGTTGCATCCTAATAATGTACATTTTCGAGGTTAGCAATGTCAAAGGTATCATCCTCAGCGAGAGATAACACTTCCTCGTCCATGATGTTGTACCATTTAAATGTTTCTTATAGTCTTATGGAGTATCTCTATTAAAATATTATTCAGTGGTACTACTCTTTTCTCATTAGTCTTGGTAGCACATGCACCAAGTTTAATCAACCTGTTTTTTAAGTCAATATCCGTCCACTTTAAATTGATTACCTCACCGATTCTCATAGCAGTATAGTAGCAGAATATGAGCACGTTTTTAACGGATTCGGGTACACAAGAGAGGATTGCTACAAAATCATCCTTGGTAATAAATCTCTCACGTACATTGTCCTCTTTGAATAAAGAAACTAATCTACCAGGTTGGTGATAGTAGCCATCTCATTGTTTCAATCTCACTTCATCACACTGCCGCTATTTCTGACAAATCAATATTATTCGAGGAGTTTGGAAGGTTTGATTGTCCTG
>Ga0209253_10003033_pt1 | contig 14802 bp, 14 predicted proteins | sample FrelakmetBRP12BR_FD_187145 | JGI IMG/M metagenome (GOLD analysis project Ga0209253, IMG submission 187145) | Freshwater lake sediment microbial communities from the University of Notre Dame, USA, for methane emissions studies - BRP12 BR (SPAdes)... | ecosystem: Environmental > Aquatic >...
CGCTGCGAAGCAAGGCTGAGCCGTGACGGTGGTGTTGAATGACTGCGGACGAACATGCCATACGCGACTCGATTGCTCGCTGGCACAGCGCGTCTTCGGACTGTAGTCCGTAGAGGCAACGGTCCTTCCGGGACTGTCAACCGCTCCGAGTGGTTCGCAGACCGTTACCAGCGTGACCGGCAGCGCGAGGAGTGAGGCGAACGGCCCACCTCGCAGCAGTTGCCCACCACGCGCTCAGCGCCGTGCCCCCGCCGCTTGCGCGTGCGCGATTTCATCGCGGATTTGCACTCGGTCCTGCATGCTGACGCAGACGACATAGCGTCGTTCACCGTCGTCCTGGTACTCGGTCGCCGGAGAACCGAGCGTGGTTGCGCGCGCAACCGCCGCGCCTGCGCGCACGACTCCAGTGGCCGGGCGGCCATCGTCGAGTTGCCGGTCCAAGGCCTCGGCGTATCGGGCACCGACGTTTGCGTAGCAAAGCGCGATGCCTGCGAGCCCGAGCGCGCCGGATTGCACGCCGAGGATGCCGCCGTCCGCGTGCCACGGCTGCGAGAGCGCCACTGCACCCGTAGTCGAGCCGTCGATCAGCCCTGCGAGCCGCAGATGCCCCCAGAACGCAAGCGACTCGCCTCGCTCGCCGTCGACACGCAAGGTGCGTGGATCGGCTGGCGGCGTTGCATCGTATGAGCCGCTCAACAAGCCGTCGCCGTTGCCGCCCTTTGCATCGGCTTCGGCCCATCTCGTCGCAGCGCTCGGATCGTCCCCCGGCAGCGCGGCATAGCGGCTTTGGTAGGCATCAATCGCTCCGGCAATGGCCTTCGCGTCCGCATCGAGGCTCTTCACGCGCGCCTGGGTGACTGCGCTGGAGACTCTCCCGACCCCGGCAAGCAGGAGCGCCACAACCACGAGCACCATGGCGATTTCGAGCAACGCGAATCCACGGGCCGCGTGGTGGGAGTCGAATTCCGTTCGCGACACTTTCTTTTCCTCTCCGGAGGTCGTCGCACCCCATGCAAGTCGCGTGCAAGGCGCGCCTCCTGTCGCCGGCGAAGGATGGTCGTGAGCAATAGTCCTCACGGGCACCAGCGGCCGACCGGTGGAAGGGGCTTGTGAAGAGCGCGCGGGCATGAACGTACGCCGGAAACTGGACACTACGGTGAGGGCTCGACAGCCGTGAGCGTGTCGCACGGAAACACGTTCTTACGCTGTGCTACATCCGGGGAAACGGCCTGAGCGGCGCTGCGCGCGCGGCCGGGCTCGGGACGAGGGCGGTCGAGTTGCGGGTAGTTCTCGCCCGGCTTGCCCAGCCCGCGCGCATGAAAGACCTCAATCAGCTCCGCGTGCTGCGGCCGACCGCAGCCGAACGAGCTGAGGCGCCCATGCGCGGGCCGATCGGACTAGCGCGCGCCCCCGCGTGGTCACGGCGTCCACCCGGCTTTCGACCAGCCGGTAAAAGAGCGCCCCGACACCCACGCTCGCGACCCATGCCGCGAGCATGCCAAAGGCATGGAACCCCGCATTGGCGGGCAGAAAGCGCACGAAGGCCGCATTGACCAGCAGACAAACGGGAAAGTGCACGAGGAACACCGCGTAGGAGATGCGCCCGAGAAAGGCGATGCCCCGATGACGCGGCCACTGCGTCAGCACACCGGTCCGGGACGCAAGGACAAGCAGCACGGCCACGGACAGCGCAGCCGCGATCCGGGACCGGAAGTCGAGCGTGAGCGCCGCGACCACTGACAGCACGAGTAACGCGAGCCAGCGCGCGGCATTCGGGCGGCTCGAGATCCAAAAAGCCGCGGCTCCCATCGCGTACGCACCGAAGAAATACAGCGCCCATCGGTCCCAATCGGGATCGCGATTGAAGAAGAAGAGCGACGCAAGCGCGAGCCCCCCCACGATGGCCGGTCCGAGCCATCCCGGAGCCGTCGTCCGACCCTCCACCCACCGGGCGAGCCATAGCACGGCAAGAAACAGTGCGAACAGCTGGAAATCGATCGCCACGTACCATAGGCCCGCCGAGAGCGCCTCGAAACCCAGCAGGTCGTGCAGGAGCAGCACGTGCGCCAGCACCTGGGCGGACGTGGGCAGTGCCGGGATCGAATCGTGCTGCATCCATCCACGCGCGATCGCGGCGGACGCGATGGCGAGCGCAAGCACCACGACGTATGGGACGACCAGGCGAAGATAGCGCTTTCCGATCAGCACCGAGGGAGCCCGGGCAACCAGGCGGCCTTGCGGGGCCACCGCTTTCGCGGCGAGGAAGCCGGCGATCACGAGGAATGCCTGTACCGCCAGGCGTCCGTGGTTGGATAGCCACGCGACCAGATCCGGGGCGAGTTGGGATGCCCGATCCGACATCGGGCCGTAGAACGCGAGGTGATGGAGGACGATCAGCTGGCAGGCAATGGCCTTGAGAGCTTCGATGAATGCCAGGCGTTGGGGATTGCGGCTTGCCATCTCGCTGCTGCCCTTGTCGCGTCGAACGCCCGAAGGCGACGGCCGACGAGGTCATTGGTTGTCTTGGGGTCCGCGAATCAGCCAGCGGGAAAAGAATGCGGCGACGCGGGAATGACAATTATACAGTAGCCGCGGAGTGCTCCGGCGCGGGGGCTGGCACCTCGCGCCGAGCGTGAGACGATAAAGCTCGGCCAGTCGGCGCAAACCGAGCGTAACGCGTTCGCCGCGGCTCTACCCGCGGAGCAGGCCTAAGTGGGGCTAAGTGCAACTTGCCAGCTCGCGCAGCATCACGACGTCATCACTTTTTCTGCGACTGCCGATAGCGGGCGAGTTCGTCGCGCAGCCACGCCGCGCTCTCCACGGGCGGACGCCCCGGGCAGCGCACGACGTATCGTTTGCCGCTGACGAGTGCCTTGGAGTTCACCGCGATGATGTGGCCCGACTGGTGCCAGAGCAGGACCGGGATGTCCTTGGAGATCTAGTCGATGTCGTCGCGCGTCGGGTGGCGATGCTCGGAGAGCGTCGCGTTGTCGTAGCCGAAGCCAAGGATCAAGTCGACCTTCTTGACCGCGGCATCGTTGGCCGCCATCCACTCGCGGACGACGTTCGCAAGCCTTAGTCAATGGTTGTGCTTGTGACGGATCAGCGACGCGAGGCTCGCGATGACCGCGCCCTCGACCTCGGGATCGTTGCGCGTCACCGCCCTGGCCGGCGCTGCGCGCTCCTGGGCGGCGGCCGACTTCTGGGCAGCGGCCTTCGGCAGCTTGCCGCCGACGGGCTGCACGCGGCCTTCGAGCATCGTGCCCCACACCGGGATGTCTTTCAGCTTCTCGGGCGCCACGTCGTAAGGGCTCTGCGCGAGCACGGTGAGGTTCGCGTCCTTGCCGACCTCGATCGAGCCGACCTTCTTCTCCTGCTGGATCGAGTAGGCGGCGTCGATAGTGATGGCCTTGAGCGCGACATCGACCGAGACCTTGTGCTGCGGACCGGCGACCGGTCCTTCGGCGGTGTTGCGGTTGACGGCCGCCCACACGAGCTGGAGGGGCTTCGCCGGCGCCATCGGCATGTCCGAGTGGAAGGAGAGCGACCCATTGTTCTTCACCACGTCGCCCAGCGGGACCATGTTGGCGGAGCGCTCGGGGCCGATACCGAGCTTGGCATAACGGCCGGCCAGTGCCGTGACGTAGTAAGGGTTGGCGCTCACGATGCCGCCAGCCTTGATCCAGCGCGCCACCTGATCCGGCGTCGCGAAGCCGAAGTGCACGAGGACGGTGCGATGGTCGGTGCGCGGATTGCGCGCCATCGCCTTCTCGAGTTCGCCGAGCAGCACTTCCATGCCGGCGTCGCCGTTGTTGTGCACGTGGATCTGGTAGCCCGCATCCCAGTAGCTCTGGAAGGCGTACGAGAACACCGGCGGGTCCATGATCCAGGCACCCTTGTGGCCGTCGGTGTAGCCGTCCTTCATCATCATCAGCTGGCTATAGATCGCGCCGTCGGTCAGGAACTTCACCTGCTTGGGCAGGTACCAGGTGCGTCCCCGGCCCCAGGAAAGGACCTGCTCGCCGTCCTTGATCATCGCCGCGGGGTCCTTGGGGTTGCGCGCCGCGAAGGTCTTGCCGTCGACCATGAAGCAGTGGTTGAAGGGCGTCACCGTGTCCGAATAGACGGCGTTGATGGCGTCCTGCATCGGCTTGGAGAAGAAGCCGCCGGGCTCGCAGGCAAGCGTGATGCCAGCGCGGTGGTAGTAGGCAACCGTGTATTCGAGGCCCTTGCGGAAGGATTCGGGGGTCGCGAACTGCGGCCCGAGCTTGCCCAGGATCGCCAGCGCGCCCTGCTCGTAGAAATGACCCGTTTGCAGGCTCAATTGGTCCTGGGCGCTCTTCGGCAGGGAGTCAATGAACGCCTTGTCGATGCCCGCCTTCTTGAGCGCCGCACTGTTCAGGTAGAACTCGTGGCACGAGCGGTGCCAGACGATGACCGGCGTGTCGGGCGCGAGCTTGTCGAGCAGCGCGCGCGACATCTCACCGTGGAAGTAATGGTGGTAGCCCCAGGTCAGGAAGGTCTTGCTCTTATCCTTGTGCGCAGCGACGGCGGCGCGCAGCTTGGCTTGGTAGGTCTTCTCGTCGCGCACCGCGGGCGAGAAGCCGTCGATCGCGTCCCAGTCCTCTATCGAGATGACCTTGGAGTTCATCGCGAGCGCCGCGAGCACCGGATGAACGTGCTGCTCGACGAAGCCGGCGATCACGACCTTGTCGTTGAAGGTCTTGTCGAGCCGCGCATTCTTTCCGACCGCGGCCCCGACCTCGGCGCGCGTGCCGACGGCGACGAACTTGCCGTCCTTGACCGCCACCGCCTCGGCGCGCGGCTTCTTCGGGTCCATCGTGATGAACTCCCGCGCGACGTAGATCGTCGCGGGGGGCTCCTGGAACACGCGCCCGGCGAGGTCCTGAAGCGAGAAGTCCTGGGGGGCACTGGTCTGCGCGAGCGCACCGCTCGCGGCGAACGTGGAAAGGGCGGCCGCAAGGAGGACGGAGATCGCGGCGGATCTCAGGGTCGGCTGTCGAACGTTCATGCTCAGGGTCTCCTTGTCAGTTCTGGTCTCGGGTCACTTGGGCGCCGGTCCGGCGACGGGTCTGAGCACCATCTCGACGTGCGTCGGCGCGCCGCGCGTGATGACCGCGTAGCGCTGGTCGTTGATGAAGCGCAACTGGCCGCCATCCTCGATGCGCGCCTGGACCGCGTAAGTGTGGTTCGCTTCGATCTTCGCGGGGTCGTACGGGATCTCGAACGCGAACGGCACCTGCTTGCCGCCAGCGTGAATAATCTGCTCGCCGAGCACGAGCGCCGGCGCATCCGCCCGCGACACGTCCACCAGCTGCACCTTGATCACCGCAGTCGGCGGCAGCGCGATGCGCTGCAGATAGGTGACAGTCCCGGTCACGCGCGCCGAGACGGCGCCGCCGCCTGCGGGCGCAGCGCTCATGCCCGAGCACCCGGCGAGCAGCGCAGGCATCAGGAGGACTCCAAGCATCGAACGCAGTGACGGCTTCATCGCATGCCTCTCCCAGGGTGGGAAGTTGGGAAGTGAGTTCCCAGACCGCAGGACCCGGCTCAACCGGAACCCCCGGCCTTATCGGCTGTGATCGAGATCACGGGTCGGACCAGCGGGCCCGCCGTGTCCAGGAGCGTTTCGAGCGTGCGGGCCTGCGTGGCACCCTGACGGCCGATGACCACCAGACGGGTTCGCCGCTCCTCACTGCCCCACGCCGCGCCGGGCTCGAGCGACCATCGAGCACCGACCTGCTGGTAGACGTAGCGGCGGTCGGGATCGTCCTGGAGGCAGACGAATCCCTTGGCGCGGTAGATGTCCTCGCCCAGCCCCGCGGCGAAGCGCTCGAGGGTCGTCCGCGACAACGGCGCGGCACGCTCGAGGGTACAGGTCTGGTACCTGTGCCCATGGTCCGCATCGTGCGCCTCGTCGGCTTCGGTCCTGGCGGGCGCACGGCCTTCATGTGCACCGAGCAGCACCTGGATCGGCACTTTGGCGCCGACGGTTTCGATCAGCGGCGTTCCCGGCGCCAGCTCGGCGAGCCAGGCGCGCAGGCGCGAGAGCTCTTCGGCCGAAACCAGGTCGGTCTTGTTCAGGACGATCAGGTCGGCCTGGGCGAACTGGCGGACGACCGTGTCGCCGACGTACTTGTTCGTCGCCTGGGTCCTGACCTGCTCGGCATCGACCACGACGATGATGCCGTCGAGCGGGAGCTCGTACATCTGGCCGTACTGGGCGATCTTCGCAGGATCGGCGACACCGCTCGCCTCGATGACGATGTGATCGAAGGCGTCCGCGCGCACGCGGATTTGGCCGATCGCTGAGGCGAAACCATTGACCAAGCTGCAGCACATGCAGCCGTTGGTGAGGTTGATAGTATCGCCATCATGGCTGCGGACGAGATCGACGTCGATGTTCACGCTGCCGAAGTCGTTGACCAACGCCGCGACCCGAAGGCCTGCGGCATGGGTCAACAGATGGTTCAGCAGCGTAGTCTTGCCAGCGCCCAGATAGCCGCCGATGACGGTGAAAGGCAGGCGGTCCGTCACGCCGCCGCGCGCTTGTAGACGGTGTTGCCCTCCTTGAAGGTCTCGACCACCTTGATGTCGACGATCTTGTCCTCGTCGACCGTGAGCGGGTTGCCGTCGAGGATCACCAGGTCGGCGAGCTTGCCGGCCTCGATCGTGCCCTTCTGATCTTCCTCGCGGATCTGCCAAGCCGCCTCGGTCGTGAGCGCCTTCAGCGACTGCCAGCGGTCGACCCGCTCGTCGGGGCCGATGATTTCGCCCTCGCGCGACTTGCGCGCGACCGCGGTCCACATCACGCGCATCGGCTCCATCGGCGTCACCGAAAAGTCGGTGTGGTTCGAGCAGCGCAGGCCCTTATTGACGGACGAAGCCATCGGGCTCAAGAAAAATGCGCGCTCCTTGCCGAGGTTCTTGACGTGGGTCGTTCCCCAGAAGAACGCGTGATTGGTGAAGTAGCTCGGCGAGAAACCCAGCTCGGCGTAGCTGTCGATGTGATCCGGGCGCATGAACTGCGAGTGAATGATCACGGTGCGGCGGTCCTGGGAGGCCTTGACGCCGGCGGCGCGGGCGGCGTCGATCATCATGTCGATCGCGGCATCGCCGTTGCAGTGACAGAACACCTGGATGCCCTTGTCGTAGAGCTCCTTGACGGCCTTGTTGACGAGCTCCGGCGGGAAGAGTGGCTGACCGCGCCAGTTCGCTTCACCGCCCGGGCCGGGCGTGAGCAGCGGCTTGCTCCAAAAAGCGGTCTTGCCCTGCGGCGAGCCGTCGAGGGCCACCTTGACGCCCGCGAGCTTCAGGCGGTTCTTGTAGGTTCCGAACGACTCCTTCGCCGTGTCGGGGATCTGCATCGGGCCGCCGCTGAAGTTCGGAAAGTACTCCCGGACCAACGCCGGAATCTCGAGCACCAGCGGCAGCGAGACGATGTCGAGGTAAAAGCGCCCCTGCTCGGCGCCCTTGCGCAGGAACGCGAGATCCTTGGCATGCGTCGCGCCCTCCTGACACGTGGTGACCCCGGCGCTCGCGTAGATCTGCTGCGCGGCGTCGAGCGTGTCGAGGAGTTCCTCCTCCGTCGGCTGCGGCATGTTGCCGAAGATCGGCAAGAAGGCGGTCTCCATGATCAGGCCGGCCGGCTCGGTCGACCCTTCCTTGCGCACGATGAGGCCGCCGGGCGGCGTCTTCGTGTCCTTGTCCATCTTGACGGCGGCAAACGCCGCGGAGTTCAACACCGCGCCGTGGTTGGAGCTGTGGATCAGCATCACCGGGTTGTCGGGGAAGTGGGGATCGAGATCGTCGCGGGTGCACTCGCGCCCCTCGCGCAGATTCGTCATGTCGTAGCCGTAGGCGATGATCCATTCGCCCTTCTTCAGTTTGAATTTCTCCTGGTGGGCCTTGAGCCCCTTGACGATGTCGGGGATCGAGCTGACCGGCCCCGCTGGCGGACCCGAGACGTTGGCCCACTTGACGATCTGCGGCGCGTTCATGAAGTGGCCGTGGGAGTCGATGAACGACGGCATGAGCGTCTTGCCGCCCAGGTCCACGAGCTTGGTGGCGTCGGTCTTGGTCTTCATCACCTCGGCTTCGTCGCCCGCCGCCAGAATGCGGCCTCCGGCGACGGCCACGGCCGCCACCTGCCGGCGCTTGTCGTCCATCGTGATAATCGTGCCGCCCCGGAATATCGTCTCTGCGCCTTTGTTCGTCATCGGTATCTCCAGTTCTGCGCGCGCGGGCAGGCTGCCTGCCACGACGACGCCAAGGGTTGCGCCAACGCCTGTCTTGATGAATTGCCGCCGATCGATCTTGTCAGTCATCTCGTCATCCTTCGGGGGAGGCGTCGGAACGCGCATTAAAAGCGGTTTCCGAATTGCCCGATTCTGAAATCGGCACGTCTGAACAATCTGAAAGTCCCGGCGATGAATGACTCATGGTCCGTGGGCCCTTCACTTCGGGAAAAGCGGGATCACGACGAACCGGAGCCCCCAGCCCTTTCGGCTCGATGCCGGCTCGCGCCCTCGTGGCATGCGCTCGTACTCGTCGGGCTGAAGGACTACACGGCTGCAACGCAGATACTCGAACGAGCCGAGCAGGAGCGTTGCTCATGGCTGAGCTTCGTCCAATACGATCCTCGGCTGCGTGGGGTCGCACGCGCGAAGAGCAGGGCAATGGCGCCGAGCGCGTGTCCGTCGCGGACGTTGGTCGATCTCTGACGATTCAACGCCGCGAACACCTCGCGACGGCGAGCGAACCTTCGGCAGCGCAGCAACTCCTCGCACAGCCACGTCGAACTCGCCAACGCCGCCTCACCCGGGCTGCGCGCGCCTGCCGCGCGGCCATCCTCACGCGACCTTCGATTCGGCTCGCGCCGCGGCTTCCGTTTGCGCCCGCGGCGTCACCAAGGTCATGTGCGGGTACGGGATCCCGATGCCGTCCCGGTCGAAACGAAGCTTGAGCCGCCGCAGGATCTCGCGGCGCACGCCGGCTTGGGCGCCTGGCCCCACTTTGATGCGTGCCTTGATCACCACCGACGACTCGGCCCATTGGTCCACGCCGGCGATCTCGATCGGCTCGAGGATCTGGCTTCTGAACTTCGGATCGGCGCGGAGCTCCTCGGCAACCTCTCGCATGCCCTGCATCGCCTTGTCGAGATCGGCGTCATAGGCAATGCCAACGTCGAGGGTCGAGTACGCAAAACCGTAAGACCGGTTGGTCACGGTCTTGATCTCGCCGGCCGGGACGAAGTGGACCGTGCCGTCGTAGTCGCGCAGGGTGACGCAGCGCGTCGTGACCTCTTCCACCACGCCCGACTTGCCGGCGATCTCGACCGCGTCGCCGACGCGGATCTGGCTGTCGACGAGCAGTGAAAAGCCGCGAATGAAGTCCTTGGCAAGGCCCTGTGCCGCCAGACCGACCGCTATGCCCGCCACACCCGCCGCACCGAGGAGCGGAGCGATTGAGACCCCGAACTCGGAAAGCACGAGCATCACGACGACCGCCACCAGAATGGTGCTGAGGATGTGCTTGATCGCGCGCACGACGGTCGTGATCCGCTTGTCACCCTCGTCGTCCTGCGAGCGTTCGACGAGCGCCAGTCGGATCGTTCGCAGCAAGGTGCGTATGCCGAACCACGCGGCGGTCCAGACGACGAGAATCACGGCCAGGCGAAGCCAGTCGACATCCAGGTTCAGTTGCATGGCATTGCTCCGGATTGCATTGCTGATGCGCGCACTCCGCCCGCGCGCCGGGGCGCACATCGTATCGCATGCAGCCGATAGGGCGGTCCATAGGGCGCGACCAATTCGGCGCGCGCAAGTACGGAACGCTGACGGTCGCGCGTTTCAGCTCACGTGCGCTGGCTGGTGATGAGCGGTGTCCAGCGGTGCGCCAGCGCGGCGTCTCGCCTTAAATCATCTCGACCCTACGGATAGATACGCCGCCAGTCGTTCTTCATGCTGACAACCGTCCAGCCGCGCTTCGGCGCTTCCGCCAACCCGCGGTCGAGCCGCCCGAACGATGACTTGCGGTCGTAGCTATACTCGCGCTCCGCGTCGTCGTGATGAACCACAAGGCCGAGCCGCGCCCCGGAGCCCGAAGTCACGTAGTCCAGCATCTCGAAGTCGCCATCGGAGTTGCCGAACGCCGCGATCGGCCGCCGGCCGATGAACTTGTGGATGCCGACTGGTTTGCCGGCCTTGTCGTCGATGAAGTCGATCTCGGCGAGGCGCACGAGCGTGGGCACGCCCCTGCGGACCTCGAACCTGGTCTTGATGCTCGAGCCGACCACCTGCTCCGGCGGAACTCCGTACACCGCGTCGGCGAAGGCGCGCATGAACTCGATACCGCCGCCCGAGACGATGTACGTCTTGAAGCCGTTGGCTCGCAGGTACGCCAGCAGCTCGAGCATCGGCTGGAAGACGAGCTCCGTATACGGCCGACCGAAACGGGGATGCTTCGCCGTGGCGAGCCAGTCGCGAACGGTCTTCTGGAACTCGTCGGGCGTCATCCCCGCGTGCGTCGCCATGACGAGCTCGAGCAACCCCTTCTCGCCCGACTCGCCCAGCGTCTTCATGTCGCGCTGCAGCGCGGCCCGGAACGGCTGCTTGCGTTTCCAGTCGGAATGCTCGGGGGCGAGCGCATCGACGCGATCCAGCGCGAAGGCGAGCTGTACGTACATCGGCTGCTCGGACCACAGCGTCCCGTCGTTGTCGAAGACGGCGATGCGTTCCGCCGGTGGAACGTAGTCCTTGCCGCCCTTGCTGGTCACGGCCTCCACGAAGCCGACGATCCGCGCCTTCGTTGCACCGTCGTTCCAGGAGGGCAGCGGATCGCTCTGCGCGCTCGTCCCCCCGAAGACGACGAGCGCGACGATTGCAAATAGCAGGCGCGCGACGATGCTCATGGCTTGGTTCTTCCCTGTTCTGTGAGAATGCCCGTCGGTGTCCATCTGTTCATCCCGCCAAGAGTGTAACGGCATCCGCATGCCCCGCGTCGTACATCAACGTGCATCGCCGGCAGCCGGGCTGCGCGCCGATGGGGCCGAGCAGCGCCTCGAGCGCGCGATGCATTCGGAGCCACCCTCCGGCGAACGCCAGCGGGTCCTGTCTCGCCAACCCATCCACTGCTGAGCACCGGGCCTCAGAGATCCACTCCCACACGCGTCTGGACGATGGCGGTCCGCCCGCTATCGGCGCCCCCGCCGACGTCCCCGAACCCGATATCGAGCATCCATGTAAGGTGGGGCTGTGGATACCAATTGAAGGACGTCATGAGCATCGTCAGCCGCCCCCCCTGCACCGCACCGTCGTTCAGATCGGTGTAGGAGAACCGGACAACGGCCTCGGCCGCGCCCCATCCACCGTCCTCGCCAAAGGCGAACTTCCGCCGCGGAACGAGACGACCGAACTTTCCGTCCTCCCGATCGTAGGGCCGGCTCTCCCCCGTCAGATACCAGCTGGCAAGTGCATAGAACCCGTGGAATTGCAGTGCCCCACCAACGCTCGCATCGACTTCCGAGCGAACGAATTCGCCCTGCGCGGAGAACGGGCCGCTCACCCAGGCGACCTCGGCGCCGACGGTGTTGGCCTGCGACGCGTCGATGGTGCCGGTGTCGATCACGTAGGGCGCGATGTAGCTTTCCGGGCGTGACCTGTAGCGCACCTCGCCGCGTCCCGAGTACTGGACGTTTGCGCTCAGTCCGAGATGCAGGTACTGGTTGTCGCCGGGCCGCGTGGCATTCATGCGATCGATCGCAAGCCAGGTGACGCGGCCGACCGCATTGCCGAAGTTCTTCGACGTATTGCCGTATTCGCCGCTGCCACCGGTGTCGCCATACAGCGCGAACGCCCACGTGCCGCGTCCACCATGGAATGACCGCCCGATCTGGACGCCGGGGTTGGAGCCCGGCGCGATCGCCTGCAAGGGCGCCGCCGGCTCCATGAGGGGAATGTCCCAGCTGCTCGTGATCAACTGCAATCCGAGGGGCGGCTTGAACTGACCGAACTTCACCGACCCGAGATAGGGGATGTCGGGAATCTCGATATACGCCTGCGTGACGGTAAACTTGTTCGGAACATAGCCGAGGTCGATCTTGTAGCTGAAGGGCACAGCCACAATCGAGTCGCCCCGCGCCGTGATCCGCGCGCGGCGGAGCTCGACGCCCGAGTCGAAGCCGCTCAGGTTCCCCGTGGTCGCGAATGCCGCGGCGTCCACCTCCACGCGGCCGCCAATCCTGGTCGCGAGCTTGATTTGCTCGAATTCGAAAACCGGAAGGTCGGTGAGGCGATCCGGTACCCGAATTTTCCGCGAGGCCGACATGTGGAGGCCATCCCAGCCGCGCCAGGAGAAGTCCCAAACGAGCGGCTTCTCCTCGACCCCCGGTGCAAGCTCCACGTCGCCGCCGTCGCCAGCTTTGGACGGCCCGCCCCCCGTGGCCTCCGCACTGGTCGCGGGCAAAGGAGCCCCTGCCACGGGGGGCTGTCCCAAGCCGTCGATCGGCGGAGCCCGGCTTTCAGCCCGGGCATGCAGAGGCAACGCGACAAGCAGCGCGATGCATGCCGCGTTCAGCCCTTCAAGTGACGCGCTCGACATCCTGGAGGGCCGTCTTCACGCGGACCGAGATCGGGAGGAGTTCACCCGCGAGCGCGCCGGTGAACCATGTTCCGCTCGCGCCGCCATCAGAAATAACGCCGCCAGTCAAAGATCAGCCGAAGCCCGATCGAATAGACGGTCTTGAGCTCTGCCGCGGGTGCGCTTGGCGGCCATACGACGTCGCCCCGTGCGGAACGTCGGCGCCGGCAAGAAGCTGGATCAGCACTGCCGAACTCTGCTTGGTGTCGAACGCCCCGTAGGGCCGGTACTCCAGGATCGGCAGGTCGAAGAACGTCGATTTGAAGTCCACGACCCGTGCATCGCCGCCCGGCGTCACGCTCGGTGCGAGGAGCGAGTTGGTGAATCCGTAGCCGTAGAACGTGGCGCCGAGCTCGCGGCCGAGCACAAGGGACCGCAAGCATTTGCGGTCCCCTTCGGCCCCAATCAATACGGCGGATTGATCACGACGAACTGCGATCCCTGGGGCTGATACCAGGTACTGCCGCACTGCTGATAGATCATGCCGCCGTAGTTGACCGGAACGCACCCTGGCGGCACGGTGCGCACCATCGAGCCCACTATGGCGGAAGTCACGGCAACCGTGGCGGTGACCGCTGCCGCAGTCGCTATCGGGTGATAGTCATTGTCCCAGCCGCCGTTACAGCAACCGCCGCGGCGATCGACATCCACGTTGACGTTCTTGTTGACGTTGACGTTGTTGACGCTGGTGCTGCGGACATTGTTGGTGCGCACATCGGCCCTGCTGTTGTTGACTTGCACGTTCTGGCGGGCACCGCCACCACCACCGCCGGCACGAGCGCCACCACCACCGCGGCCGCCGCCACCGGCTGCCTCAGCCACCGGGGCCATGGCGAAGCTGGCCAGAACGAGAACGATCAGAGGGGTCAGGAACAATTTGCTGAATGCGTTTTTCATGTCGGCGCTCCTCTACTTGGTCTTCCGGGGAAGGATCTCGATTGCGGTAGCCCCCTTGGGCGGCGTGAACTTGAACACCGAGTCCTTGAAGGTCGGTTTCAGATTCCAGTCGAGCAGGCTGACCGATTGCGGACGCGCTTCGTCGCCACGATTGGTGATCACGATCTTGCGCGGCAGCGGTTTGCTCCCGGCGGTGATCCAGATCTGCCAGTCGATCTTGCCCTGGCGGAAGGCGTAATGGTCACAGAGATCCTTGCCGATGAAATCCTGGCCGGCATTCATCGCCGACTCGATCTTGTCTAGCGGCGCGGCCGGGGTGCCCCAGAGAAAAAGATCGGACAACGGGACTTCCACGCCATACCTGTCCTCCAGACGCTTCACCAGTTCACCGAGCGTGCCGTCAAACTGCACCGTCGAGTAAAATTTCTGCGCGGGCGTATACAGGGTGACGGTCCTGCCGTCGTAGATGAGCTCGCGTTCGGCGCGCGCGCTGACCATCAGCGCGCGCAGCTTGTTCGGACGCTCGACATCCATGTCCGCCGTCGCCGTGTGCTGCAGCTTCTGGCCGTCGGCCAGAACCCGCTCGCCGGTCAGTTCGGTCGACACCTGAAAGCGCTTCAGGGTCTGCAGATGTGCCCCCATGTCCTTCAGGGCCTGGATCGCTGCTGGATCGACCGCGTTCGCTGCCGGCTGGGCCGTGCCGGCCGGTGCAGTCTGGGCATGGCCGGGTGCGGCGAGCGACATTGCCAACAGGCCGAGCGCCAGTATCTTGTAGAACATGGTTATCTCCCGAATCGTGAAAACACTGTTGGCGAAAACGGACGGTGGGTTACTGCGCCTTCTTGGCGACCGGCGGCTTCCAGCTGCCGTCGAGGATGGGCGTCTTGCCCCAGTAGGCGCGGATGCAGAGCGAGAAGTGACCCTTGGGTGCGGGTAGCCAGTTCGACGCCTTGTCCCTGCCGGCGGCTTGGCGCCAGTGTACAGCCTGAGCGAGCCGTTGGCGTTGCGCTTGAGGGTTCTTGTTCTTGGTTCCGAGCGAGAAGCGCCCGAGGATCCTTCGGGTGGAAGAAGTGATGCTCGTTGGACAGCGTCATCGACCAACCAACCCCCATCTGGGATACTTCGCGCGCGACCCTGCACCGCGCCGCGCTGAGCACTTCGAGCAGGCTGTTGGTTGCAGCGGCAGGGACACCACGCCTCGCTATTGCAGCAGCACCATCCCGAGCTTCGTCGCGTCCCTGTCGA
>Ga0209253_10003034_pt1 | contig 14800 bp, 11 predicted proteins | sample FrelakmetBRP12BR_FD_187145 | JGI IMG/M metagenome (GOLD analysis project Ga0209253, IMG submission 187145) | Freshwater lake sediment microbial communities from the University of Notre Dame, USA, for methane emissions studies - BRP12 BR (SPAdes)... | ecosystem: Environmental > Aquatic >...
CCTGCGGCCGAGGCGGTCGAAGAGCCTGCGGCCGAGGCGGTCGAAGAGCCTGCGGCCGAGGCGGTCGAAGAGCCTGCGGCCGAGGCGGTCGAAGAGCCTGCGGCCGAAGAGGCGCCGGTCGAAGCTGTAGAAGAGCAAACGCGGATACCAGAGGCGTCATCTGAGGGTGTATCCGAAGAATAGTACGGTGGAGTTGGTTGGGAGCAGGGAGCCGAGATATGGCAGACCGATTCGATAAGTTCACTGAGCGGGCGCGGCGCGTCCTAACCCTCGCTCAGGAGGAGGCTCAGCGGTTCAACCACAACTACATTGGGACTGAGCATCTTCTCCTCGGTCTGGTGAGGGAGGGGGAAGGGGTAGCTTCCAAGGTGCTGGCCAACCTCGGCGTAGAGCTCAACAAGGTGCGCTCTGCCGTCGAGTTCATCATCGGTCGCGGCGACCGTCCCGTCACTGGCGAGATCGGCCTCACACCCCGTGCCAAGAAGGTCATTGAGCTGGCGGTGGACGAGGCCCGGCGCCTGGGCCACCACTACATCGGCACCGAGCATCTGCTCCTGGGCCTCGTGCGCGAGGGTGAGGGCATAGCCGCTGGCGTGCTGGAGAGCCTGGGCGTTAGCCTGGAGAAGGTGCGCGCCGAGGTCACCCGTATCCTGGCGCAGAGCATGCCCCAGGGAGCGCCCAGCGGTCGCGGCGCCACCCGCACGCCCACCGTCGACCAGTTGGGGATGGATCTCACCACCGCCGCTCGCGCCAACAAGTTGGATCCTGTCGTCGGCCGCGAGCGGGAGATCGAGCGCGTGGTGCAGGTCCTCTCCCGCCGCACCAAGAACAACCCCGTGCTCATCGGCGAGCCGGGGGTGGGCAAGACCGCCATCGTGGAGGCGCTGGCCCAGCGCATCATCAAGAGCGAAGTGCCGGAGATGCTCCAGGGGCGCCGCCTCGTGACGCTAGACATCGGTGCGTTGGTGGCGGGCACGAAGTACCGCGGCGAGTTTGAGGAGCGCCTCAAGAAGGTCATCGAAGAGCTCAAGACCGCCGGCAACTGCATCCTGTTCATCGATGAGATGCACATGCTGGTGGGCGCCGGCGCCGCCGAAGGCGCCGTGGACGCCGCCAACATCCTCAAGCCCTCCTTGGCCCGCGGCGAGCTCCAGTGCATCGGCGCCACCACCCTGGACGACTATCGCAAGCACATCGAGAAGGACGCCGCTCTCGAGCGCCGCTTCCAGCCCATCTTGGTGGAAGAGCCCAGCGTCGAGGAGACCATTGAGATCCTGCGCGGCATCAAGGAGCGCTACGAAGAGCACCACTCCCTGCTGATCAGCGACGAAGCGGTGAAGGCGGCCGCCGAGCTGGCGTCCCGCTACGTTCCCGACCGCTTCCTGCCCGACAAGGCCATCGACCTCGTGGACGAGGCGGCCTCCCGTGTCCGCATCAAGCGGTCCTACGCCCCGCCTTCCCTCCAGGAGGCCGTGCGTGGCCTGGAGGGCCTGCGTAAGGAGAAAGAGACCGCCATAGGCTCTCAGCAGTACGAGTATGCCGCCGCCCTGCGCGACCGCGAGGTGCAGCTCCAGGACAAGATCGAGAAGATGGCCCAAGGCTGGGAGCAGGAGCGCTCCGAGACGAAGCCCGTAGTGGGCGAAGAGGATATCTGCGAAGTGGTGAGCATGTGGACCGGCATCCCGGTCACCCGCATCGCCTCCGAAGAGTCGCAGCGGCTGCTCCAGATGGAGGAAGTCCTGCACGAGCGGGTGGTGGGCCAGGACGAGGCCATCCGCATCGTCGCCAAGGCCGTGCGCCGCGCGCGCGCTGGCCTAAAGGACCCCAAGCGGCCCATCGGCGTGTTCATGTTCCTCGGCCCCACCGGTGTGGGCAAGACCCACCTGGCGCGGGTGCTGTCCGAGTTCATGTTTGGCAGCGAAGAGTCGATGATCAAGCTGGACATGTCCGAGTTCATGGAGCGCCACAACGTCTCGCGTCTCATCGGCGCTCCCCCGGGCTACGTGGGCTATGAGGACGCCGGCCAGCTTACGGACACCGTGCGCCGCAAGTCTTACTGCCTCATCCTCCTCGACGAGATCGAGAAGGCCCACCCGGAGATTTACAACATGCTCCTCCAGATCTTCGACGACGGCCACCTGACCGATGCCAAGGGCCGCCGCGTGGACTTCCGCAACACGGTGATGATCATGACCAGCAACGTGGGCTCCGACCTCATCCGCAAGGAGACCACGCTGGGCTTCTCCACGAGCACCGAGGACGCCAAGACAGCCGAAGACCAGTACGCGAAGATGAAGGACAAGGTGCTCACGGCCATGAAGAACGTCTTCCGGCCGGAGTTCCTGAACCGCATCGATGCGACGGTGGTCTTCCACGCCCTCTCCCGCGCCGACATACGCCAGATCGTCGAACTGGAAGTCCGGGACGCTTGCGATCAGCTCAAGCTCAAGGGCGTAAGCCTCGACATCACTGATGCCGCCAAGGACTGGATCGGTGAGAAGGGCTTCGACCCCGTGTTCGGCGCCCGTCCCCTGCGGCGCGTCATCCAGAACGAAGTGGAGGACCGCCTGTCTGAGGCCCTCTTGGAGGGTCGCTTCCAGCCCGGCGATACCGTCCGCATCGACATCCAGAACGGCGAGATCGTCATCATCAACGTCTCGGAGCCGGCCCTGGCGTAAACCCTCGCACGAACAAACAACGCTCGTAGGGGTCGATAGCCATCGACCCCTACGTTTGTTTTGAAAGACAACGTGTAGGGGCGCACAGCCGTGCGCCCCTACGGGCTCTTGAGGGGCTCGGGCCTCACACCGTTCTCCGTCTGCTATAATGGCGCGCGATATGACCGTTCCCGTTCTCGTCACTGCCGGGCCGCGCGCCCCGCTCCTGCCGAAGGCATAGGAGGACGGCCACGGCCAAGCCCGCGCGCACCGTCTTCGTCTGTCAGGAGTGCGGCCAGGAGAGCGCCCGCTGGTTGGGCCGCTGCCCCGATTGTCAGAGCTGGAATAGCTTCGTAGAGCGGGCAGTGGCCACCGCGCCGCGGGCAGCCGCCGCGGCTGCGGCGCCGGTGGAGATGTGCGACCTGGCGGACGAGGAAGCTCTTCGCCTTACCGTCGGCCTGCCGGAGTTCGAGCGCGTCCTCGGCGGCGGCATCGTCTCCGGCTCCCTCATCCTGGTCGGCGGCGACCCCGGCATCGGCAAGTCCACCCTCCTGCTGCAGGTGGCGGCCCTGGCCACTGCAAGTGGCCGCTCTGTGCTCTACGTGTCCGGCGAGGAGTCGGCGCAGCAGCTCCAGATGCGGGCCCGCCGCCTGGGCAGCGACGGCCGCGGCATGTTCGTCGTGGCGGAGACGGACCTGGACGGCGCTCTTCAGGCCGCCGATAACCTCCAGCCGGCCCTCGTAGTGGTGGACTCGATCCAGACCGTCCACAGCCAGTCCACCCCCTCACCGCCGGGGAGCATCGCCCAGCTCCGCGAGTGCACCATGCGTCTCATGCAGTGGGCGAAGAGTGGCGGCATCCCCATCTGCATCATCGGCCACGTCACCAAGGAGGGCGACATCGCCGGCCCGCGCTTGCTGGAGCACATCGTCGACGTCGTGCTCTACCTGGAGGGCGAGCGTTTCAGCAGCTATCGCCTGCTGCGCGGCGTGAAGAACCGCTTCGGCTCGACGAACGAAGTGGGCGTGTTCGAGATGACGGCGCAGGGCCTCGCGGCGGTGGAGAACCCCTCGGAGGTCTTCCTGGCCGAGCGCGGCGAGGGGGCGGTGGGGTCGGTGGTTGTGCCCACGTTGGAGGGGAGCCGGCCCCTGCTGGTGGAGGTGCAGGCCCTCACCAGTCCCACCATGCTCGCTGTGCCGCGGCGCACCGCCAACGGCCTGGACTTCAACCGTCTTGTCCTGATCACGGCCGTCCTGGCCAAGCGGGCGGGGCTGGCCCTGGCCAACCAGGACGTCATCGCCAACGTGGTGGGCGGCCTGCGCGTCCAGGAGCCGGCGGCCGACCTGGCCCTGGCCCTGGCCATCGCCTCCAGCAGCCGCGACGCAGCCCTTCCCAGCGACCTTGTGGCCATGGGTGAGGTGGGCCTCTCGGGAGAGCTGCGCTCGGTGGGCCAGTTGGAGCGTCGCCTGGGCGAGGCCGAGCGTCTGGGTTTCCGCCGCTGCCTCCTGCCGCAGGCGGGCCTGCGTCGCGTCACTCCGACCACGGGCCTGGAGCTGATGCCCGCCGCCACCTTGCGCGAGGCGATACGCCTGGCCTTCGCCTAGGGCCCGCGGCCTTGCGCGTCCGTCACCTTTCGCCCTTGCCATACCTGGGGCGAGTCAGTAGTATGGGTTGATCATGCCGGTCGGCGCTGCCGGTGGTCAAAACGGCGGAAGAAGGACGGTTCAAGGAGGAGCGTGAGCTATGAAGGGATCTCTCGGGACTCGCCTGCTCGCAGTCCCGTTTCTTTTGGCGTTGGCCCTATGGTTAGCCGTGGCGGGGGCTGGCAGCCACTCGGCCTCGGCCGCCGTCACCAACAACGGGTTCGAATCAGGCAATCTGACCGGTTGGACTACCGGAACAATCACCGAAGAGGTCACGGTGGTGGGGGATGATACCATCGCGGATGGTGTCGTGGCGACGCCCCTGGAAGGCACGAAAATGGCCCGCCTGGGCACGCCCGAGCCCTCGGACTTCGAGGCCCAGCCGATGGGGCCCAACGAGCTGTACCAGAACTTCACCATCAGCGAAAACAAGCTTCGCTTCGCCTACAACATCTGGACCTACGACTACACCGGGTTCGACGAGTTTCGCTGGGAGGTCAGGCTGACCGATACGGATAGCGTCATCGGTTCCTACCAGACGAAGGCCTGGGGCGAAGGCGGGGATACGTCACGCAAGAGCTCGGGCTGGCAGGTAGTCGAAATCGACACAGCCGCCTTTCTGGGCAGACCGGCCCAACTCTTCTTCAGCGGGCGCGGCACAGAGGACGACCTCTACGCCTTCTGGGTCTACGTCGATTCGGCAGAAGAAACGGCGGGCTCGGATGTCGTAAACCTGGGTGAGATCAAGGTCAACGGATTTGCGCCGAGCCAGAGCCCGCAGACCCGCACCATCTTCCTAACCCGACCTCCCGGCACGGGTAACAACACCATCTCAGTGCCCGTCATCTGCCCCGACGGAAGCGACCCGAATAGCGTCACCCTGATCGTCGGCGGCACCGACTATCTTCAGACCTACCCCATGACCAAGGACGGCGATTCGATCTGGGAGGTCACTTTCCCCACACCGCCGGGCGACTCCGGCAATACGTTTACCTTGACGTTGCAGGTCAAGTGCGGCGACAGCACCATTACCGTCAATATCGGCAGCCTTACGCTCATCGACCCCAGCGGCTTCGTCACCGACGCGGCGACCACCGCTGCGATTCCCGAGGCCACCGTGACGCTGCAACGAATGGATGCCGGCGTCTGGGCGGATGTCAACCCCTACGAGACTGCCGGCGACCCGCCGTCGCCCACCAGCAGCCCCCAGGTCAACCCGCAGTTGACCGACGGCGACGGCCACTACGGCTGGGACGTGGTAGCGGGCACCTATCGCGTGATAGTGGAGAAAGAAGGCTACGTCACCCAGACCAGCCCATCCGTAACCGTGCCGCCGCCTGTCACCGACCTGAACATCCAGCTTGTGGCGGGGTCGGCGGCGACGCGGACGGTCGAGTGGGGAGTGGGCTGGCAGAACGGCTCGTGGACGGGCGCCACCAGCACACCGGCTGATGCCTTCTCCTGCGCCGACGGCAAGTACGCGGCGGTCTACCAGTTTGTCGCGGGCGGCCTGGAGCGCTACTTCCCCGGCCGGCCCGATATCTCCAACCTGACGGACCTTGCCCAATACGATGCCTTCTTGATCCTCATCACGGAAGCCGTCACCTGTGACCTGCCTGTCGAAGCGGTGCCGGGGGCCACCCGGACCGTGGAGTGGGCGACGACGGGCTGGTTCAACGACACCTGGACCGGTGCCGACGGCATCGCGCCGGAAACCGCCTTCGCCTGCGCCGGCGCCAACGTGGCAGCGGTGTACAAGTTCGCCGAGGGAGGCGCACTGGAACGCTACTTCCCGGGCCGCACCGACATCTCCAACCTGACGGCGCTGAACCAGTACGACACGTTCCTCATCCTGCTCACAGCGCCGGTGACCTGCGACATGCCCATCGTTGGTGCTCCGATCTGATGATGACAGTGGGGAGGGGCCTTGCGCCCCTCCCCACTGTCTCCTCGTTTCGTTCGCCGGCGTCGCTGTCGGCTCTTACGGCCTCTCTCCCTCACCACGGAGCCAAGGTGTGTGGGTTATGCCCAGCAGTATCCCGTCTGGGCTCAGGAACCGGGTCACGGTCTGGCCCCAGGGTTCTCTCCTTGCAGAGACGAGCAGCCGACATCCCTGAGCTTCGAGCTCCTTGGTCGCTGCTTCGATGTCGGCCACGTCGAACTCCAGCCATGCCTGTGGGACAGGAATCTCTGTTGGCCACTCCTTAGTGCCAAAGCACGATTCTGCCGCCTGTGATAGAGGCCAGAGGCCGAACTCCTTGACCCCGTCGACCTTGTTGGTGTTGAGATAGTCGTCGCCTTCCAGCGGCAGCCCGAGCACATCCTTGTAGAGCTTCTTACCTGCTTGGAAGTCGCGAACAATGGGCCCAAAGCCGGCGATGAAGAGGACATCGATGTTCTTCATAGAGCTACTCCTCCCGTACGGTTGTGCGGGCGACAGCCCGCTCAGAAGTCGATCTGGCGGTGGCGTAATAGGATGCTCTCTAGCACCCCTAACGCCACGAAGAGGGTGATGAGGGAGCTCCCTCCGTCGCTGATGAAGGGCAGCGGAATGCCCGTCACCGGCAGCAGGCGGATGTTGACCGCCACGTTGATGAACACCTGGAACAGGATCATGATCACGATGCCGGTGGCGATGAGGCGCCCAAAGGGTTCGCGGGCCAGGCTGGCGGCCCGCAGCCCGCGGAACAGCAGGAAGGCGAACAGCGCGAACAGCAACAGCGCCCCTACCAGGCCCAGTTCCTCGCCCAGGACGCTGAAGATGTAGTCGCGGGTGGGCGTCTGCAGGTAGTCCAGTTGCGTCTGGGTGCCCTCGGTCAGGCCCTTTCCCAGCCAGCCGCCGGAGCCGACGCTGATCTCCGCTTGGAGGATCTGAAAGCCGCCGCCCAGCGGGTCGGCCTCCGGGTTCAGGAAGACGGCGATGCGCTCGCGCTGGTAGTCGCCCATTGCCCCCAGCACAACGAGGGGGACGGAAAGGGTCAGCGTCGCCAGGAACACGAGGATGTGCCGTGGGTTGCAGCCCGCCACGATCACCATCCCCAGCCAAACGGCGCCGAAGATTATGGCTGTGCCCATGTCCGGCTCTGCCAGGACGAGGAACATGGGCACGGCGGCAAGGCCTAGCGAGATCAGGAAGGAGCGCAGACTAGCCACCTCGAGATGGCGGTCGGCCAGGAACTTGGCCAGCACGATGATCACCAGCGGCTTGGCCACCTCCGAGGCTTGTATGGACAGGCCGCCGAAATCCAGCCAGCGGCGCGATCCGTAGGCGCTGGTGCCCACCAGCAGCACACCGACCAGCAGGGCCAGGGCCACGGCGTAGATGGTGGGGCTCACCTGGCCCAGCGTCCGGTAGTCCAGCCACGTCACGCCGAACACCACGATGACCCCTAGGGTGGCGATGACAAGATGGCGCACCGCCGGGTGGCCGAGACCCTGAATGCCATCGGGGTAGGCGGTGCGCGAGGCGCTGTAGATGAGCAGCGCCCCGTAGAACGCCAGCACCAGCCCGACGACGACTATCCAGGGGTCGAAGTTGCGCAGCGTGCGCCACTGGGTCACGGCGAATCCTCCGGTTGGCCCTCCGGCTGGGTGACATAGCGCTGGTTGAAGTAGTAGTCGAAGATGCGGGCGGCCGCGGGCGCGGCGTTCTGGAAGCCGCCGCCTCGCTGCACGAACACAGCCACAGCGATCTCCGGGTCCTCGAACGGCGCGAAGCCCACGAACCAGCCGTGGGTATCGTACGTACCGTCGGCGTGTTGCTCCCCGAACTCCGCCGTTCCGGTCTTTCCGCCTATCGACAACCCCGCCACCTTGGCGCTGCTGGCCACGCCGGAATCCACCGACTGGCGCATGCCCTCCCGCATGACCGCCAGGTAATCGGGGCTCACCGGCACCTGCCGCCGCGCCTCGGGCCCGAAGGTGGCGATCGCGTTCCCGTGGTCGTCCTGGATCTCCTTGACCAGACGCGGCCGCAGCAGTTCGCCGCCGTTGGCGATGGCGGCGATAGCGTTCACGAGCTGAAGGGGCGTCACCGCCAGGTACCCCTGGCCGATGCCGAAGCTGTATGTGTCGCCCACGTACCAGGTCTCGCCCCAGTTCTGCTCCTTCCACTGGGCGTCCGGCACGATGCCGGGCGACTCGCCGGGCAGGTCGACGCCGGTGAGTTCGCCCAGGCCGAAGGCGCGGGCATAGCGGGCCAGCCGCTCCTCGCCCAGGCCGTGGAAGCCCTCGTCCGCCTTGCCGCCCGCCAAATAGTAAAAGTAGACATCCGAAGACATGGCGACGCCGCGGTAGAAGTCCAGAGGCCCCAGGGCCGCCCAGTCGCGGAAGTAGTACACCACGTTGGGGTCATACTCGTTCTCCACGGTAATGTAGCCTTTGCTCGTGATGACGGTGCCGGTCGTGGCCACTCCTTCCTGGAGGGCGGCCAGGCCGGTGATGGTCTTGAACGTGCTGCCTGGGGCGTACATCTCGGCGATGGCGTGGTTCACCAGCGGCTTGCCCGGTTGGCTCAGGAGGTCGTCCAACTCCTGCTGGCTGATGGTGCGAGAGAAGAGGTTGTTGTCGTAGCCGGGCAGCGAGACCATCGCCAGGATCTCTCCCGAGTGAACGTCCATCACTACCGCCGTGGCGTTGTCGGACGAGCCCATGTACTCGCGCAGGGCCTCGGTTGCCTCGCGCTGGAGCTCGAGGTCGATGGTGAGGAACACGCTCTGGCCCGGCTGGGCCGCTCGCGCGTCCACCACGTCTAGTTGACGTCCACTGGCGTCCACCTCTGCCAGTTCCTCGCCCGGCTTGCCCCGCAGGACAGACTCGTAGTCGGCCTCTATGCCTGCCTTGCCCACCTGGTCGCTCAGGATGTAGCCCCGCGGCCGCAGTGATGCGTATTCCTCCTCCGAGATGCTCCCGACGTAGCCCACGATGTCGGAGGTCAGGTCTCCGCTGGGATAGCTGCGGCGCGCCTCCACTCGCAGCTCCACGCCCGGCAGGTTCGGCGTCAGCTCCTTCAGAATGAGGGCCGTATCGCGGTCCAGTTCGTCCTTGATGACGATCGCCTCGTAGGGGTTGCCGTCCCCAAGCTTGTCGGCGACCTTGTCAGCAATCTCCTGCGACGGCATGTTGAGGACCACGCTGAGACGGGAGAAGACCTCCTCCTCGTCATCGTCGGGAAGGTCGGCTGGCGTTATGACGGCGGCGAAGTTGGCCACGTTTTGCACCAGGGGCGTGCCGTTTCGATCGTAGATGAGTCCGCGCAGGGGAAGCACCTGGAGCTCTCGCAGCCGGTTGTTCGCCGCCTTGTTCTCGTAGCTGTCGGCTTCGAATATCTGCATCCGCACCAGTTGGATTGTGAGGATGCCGAACAGGACGAAGATGAGGGCCTGAATGAGGAATAGGTTCTGGCCAGAGAGAAAGGCGTGCTCCGGCCGCCTCTTCTCCGAGCGCCAGCGCTGACCGCCGCCGCGGAAGATGTCCATCGTCCTCTATCCCGTCACCCGCAGGCGAGCCCGGCTCTCTGTCACGGTTGTGACTAGGAGGAGGGGGAGGTAGAAGAGGGGGGTGAGCACGGCATCCAGCAGAGCTGCGGGCAGGAGCACCTCCACCGGGCTCTGCAGCCAGGGGACATCCTCTCCTAGGGAAGTCAGCACTACCATGTAGACGAGATGGTAGCAGAGCGATGCCACCGCTACCACGGCAACGGTTGGCACGAACTCGCTCTGCGTTGGGTGCCGTTCCCGGACAGCGGCCAGCGGCACGATCGGTAGCATAGCCAGGACGGAGACGCCGACAGGGTCGTTGGTGATCAGGTCTTTGAAGACAGCGGTCAGGGGAATGAGGATCATCGCCTCCCGCGGCCCCCTCACCATTGCCCAGCACATGAGCAGGGCCAAGAGCGGGTTGGCCGTCGCTCCCATGAGGGGGAAGTAGGGAGCGGCCGCCACCTGGAACAGGACGACGGTCATGGCCAGCGGCCCCAAGAAGAGGTACCTCATGGCGTGTGATCTAACCGCGCCGGCTGGAAGCTGATGAGCACCAAAACGTTCTCCAGGCGCGCAAGGTCGGCGGCTGGCTGCACTTCGGCCTTCTGAAAGATGTCCTGGGGACTTCCCTGTACCGATACCACCTCGCCGATGAGAAGGGCGTCCGGGAAGTTGCCACCCAGGCCGGAGGTAGCCACCGTGCTCCCCGGTTCCACCTCCGTGTCCTGGGGCAGGAGCTCCATCCGCAGGCCGTTGTGAAGGGTGCCGCTCACCACTCCTTGGGTGCGCGACTCCATGACCATGGCGTTGACGCTGCTGTTGGGGTCGGTGATGAGGGTCACCCAGGCAAAGTCGTTCAGGGCGCTGGACACCACCCCTACCAGGCTGTTGGCGGCGCTCATTACCACCATCCCCTCGGCAACCCCATCGTCGCTGCCGCGGTCGATGGCGATGCGCTCCTTGAGGTTGCTGGGATCCTTGGCGATGACTCGGGCCACCAGGAACTGGTCGTCCGGGCGCCCCTCCTGCACCTCCAGCAGCTCCTGTAGCCCCTCCGATAGGGCCTGCTGCTCGCTCAGATCAGCGATTTGCGACCGTAGTTCCTCGATCTGCCGCCGGAGCTGGCGATTCTCCTCCTCCAGGTCCTGCCGCTCGGCGATGCGGTCGAGCGCGTCCGCCACGGGCTCGGCGACGTTGCGCACGCCGCGCTCCAGGGGAGAGACGACGGTGAGAGCTACATTGCGCAAGGGATCGAGGGCGCCCTTCTGAGACAGGAGGATGGTGATAAGGGCTAGAAAGGCCGCGGCCAAGACCCAGACAAGCGTGCGCATTTCCGGCGATAGCCCGTGCTAGCGCGGCGCTCGACGTTGGCTCAGGCGAGCCTGAACCTTGTCCAGGATCTCCGTCTCCTCCAGCATCTCGGCGGTGCCCCGCACGACGCAGCTCAAGGGGTCCTCCGCAACGTAGACTGGAAACTTGGTCTCTTGGGCCAGGCGGCGGTCGAGGCCGCGCAGGAGAGCGCCACCGCCAGCCAGGACGATGCCCCTAGTCATGATGTCGGCCACCAGCTCCGGCGGCGTGATCTCAATGGTAGAACGCACAGCCTCGACGATGGTTCCGACCGAGCCGGAAAGGGCATCGCGGATCTCCACGCTGCTCACCTCCACCGCCCGGGGCAGGCCGGTGGCCAGGTCGCGCCCCTTCAAGACTATCGTGGTTTCCCGGTCCAGGGGCGCCGCCGACCCCGCCTCGATCTTCACCTCTTCCGCCATGCGCTCGCCGATGAGCATGTTGTGGACCTGGCGGGCGTAGTTCACCAACTCCTGGTCCATCTCGTCGCCGGCCACCCGGACGGAGGTAGCGGTGACGATGCCTCCCAGGGAGATGACGGCCACCTCTGTGGTGCCGCCGCCGATGTCCACGACCATGGAGCCGCTGGCCTCCATCACCGGCATGCCGGCGCCGATGGCGGCGGCCAGGGGCTCCTCGACCAAGTAGGCGGCGCGGGCACCGGCGTTCAGGATGGCGTCGTGCACCGCGCGCTTCTCCACCTCGGTGACGCCGCTGGGGATGCCCACCGCTACCCGCGGCCGGGGGATGATTCCCAGGCCGAAGTGGTTGTGGGCGGCGCGGATGAAGTACTGGAGCATGCGCTCGGTGACGGCGAAGTCGGAGATCACTCCGTCCTTCAAGGGGCGGACGGCAACGATGTCCGAAGGCGTGCGTCCCACCATCCGCTTGGCTTCACTGCCGATGGCCAGGATCTTCTTGTTGATGCGGTCGATGGCGACCACGGAGGGCTCATCAACGATGATCCCGCGGCCGCGCACCAATACGAGGGTGTTGGCGGTTCCTAGATCGATGGCGATGTCGTGGGAGAAGAAGCCGAGAAGAGCATTCAGCGGGTTCAGCAACTCCACCCCTCCTGTCCGCGCCCTCGGCGTTCTCGGCCAGGTCGCCGGGCGCTCGCTGCATTATACAATGCTTCTGGTAGAGGGGCAAAGATCGCAGGAGCAACCCTAACCCAAGCGCGAAAACGCCTCGGTTTGGGCGTTCGCGAAAGAGGTAGACGCGCGGCAGCCCGTCGTGCGCTCTGCTACCGCTTGGACCGCCGCCAGCCGGCGGCGACCGCTTCCTGCTCGGTGCAGAACCAGCGCTCGCCCGCCGCTTCGTCGACGACGGTCTTCTCGTAAAACTCCCCGCCGGGGACGTGATATATCTTCTCGCCTGTGCTCTGGCTGATGTTGCCTTTGATCGCCGGCTGGTCCGTGCCCGAGAAGTCGCAGGCCCCAGGGATGGCGCTGGCCGCGGTGGGACTGGCGCACGCGGGGCCCCACAGCCCACGGCCGGCATCGATGGCCTCTCGTTGCAGGCTGGCGAAGAGCTCCTGGTGCTTCACGTCCGGCGGGTACGTGCTCGCCACGGCGTATCCTTCCCGCACGAGGGTCGCGTTCACCATGTCGCCGTCCACCCAAACGTAACGCAGCAGCCGGCCGAAGTCGTCGGTCTCCGAGACGTCCTTCTCCAGCTCCACGGTCTTGCCTTCCACGAGCTGGCGATTGCGCTCGCTGGCCTCGTGGCCGTAGCACCCGACCGGCCGGCGGGGGTCCACCGTCTCCGGTGTGTCGACGCCGATGTAGCGCACCTTGTAGGTAGCGCCCGCCATCAAGACCTCGATGGTGTCTCCGTCCACGACGCGAGTCACCTGGGCCTGCGCCCCTATGTGCGGTATCGCGGTGGCCGTGGGCGACGGCGATGTGGCGTGGGGTGTGGCGCTCGCGGTGGGCGACGGTGACGTGGCGGTGGGTGATGGCGACACGTGCTCTGAGGTGACGGTAGGCGACGCAGCGACAGTGTATCGGGGCGCTGGTGTGTCGGTTGACGGAACGGGCGTGGCCGTCTGGGGCGCGCCGCCTTCGTCGCCAGTGTCCGCACAGGCGCTGACCGTCAGGGCGACGAGCAACAGCAAGCCTAGACCGGGATACCGCATGTCGGTTAGTCCCGCTGGACCCTAGATCGCCCCGTGCTTCTGTAGTAGATCCAGGAGCTCTTGCTCGGTGAGTAGCTTGGTGCCGTACCGCTGCGCCTTCTGGAGCTTGGAGCCGGGCGCTTCGCCGACCACCAGGTAGTCCGTCTTCTTGGTCACGCTGTCGCTGGTGGCGCCGCCCAGCCCACGGATCAGCTCCTCCGCCCGGCTGCGCGGCATCGACGCCAGCGTTCCGGTGACGACGAAGCTCAGGCCGGCCAGCGGCCCCGTGGGTGGCGCCGGCGGTGCCTCCTCCGCGATGCGCACGCCGGCTTGGCGCAACTTGTCCAGCACCCGCAGGTTGGCCTCGTCGCGGAACCACTGGTAGACGCTCTCGGCGATGCGCGGCCCAACCGTGGGGATATCGTCTAGGTCCTCCTGCTCGGCGTGGGCCAGAGCGTCGATGCTCCCGTAGCGGTCGGCCAGGACGCCGGCGATCTCGCCGCCCACGTGGCGGATGCCCAGCGCGAAGACGAGTCGCCTCAGCGACCGCTGTTTGCTGGCCTCTATGGAGCGCAGCAGGTTATCGGCGCTCTTCTCGCCCATGCGCTCCAGGGCTACAAGTTGCTCTTTGGTCAGCGAGTATATGTCGCCCGGATCCCGGACCAGGCCGTCCCTGAGGAGGATGTAGCACCACGAGTCGCCCAAGCCGTCGATGTCCATGGCCCCACGCGACACGAAGTGGGTCAACCAGCGGAAGGCCTGGGCCGGGCAGGCAGGATTCGGACAGTAGCGCGTCACCTCGTTCTCCGGTCGCACCACGGGCGTGTCGCAGGTGGGGCAGCGTTCGGGCATGACGAAGACCTGCTCGCGGCCGGTGCGCTTGCTCACCACCGGCCCCACCACCTGGGGGATGACGTCGCCTGCCCGCTGGACGATGACCGTATCGCCCACCCGGATGTCCTTGCGCCGGATGTCCTCCTCATTGTGGAGGGTGGCCTGCTTGACGATGACGCCGCCCACGCGCACGGGCTCCAGCACGGCGAAGGGGTTGAGGCTGCCCGTGCGGCCGATGTTGATGTCGATGCGGTGGAGCGTTGTGGTGGCCTGGATGGGGGGGAACTTGTAGGCGATGGCCCAGCGCGGCTCGCGCCCTACGACCCCCAGCCGCTCGTGGAACTCAAGCGGGTCGACCTTAACCACCATCCCGTCGATCTCGTACTCCAACTCGTGGCGTCGGTCCGCCCACTGGCGGTAGTGCTGCTCGACGCGCTCCAGGCTCTCGTAGCGGGCTATGAGCGGGTTGATTCGGAAGCCAATCTCGCCCAGCCAGCGCAGGGTCTCCCAGTGGCTCGAGGGATTGGGCCCGTCCGCCCAGCCGAGCTGGTACACCCAGATGTCCAGCGGCCGCCGGGCGGTGATCTGGGGGTTCTTCTGGCGAACGGAGCCGGCGGCGGCGTTGCGAGGATTCATGAACAGCTTCTCGCCCCGCTCGGCCAGTTCCTGGTTCAGGCGCTCGAAAGCGGACTTGGGCATGTACACCTCGCCGCGCAC
>Ga0209253_10003036_pt1 | contig 14798 bp, 11 predicted proteins | sample FrelakmetBRP12BR_FD_187145 | JGI IMG/M metagenome (GOLD analysis project Ga0209253, IMG submission 187145) | Freshwater lake sediment microbial communities from the University of Notre Dame, USA, for methane emissions studies - BRP12 BR (SPAdes)... | ecosystem: Environmental > Aquatic >...
CTCTCGGTGGGGATGTGCGCTGGGGGAAGCTCGTCTTTGAATCGAAGGATGGGAATTTCCTGTGGTGGCTCGATGCGCGTATACAGATCGATGCCGCAATGTACAACGAGAACAAGAACCCCCTCAGCAACGGAACCATCATGCGCAGGGCCACACTGGCGGTGAAGGCGGTGCTCTGGAGGGATTGGCAGGCCGAGCTCGATATGGACTTCGGTGACGGGGTGCTCGATGCGCGGGACGTCTGGATCCGGTACAATCTCCGGAAAATGAACATGGATTTCCAGGTCGGGAATTTCAAGGAACCCTTCGGCCTGGAACGTCTTACGAGTTCCCGCCTGATCACCTTCATGGAGCGGACCACCGCGACGAATGCCTTTTCCCTGGGTCGTCGCATGGGGTTGGAGGGACGTTACTGGACCAACTGGGGTCAGTTGACGCTCGGCGTGTTTGGCCATGAACTCGGAACCCGCGTCGACAAAGGAACGCTTGATGAGGGCTTCTCCACAAACGCCAGGATCACTGTTGTGCCCATCCATGAGAAGGGAAAGACTCTTCATATCGGTGCAGCGGCCTCCTACAAAACCCCGGATGTTACTGCCGATCTCGCTCCGAACACGATCGAACTCAAATCCCGCGTTGAAACATATGTGTTCGATCCAAAGCCCCTGCACACAGGCGACATTAGCGACGTGAACTATTACACCCGGCTGGGGGGCGAGCTGGCAGGTGTCTACGGACCCCTGTACTGCCAGGGTGAAATCATGGCGACTCAAGTGAAGCGCTGGTACGGAAAGCCGACCGGTAACTTTGTCGGCGGCTATGGGATGATCACGTATCTGCTGACGGGTGAAACACGCGTCTACTATGTCGATGAAGGGGAGTTTGGGGCCATCGACCAGTCCGAGAATTCCTGGGGAGCTCTGGAGGTCGCCGCACGCTACAGCGTCACGACCCTCAACGATCCTGATGCAAACATACTGGGCGGCAAGGGGAACCAGCTGACGTTCGGCATCAACTGGTATCCGAATATCAACTTGAAGATCATGTTCAACTATTCCGCTGTGAAGCTGGATGACAATGCCACCAGCAAGGGACGCATGGTGGGCGGGGATAGCTTCTCGTTTATGCAGATGCGATTCCAGGCATCATTCTAGAGTCGTGAACTCGTGCAGAACCTTTTCCGTCAGATACTCAAGAGGCGAATCATGCGAACACCTATTCCCAGGCTTTTGCTTCCCGCGATTCTGCTCGTGCTGGTGTTGATCAGCTCGTGCGGACGCGAAGAACCCACAGTTGCCCCACCACCTCCGGTCATACCGGGCGAGGTCGTAATGAACGAAGTATTCGCCGCGGGGACCCCCGGCAATCTGGACTGGATCGAGATCTACAACCCCTCGACTCAGCCGGTCGACATCAGCGGATACAAGATCTACGATGTCGGCGGCCAGGGGGGGACAAAAGACAAAAAGAAGTTCCCGGCGGGCACTGTCGTTGCTCCAAAGGCGTTCTATGTGATCGTTACGGACACCACCGTCAGCGGGAATGACGGCTTCGGCCTGTCCGGCACATCGGGTGAAACCGTGTGGCTGGAAAACGGGGCCGGCAGCATCGTCGACGTGATCGCGTTTCCCGCGCTGACGGCAGCGCAGTCGTATGGAAGATTGCCGGACGGAGGAACAACCTGGCAGATCCTCAGTACGGTCACACGGGGCGCAGCAAACAAGCAATAGATCCTTGCCGTACAGGAAGCGCCCCCGCAAAGCCGGCGGGCCCTTCCCTTTGTGGCTGCTTTTTTCTATTATGGTGTGTCTGCTCCACCGGATAGACCGTATTCCCTCTCTCTCAAGCATAATGGAGGCATGATGAAGACAACTGGTATGATCTTCGCGGTGCTGCTTCTTTCCGCGGTATGGATCGGAAGCGGCTTTGCCCAGTCAACCGTGACCATGAACGAGATATATGCGGCCGGGGTTGCCGGCAACAGGGATTGGATCGAGGTGTATAATAGCGCGGCGACACAGATTGACATCAGCGGATACAAGATCTACGACACCGGCGGCCAGGGGGGCACGAAGCCCAAGAAGGCCTTTCCGGCCGGGACAATCCTCCCTGCAAAAGGGTTCTATGTGATAATCACGGATACGAACACCAGCGCATCAATTCTGGACGGCTTCGGCCTGTCCGGCACTTCCGGTGAGACGGTCTGGCTCGAAAACGCCACAGGCATCATCATCGACAGCATCGCGTTTCCCGCGCTTGGCACCGACACGTCATACGCAAGAAAACCCGACGGATGGAAGAACTGGATGAAGATGACCCCGGTTACCCGCGGCACGACGAACGGCCCGGCCGATATCGGTATGAATGAGATCTACGCTGCCGGAGTTGCAGGAAACCGGGATTGGATCGAAGTGTACAACAGCACGGCGGCATCGATCGACATCAGCGGATACAAGATCTACGACACCGGCGGCCAGGGGGGCACGAAGCCCAAGAAGCTTTTCCCCTCCGGGACGGTTGTTCCCGCAAAGGGATTTGCGGTGATCGTCACGGATACAAATACGAGCGCTTCGATTCTGGACGGCTTCGGCCTGTCGGGCACCTCGGGTGAAACGGTGTGGCTGGAAAACGCGGCCGGCACGCTCATCGACAGCGTCGCATTCCCCGCACTAGGCACGGATACGTCCTATGCCAGAAAACCCGACGGCTCAATGACGTGGGTAAAATCGTCTCCCACCACAAAAGGTTTGACGAACGGGACGAGCACCGCGGTTCGGGAAGAGGGCACTCTTGCTACAAGCTTTGCTCTCGATCAGAACTACCCGAATCCGTTCAACCCGTCCACGACGATATCCTATGCGGTGCCCGCGAACAGCTTTGTGAGCCTGAAGGTATATAGCATTCTCGGAACAGAGGTCGCGTCGCTCGTCAACGAAACTCAGGCGGCAGGCCGGTATACCGTACGGTTCGCCGCCACACAGCTGAGCAGTGGCGTGTACTTCTACAGAATTATCGCGGGAAATTTCGTCGACACCAAGAAACTGACCCTGCTGAAGTAAGCATAGCTGATTCTGCGGCGTTGACACGGGCGCGGTCGCGCGGAACAACGTGAGAGGCTAGCGTGAACCGGCTATTGTTGCCTCGTTGATACGGGAAATGGGTCCGGGATTAGTGTGAACCGGAGAAAACTTCAAAGACTACATGAGCCCATCCAGAGATGGGCTCATGTGTTCTTCCGCAAAGGAACAAAGACATGTCGTTCGGGTCAAAGGCATCCCCCCGCTTCTCCGGTCCGGCTTCGATTTCCGTGAAGGTCGTGCACGCCGCCGCCGTGACCGTCTTTCTCCTGGGGATGATCTCTTGCAGCCGGAATGAACAATCAGCTACGGACCCGGACACGCCGGCCGTACGGTCATTGCAGCTCATAACGGCATACTCGCTGACCGTCACCGAACCATCCGGACTGGCCTATTCGCAGGCAACACGAACGCTCTACATGATTTCGGACAACCGCCCAGAGATATTCAGGATTGACACAACCGGCAAGGTCCTGGGTTCAATTCCCGTGAACGCTTCGGACATCGAAGGGGTCGCGGTGTCAAACAGCGGGGACACGCTGTACATCGTCGAAGAAACGGCTTCACTGCTTTCAACCGTGCTGATGAACGGCACGAAAATCTCTTCCATGCCGGTGGTGGTCCGCACAAACCCGCAACATTCGCTCGAGGGGGTCTCGGTGGACAATGCCGGCCGTCTCGTGGTCATCAACGAGAAGGCCCCAACAATGCTCCTGGAGTTTGCGGGAGGGGTGGAGGTGCGCCGTCTGCTCCTCTCCTATTCGTCTGACATATCGGATATCTGCTATGACATTTCCGGGGATTGTTACTGGATCGTGAGCGATGAATCGCAAAGGGTGCTGAAATTGTCGCGCACCGGTGCCCTGCTGGGAGAGTGGTCTATTCCCGTACAACAGGGGGAGGGCATAGCGTTCATCAGGGACCGGTGCTATATAGTATCAGACGTGGATGCAAAGCTGTATGTGTTCATCAAGCCATCCTGAGGGCCCCCCCGGGGAACCCGTCCCGAGCTTCCCTTCCACCCGGCCATAGCCCGCTTCCCGCCCTGCCATCAAATAGCCAGCTGTTGCCAGATGTCCCACTGTGTCACTTGTGACACGGTGGCACGGTGCCACAAGCGGTCCGGGAGTGTCTTCCGGCTGCCTGCGGCTGGCATGGAACGCGGAAGGCGTTCTGCAGGGCCTCCCGCAGAACGCGGACATGCCACGACTGGATTCTTTAGAGAAAAATCAGTACATTGAAGTGGTTGACGTTGTTGGGGGGTCATTGAAGAGCAACCGTTGTGCAGGGTAGGCAGTCCCTCAACGGTGCTCTTTGGTCACCCCCCTGTTTTTTATCCTCCTTGCGAACAAGGCCCGGATCCGGGCAACCGCTGCTGTTTCGTATCACCCCACAATCAAGGTATCGTGATGAAGCGATTTCCGATGGGCGCATTTTCTTTGTTCGTTTTCCTGCTCGCAATTGTCACGGCCTGCGAGCCATCTATTACCTTCGCCTCAGGCACAGCACTTCCCTATCGAGTCGTCATCCTTGGGTCTTCCACCGCAGCCGGGGAGGCTGCGCGGCCTCTGGACAGTTCATGGGCCAACAAGTACAGGCGTCACCTCTCCGCGGCCGTGCCACTTTCCGAGGTGGTGAACCTTGGCGTTGGCGGTTCAACCACGTTCAACGTGATGCCGACGGGATATGTGCCTCCCAGTCCGTGGAACACCGCTGCCAACCAGCCTTCACAGTCAAACAACATCACGCGCGCCCTCTCCCTCTCTCCGAGCCTGATCATCATCAATCTGCCGACCAATGATTGTGCACTCTACGTCCCAACCGCAACTCAGATCGCCAACTACGACCGTATCATCCAGGAGGCGCAAACGGCCGGAGTGCCGATATACATCACCACATCCCAACCGCGCAACATGGATCTGGCCTCCCGAACGCTGCTTATCCAGATGAAGGATTTGATGCTCAGCCGTTACGGTTCCCGGGCGATTGATTTCTGGAGCGGGCTTGCGGACGCCGGAGGATCCATTCTGCCTGCGTATAACTTCGACGGGACACATCTGAACACAGCCGGACATGCCATATTGTTCGATCGTGTCAGGAACACTGTCCCGCTTGGAAGCACTCTGCCCCCTCCTCCGCCGCCGCCATCCGGTCCGGGTGTCTTGGTGAATCAGGGGTTTGAATCGGGCACCGGCAACTGGATCTTCCATACGAATGCCTCCGGCACCTTCCGCACGGTTGCTCCCGGCAGCGGGAGTTCTACGGCGGGAAACGTGGAAATCAGCAGCCCCGGCACAAACGTTCAGCTCTACCAGACCGGCTTCCCGCTCGAATCCGGGCAACAATACAGGCTTACGTTCCAGGCATACAGCAACTCGGGCCGGGATTTTTCGGTTACCATACAACAGCACTCCCCGCCCTCCGCAGCCTTCGGTCTGGCGGACAGAAGTTTTGACATCACCACTTCCTGGCAGACCTATGCAACGACATTCACGGCCTCAGGCTTCACGGGAACGGTAACGGATACCCGCATCCGTTTCTGGCTTGCGCCTTATGCACAGGGGGGTGACCGGTATTATCTCGATAATGTCGTGCTGGAGAAGGTTACGGCGGGCTCTTCCGCCCCAACCATCACCTCACATCCTTTCAACCAGACCGTCGCCGCCGGCCAGACTGCAACTTTTTCCGTTTCGGCATCGGGCACCGCTCCGCTGAGCTATCAATGGCAGAAGAACCTCGCAAACATCTCCGGCGCGATCGGTGCTTCGTACACCACTCCGGCTGCAACGAGCGGGGACAACGGCTCGGCCTACCGCTGCATCGTCACAAACAGCCTGAGCTCGGCAACCAGCAATGCCGCAACACTGACCGTAACAACATCCCCGCCACCTCCTCAGTCCGGCCAGGGTGTGCTGGTCAATCAGGGATTTGAATCGGGCACCGGCGGCTGGGTCTTCTACACGAACGGTTCAGGGGTCTTCCGGACGGTTGCGCCCGGTAGCGGCAGTGGTGCGGCAGGCAACGTGGAAGTCAGCAGCGCAGGCACGAACATACAGCTCTATCAGACCGGGTTCCCTCTCGAAGCCGGGCAAGAGTACCGGTTGACCTTCCAGGCATACAGCAACGCAGGCCGGGATATTTCGGTTACCATCCAGCAGCACTCTTCGCCTTTTCCCCTCTTCGGTCTGGCTGACCGCGCATTTGACCTAACGCCTGCGTGGCAGACCTATTCAACGACATTCACGGCGTCCGGCTTTCCGGGAACAGTGACGGACACCCGCATCCGGTTCTGGTTTGCGTCGCATGCGCAGGCCGGTGACCAGTATTCTCTCGACAACATTGTACTGGAGAAGGTGGCCACGGGTTCCTCCGCACCAACCATTACCACACATCCTCTCAGCCAGACTGTAGCGGTCGGCCAGACCGCCGCGTTTTCCGTTTCGGTTTCAGGCACCGCGCCGCTGAGCTACCGGTGGCAGAAAAACGGCACAGACATCGCGGGTGCAACGGGCAGCACCTGCACCACGCCCGCCGCAAACAGCGGGGACAACGGTTCGACGTACCGCTGTATCGTCTCCAACGGCCAGGGTTCCGCGACCAGCAACGCCGCAACGCTGACCGTGACTGCGACGCCGCCACCTCCGCCGTCAGCCCAGGCAATGCCTCGTAATCCCGGATTTGAGTTAGGCACCAGCAACTGGGTTTTCTATACAAATGGCGGCGGATCGTTGAACGCGGTGCCGGGGGGCACGAACGGAGCCTTCGCGGGACGGGTATATATCGAGGCCGGGGGAACGAATGTTCAGTTGTACCAGTCGGGTTTGTCCCTTCAGCCCGGCACCTCCTACACACTCACGTTTGACGCCTACTCCCCGTCCGGACACGATATTGCGGTTGCGGTCCAGCAGCATGGATCTCCGTACACGAACTATGGTCTGTCCAGGGAAGTCGATCTCGGGTCATCCTGGAAGAGTTTTTCACTCACGTTCACTAGTTCAGGTTTTTCCTCGCCGGTAAGCGATGCCCGACTGATGTTCTGGCTTGCACCCCAGAATGTGGGTGGCGATACGTTCTTCTTCGACAGCGTTGTCCTTGCGGCCACCGGTGGTCAGTCTGTGATGAGCAGCGTCCACCCCGGCATCGCGGAGAAGGGGTATGAAGCCGTCCCGGTGACATTCGGCCTCTCCGCCAACTATCCCAATCCGTTTAATCCGACTACAACCATCGCCTACGGGTTGCCGGAACCCGCGACCGTTTCGCTCAAGATCTATTCTATGCTGGGACAGGAGGTGGCTTCATTGGTCAGCGCCTTTCAGCCTGCGGGTGATTTCCATGTGGTGTGGGATGGCCGGACTTCCGGAGGTTCGCCGGTGGTAAGCGGTATGTATATCTACCGTTTGAGTGCGACCGGGATATCCGGCAAAGGGTTTGTCGATTCGAAGAGGATGATCCTCGTGAAATAGAGACGCATGAGTTCATATCTTCTCGCGCGAACAAACAGTACGGGCGCCGCATCAGAGGACACGGCGCCCGTTTCTTGATTTAGACCAGTACCGGGACGAACACATCGTGCCCGGTCTCCGTCATTTCATGTTGCGGAGAATCGCCAGCAAGAAGTTCCAGTACTTTTCCACGGTGTCGATGTGGATCTTCTCATCCGGCGAGTGCACGCCTTCCATTGTCGGGCCGAAGCTGAGCATGTCCATTCCCGGATAGCGTTCGCCGATAATCCCGCACTCCAGTCCGGCATGAATAGCCTTCACTTCGGGGTCCTTCCCGTACAGTGCTTTGTAGGTAGTCTTCGCCACGTGCAGGACGGGGGAATCCATATTCGGCTTCCAGCCCGGATACCCGTCAGTGTGGCTTACCTTTGCTTCACCGAGTTCGAAAATGAAACCCACACTCTGGCAGATTTCCCTGATCTCCGATGCCACGGAACTGCGCTGGCTCGTGGCCACCTCGATGCCTTTCTTTGTCGTCTTGACAACCGCCACGTTGGTGGACGTTTCCACGAGTCCGGGGATATCGGAGCTCATTTTGATGACGCCATGGGGTAATGCGGCAAGCGTCTGCAGAACCTTGTTCTGCAGGGGTTTCTTGACGACCCTTCCTTTTTTCACCCCTTTCCTTTCCGCGAGGGTGATGGTCACATCCGGCTCGACGGTTCCGAGCTCGCTCTTGATCATGGCCGCGCACGCCGAAACGATGCTCACCGCCTTCTCCCACTTTTTCTTCGGAACGAAGAGCAGGGCTTCCGCCTCACGCGGTATGGCGTTGTGTTTGTTGCCGCCTTCGAGTGAGGACAGCCGGACGCCGAGCGCGGAAAGTTCCAGCAGCACGCGGGTGATGATCTTGATCGAGTTGCCCCGGTTGGTATGGATTTCCAGTCCCGAGTGACCGCCTTTCAGGCCGGTCACCTTGAGCTCACCCGCAATTGTGCCGGCGGGTGACGTCTCCGTTGTGAGTTTCCAGGTAGCCAGCGTATTCTTCCCACCCGAGCACCCGACATACAGCGCACCTTCTTCCTCCGAATCCAGGTTGAGGAGGGTTTTGCTGGCCAGAAAATCCCGACCGAGGTTGTTGGCGCCGGTGAGGCCCGTTTCTTCGTCTATGGTGAAGAGAAACTCGAGCGGGCCGTGTGAGAGTGAGCGGTCCTCCATGATTGCCAGATTCGTCGCCACCGCGATGCCGTTGTCAGCGCCGAGTGTGGTTCCGTCGGCCATGAGGACATTCCCCTTGCGCACGAGCGTGATCGGGTCTTTGGAGAAGTCGTGGACGGTCTCCTTATTCTTCTCGCATACCATATCCAGGTGTCCCTGGAGCACCACGCTGCCGACATTCTCCCGGCCGGCTGAGGCCGGTTTACGCACCACGACATTTCCGCTTTTGTCGGCTTTTGCGGCAAGGCCGAGTTTCTTGGCGGTATCGAGAATATACTTCACAATTGCGCCTTCGTGTTTGGAGCACCGCGGGATCTTCGAGATCTCCGCGAAGTACTTCCAGACCGGCGCAGGCTTCAATCCTTCAATGGCGTTGGACATCTGCTCCTCCTTGTGCACGACAGTATACCGTGAATGCAGTTCTCCTCTTACATCATTCCGCTTGGCGGAGCGGGTTCGTCAGGACGGCCTGCCTTGGACAGTGGCACCCGTACCAGGTAGAGGGCCAGAACGGCGAACACCGGGATGGCGAGCCACGGTGCGGCGGTTTCGAACCCGGGCACAGTCCAGAATTTGGCTCCCTCGCCCATCTGGTCGCGTGCAAACACCACACCAGCAATAGCGAGAGCGGTGAGCGCCTCGCCGGCGATCAGGCCTGATGCGGAAAGGATACCGGCGTTTTCGACACGTGCCTTTTGTGCATCGTTGTAGCCGCGCTTGTGGACAAATTTATCGACCACGCCACGTATCACCCCGCCGATGAAAATCGCAAATGTCGTTTCGAGGGGGAGGTACATGCCGACGGAGAAGAGCATCGGGCTGCGGACTTTGATCAGGATCAGGGAGATCCCCATGGCGATGCCGACGATGACGAGAGGCCAGGCCATTTCGCCGCCGACGATTCCTTGTGAGAGAGCGGCCATCAGGCCTGCTTGCGGTGCGGAAAGGGACTTGCCGCCGAACCCGCCGGCGGGGTTTGCAGCAAGATCAGAATTATGGAGGATATACAAGGGGAAGAACATCACCAGTCCGGCGACAATAACACCGAGGATGTCGCCGATCTGCATTTTCCGGGGGGTACCGCCCAGAATGTGGCCCACCTTGAGATCCTGGAGCATCTCGCCGGCAACTGCTGAGGACACGCACACGATCGCCGCCACACCGAGCACAGCGGCCACGCCTTGCACGCCCGTGACACCCACGATGACCATCGTCAATGCAGCAACGATGGTGGTCGCCAGCGTCAATCCGGAGATCGGGTTGTTGGATGATCCGATCATGCCCACCAGGTTCCCGGAGACCGCGGCGAAGAAAAAGCCGGCGATCAACATCACCACTGCGGCAAGGATCGCACCCACAATCATGTTGGTGAAGTAGAAGTAGAGACCGATCATGAGCGCAAAAATGATCACCACTCCGAAAAGAACGAGTCTGAACGGCAGGTCCTGTTCGGTCCGGTTTGTCACCGTTGCGGCCGAAGCTGATTTCCTGACATCCGCCACACCGCGCTTGATGCCGAGAATCAGGTTCTTGCGCATCCTCCAGAGCGTATAGGTAGCTCCGACGAGCATACCCCCCACGGCGATAGGACGAACGATATAGCGGTACAGATGTCCGGTCAGAGCAACCCATGCAGCCGGTTCGTCGCCGTTGTTTAATGTGATATATTTATCGATCTCGAGCGGACCGAGGAAGTAGACGAGCAAGGGAACGAAAAGTCCCCAGGCCAGCAGTCCTCCGGCGAAGTTCAGCGCACCAAGTTCCGGCCCGATGATGTACCCGACGCCGATATACGCCGGTGTCACCGCCGGTGCGGAGATCGTTGTGATGCCGCCGCCCACGATCTTCTCGGAGTTTTCGGTCAGGCCCAGGCGCACAAAACTCTCCTTTGCCTTTCCGATCAACACTTGAAAGTCGTTTGAAGCCTTGAAGACACCCAGGCCGTCCAGAAGCTTGATGAGCGCACCGACACCCATGGCTCTGAACAGCTGCCATGCCGCATCGGCTCCACGCTGGCCCGCCTTGTGGATTTCGCCGGCCGCGACGGACTCAGGGAAGGGGAGGGACTTGTCCTCCACCATAACGCGGCGCAGGACGGTGACGAACATGATCCCCAGCAACCCGCCGAGGATCATCAGGGCCGACGCGGTGAGATATTCCTCCCACATTGATCCGGTGTCGAACTTCCAGATGCCCAGCACCACGAACGCCGGGATCGTGAACACCGCGCCGGCGGCCACGGATTCACCGATGGAACCGACCGTACGGGCGAAATTCTCCTCCAGGATGCTCCCCTTCCATATGCGCAGCACCGCCATCCCGATGACCGCGGCCGGATACGTTGCCGCAATCGTCATTCCCGCTTTCAATCCCAGATAGGCATTGGCAGCGCCGAGCACCACGGACATCACCAACCCGATGATCAGGGCCCGCATGGTGAATTCCTTCATGTCGGTGTCCGGCGGCACGTAAGGCTTGAACTGTGTATCCGCCATGAATTGCTCCTTGTGATTTGAGTGAAGAAACCGGAAGCGTTGCGTTACGTGTTTCTTGTAAACAACGCCTTAAAGACATACCCGGCAATCTCGGGGTTTTCCTTGAAGCGACGCGTGGAATACCCGTACCAGTGCTCGCCGAACGGCACATAGAGCCGCACCTTATGCCCGTCACGGACGAGTTTCCTGCGCAGTTCCGGCCGGACGCCGAGGAGCATCTGGAATTCGTATTGCTGCTTCTGGATCTTCAGCTCATCGAGGAGCAGCGCCGCACCATCCGTCAGGACAGTGTCATGGGTGGCTATGCCCACGTACACGCCCCCGTTCAACATCAGACGGAGCAGTTTCATGAAATTCTGCTGCACCTCCTGGCGTCCCTGGAAGGCGATCTCCTTCGGTTCTTTGTAGATTCCTTTGCACAGCCGGAAGCCGGCTTTCTCCCTGATCAGGTCCACGACATCCGCTTCGGTACGGAAGAGATATGCCTGTACCACGATCCCGCAGTTCGGAAACTCCCTGTGCAGCGTCCGGAAGGCTTCAATCGTGTCGGTGGTGCATGAAGAGTCCTCCATGTCGATCCGCACGAACGTGTCATAGGACGCGGCGACCTTCAGGATTTCCCGCACGTTCTCGGCGCAGAAATTCCTGTCGATCTTGAGGCCGAGGGATGTGAGTTTGATGGAGAGATTGGAATCGAGCTTCTCCCTGGCGATCGTGTGGAGGACCTGGACGGACTGTTCCCGGGCGGCGACTGCTTCGGCGCGTGTGGTGATGTCTTCCCCCAGCACGTCCATTGTCGCGCACACCCCCTCGCTGTTCAGCTGCCGGACGCACCGGATCGCGTGATCCAGGGTTTCACCGGCAATATAGCGCCCCGCGAAATACCGAATCACGCGCCGCGGGACGAGCGGGACCGCCGCGACAACCAGCTTATTCAGTAGACGCATTTGTCATACTCGGCAAGTGTGTAAGAAGCGAGTCACCGGGTCGAGAGTTGGGTACGGGAAGGAGCTCGCAGGGAGTATACAGCGCTGCCCCGAAAATATACCCAAGGCCCCATAAATAAGCAAGGAATTCCGCCCGTTTTCGCCTACTTGAACAGCAAAGTCACTATCCAGACGGCAGCCAGCATACCGGCCGCATCTGCAATAATGCCTACCGGAACAGCATGGCGGGTATTCTTGATGTTCACAGCTCCAAAATAGACGGCCAGGACGTAGAACGTGGTCTCCGAGCTGCCGTACATCGTGGAGGCGAGGATTCCTATCAACGAATCCGGGCCGTGCACTTTCATCAGTTCCGTCATAATGCCGAGGGACCCGCTGCCCGAGAGGGGGCGCATAAGGGCCATCGGCAGCGTCTCCGGAGGCATGCCGATGAGAGCGGTCACGGGGGCGAGGACTGTCGTCAGCAGCTCCATTGCCCCGCTGGCGCGAAAGATGCCGATGGCTGCAAGCATGGCCACGAGGTACGGGATGATGCGGATCGCGACGTTAAAACCATCCTTGGCGCCCTCCACGAACACCTCGTAGACCTTCACTTTCTTGATGATGCCCCATCCGAGGAAGAGCAGAAACATGAGCGGGATGGCAATCAGGGAGATCACCGAGATCAGGGAGCGGAAGAACTCACCCATTGGACACCTCCATCGCCTTCTTGTACCGCGGGAGTCGCTGCAACAGCTTTGCAGCAGCGACGCCGGCAATCGTTGCGCAGCCGGCCCCGACGATGGACGTCCCGATGATGATCCCCGGATTGGCTGATCCGGCGGCGGCACGGACGGCTATCGCCGTAGCCGGGATCAAGATCAACCCGCCCGTGTTGATGGCCAGAAACGTGACCATTGCGTTGGTTGCCGTACCAACCTTCGGGTTGAGCTTGTTCAGTTCTTCCATGGCTTTCAGGCCAAGGGGCGTTGCGGCATTACTCAGGCCGAGCATGTTTGCAGCAATGTTCATGATCATCGCCCCGACCGCGGGGTGATCCGGAGGAACATCGGGGAACAGGCGTTTGGTCACCGGCGTCAGCATTCGTGTCACCACCAGCAGCAGCCCGGCCGCTTCCGCCACTTTCATGACGCCGAGCCAGAGCGCCATGATCCCGATCAGGCCCAGGGCGATTTCCACCGCGATGCCCGCATAGTCCAGCGCCGCCTGGGTGACGGCCTTCAGTTTTACAAAGCGGATAGGTTCGAGCGTGAACTGTACGGTGCCGGTCAGGCCGTCGGGAGAGAGCCGGAGGATTTGCACCGGTCCCATTAACCGGTCCCTGGCACTTGCAGATCTTGCCACCTCCCTCCACCACTGCGGCGAAGAATCGGTGATGTGCATCAGGATGGACATTTCCCCCTTCGGGGAACGGGAGATCACCGCCGGCTGGCGGACATCCTCCTGCGTGCGCAAAGCGCCATAGAACGCGTTGAACGCAGCGGCGGGAATCACCAGTGTGCCCTCCCACGAGTCACGCACGGGCGTTGGAGATTTGGTGACTTCGAAGGTCCCTTCCAGGAGACGGCCGTTGCGGTAGGTACTGCGGGCCTCGTCGCTGATGTCGTTTCCCACGGCAACAAACAGTCCCAGAATGATGAGGCCGACCCAGATATAGTTCAGCATACGGACTCCAGAAAAATGGGCACAAACGTAGAGGAGCGGTTACCACCGGAGCGAGTAGCGGAGCCGGGCTCCATCCGGCAGTCCCTGCATATCCAGCGTAGGGCTTACGTCAAATCCGTACAGGCTGGCATCGACGTACGCATCCACGATGTTGAGGAAGTACAGAATACAGAAATACCACACAAAGGTGTCACGTTCTCCCAGGTAGAAGTCGCGCATTGCGAGGAGGGTCGGATCGCCGCCCGGAGTGACCTGAAGACTTGCCAGGTACTGTTGCCGGTAATCTTCCACCCTGCGGTCGCTGTCCAGATAGTAGGAAATGAAATAGATGCCAAACCCGAGGATGATGGGCACTTTCCAGTACGACGTGTTGTAGACCTGACCGGCACCGGGAAGTATCGCAGACAGAAGCATTGCGGTCCCGGGGCTTTTTGTCGCTGGCGGCACGCCAAGGGTCGTGTCTGCCGCGACACGTGTGGGTGGCTGGAGCACCACGCCGGTGTCCGCAGCGGAATCCCGAAACTGTTCATGTGCTCTCGCGGTGAGAGATGCCGAGAAAAGCAGCGCCGCCACGCTCCAGGTGATAACCCGCAGCACGGGTGCCGTCAGACCGGTGTCACAACCGCGATCGCGTCGATCTCCACGCGGGCGTCCTTCGGCAGACGGGAGACTTCAACGGTCGTTCGTGCCGGCGGCGCTTCGCGGAAGTAGGTGCTGTACACGGCGTTCATCGCCGCAAATTCATTCATGTCTTTCAGATAGACGGACAGAATACTAATCTGGACGCATTCAGCAGAACGTTTACTGTGACGTGGCAGTGGCTTCTAATGGCGCCATCTACGTGGCAGATTTTAACAACTCCCGTGTGCAAAAATGCACATTGAGCGGAGTCAATTACACCTGCACGACTTTCGCGGGTGAGACGGGCGTCTGGGGGGACGATTTCGACCACCT
>Ga0209253_10003037_pt1 | contig 14797 bp, 12 predicted proteins | sample FrelakmetBRP12BR_FD_187145 | JGI IMG/M metagenome (GOLD analysis project Ga0209253, IMG submission 187145) | Freshwater lake sediment microbial communities from the University of Notre Dame, USA, for methane emissions studies - BRP12 BR (SPAdes)... | ecosystem: Environmental > Aquatic >...
GAAGTTGATAAAAGGAATTGAATATGATGGAGTTGGAATACTTCAGTATCTGCCCGATCTCTTTTTCGTTGTATGCTGCTCCGAAGGTGTGAACCTCTTTTTTGAATTCCTCATATCCAAGCCTGGCTTCATTGAGACCACTGGCACATGTTCCGTCCAGGTATTTACTCATCATGGGAAAGGTGGCGAAGGAGGCATATGCCTTTAAGGCGTGAAGTATTTTGCAGCCGGTTCGCTCTTTTACATACCTCAAAACCCCCATGTTTTCTTCAATGAGGGTTTCGTCAATAAGGTAGACCGGAGTCGCTATAGCCCCCTGTGCAATTTCAAAGAACCGTTTGTTGGCCACCGTAAAGCTTCTCTTCTTTGCGCTTTTGATCAAGCTCGTGAGTGCCTTCAACCCATCAGCACTCAGCGCTTTCAGTACCTTTTGTCTCGCGCCAGCGGACAAGGCGTGGTACATACCCGCAGCAGTTGCATCATTCGACGAAATCGCCCGGATTGTCAATTCAATCTTTTTGTCATCGCCCATGATCTTCAATTCTCACATATTTCAGTCCGGAAATGTTCAAGACAGTTTTTAAAGAAGACTTTTTGAACATTCGATATTTTTTAGGATTTAGAAATTCGGATTTAGGATTTTCAAACATAGGTTTCAAATATGTTTGTCAAACCTTCTCCGGAAGCGGTTCGCATTCCACTACCTGCCAGGGAAGACCGTATTTACTGAGTGCTTCCATGAACTTGTCGGGATCTAGTTGCTCAATATTATACACGCCAGCCCCTTGCCAGGCCCCTGTCAGCATCATCATCGCCCCGATCATTGCAGGGACGCCAGTCGTATAAGCAATTGCCTGTGTTCCCGTCTCCTTAAAGGCCTCTTCATGATCACACACATTGTAGATATACCGTGTAATGGTCTTTCCATCCTTTTTCCCCGTCATAATGTTGCCGATAACCGTCTTTCCCGTATATTTTGTCCCAAGGGAGGCTGGTTCGGGGAGGAGCGCTTTAAGAAACTTGATGGGAACGATCTTCTTTCCCTCATAGTCGACTTCATCGATGCGTGTCATCCCCACGTTCTGAAGCACCCTCAGGTGAGTGAGGTAATTTTCAGAGAATGTCATCCAGAATCTGGCTCTTTTTAATCCTTTTATATTCAAAGCCAACGACTCGAGTTCTTCGTGATAGAGAAGATAGCTTTCCTTTAATCCTGCTACCGGATAGTCAAAGCTAAAATGGACGCTGCCTTCATCGATTATAGCAGGTGTCTCGATCCATTTTCCGCCTTCCCAGTGACGTACTACCTGTGTTACTTCCCGGATATTGATTTCAGGATTGAAGTTTGTGGCAAACACATGGCCGTGGGTCCCGGCATTGCAGTCCAGTATATCCAGATAATTGATCTCATCGAAGAGATGCTTCTGGGCATAGGCGGTAAACACATTGGTGACACCAGGATCGAATCCTGAACCGAGAACAGCCATGATCCCTTTTTGCTTAAACCTCTCCTGGTACGCCCACTGCCAACTGTATTCAAAGTGGGCTTCATCAAGAGGCTCATAATTGGCGGTGTCTATATAGTTAACGCCTGTCTCAAGACAGGCATCCATGATATGGAGGTCCTGATAGGGAAGGGCAAGATTAAGGACAAGGTCTGGTCGAAATGTATTGATGAGGGCGGCAAGTTCCGGCACATTGTCAGCATCAACCTGTTCTATCTGAATGTCTCTGTTGTAACGTTTCTTGATATCTTTTCTGATTGCCTCACACTTAGAGAGTGTTCTACTTGCAACCAAAATATCGGTGAATACTTCAGGAATTTGTGCACATTTATGCACCGCCACGGTGGCAACACCCCCGGCCCCGATTATCATTATTCTTCCACGGTTCTTTGTATTATTCATCAACAATCTCCTGTGCGACAAGATAAATTTACATTAGTTTATATTATTTTTTAAAATTAACTCGTTAAATCAAACAAAACATAAATTTGCAGGTTTGCAGTAGCCCCGACATCTCCAGCGTATCGATGTTGTGTAGTCGCCTTTTTAACCTCTATTAAAATAAAATATGAGTTTCACTATTTACCATATCATACGATGCACCTGAAGAAAAGACAACAGTCAAGTGTTCAATAAAACAATCATTTACATATATGCACACCGTAATCTGAAGATACTATCAGAAAAAAGTATAACCGTTTCTTGGTAGTATCGTATCCAAATTGTAGTGATAAGTCCTCCGGGCTTTCTTAGGCAATTATACCCGTTCATAGTATATTTATGCAGGAATTATGTTTAGAGATTTAGTGAAGTGAGAGATGGAGGTCAGGATTTATCCTTGATGCAAAGATATGGAGAGAAACCCGTCATCTTGTCGATTGAAATGGCTTGATAATTTGAGAAGTTAGATGTATAATACCTCGACTGAAGGCTCAGACTTTTAGCGCCAGTTCCAGTTCTATGGGAGGATGCATGAATGTTGAAGTAGAAGCTCTTGATAAAGCAAGGAAGAAAATACAAGTCATTCTTCCGGAAGAGAAAATAGCAGAGCTTCGTGAATCAATTTACGAAGAATTGAAAAAAAAGGCCAAAATCAAAGGCTTCAGGCCAGGCAAAGTACCCAGATCGATTATATCTACCTATTATAAAGATTACATTGATGAGGAATTGCAGACAAGGATGGTTCAGTCTACCATGGGCGAGGCTCTTTCTACTGCCAAGGTGAATCCCGTTATCGAGCCTATTGTAAATTTTATAGATGAAGATGGCCGCCATGGTTATGAACTTGAATGTGAAGTTGTTCCAGAAATCGAGCTTCCTTCCTATAAAGGGGTAGAGGTAGAAGTTGATCCCATTAATATTACTGACGAGGATGTCGAGAAAAGGATAGATGGACTGCAACACATGCACGCTGAGATGATATCCAGGGAAAGCGATGCAGGGGCTCAAAAAGGTGATTTTGTTGTGATAAAATATCAGGGTTACATGAACGGAAAGCCTGTAAAAGGTGTGGGCACAGAGTACTACCCAGTAGAGTTGGGCTCTGCCAACCTTATGCCTGAATTTGAAACTGCCCTGATCGGTATGAAGACTGGCGAAGAAAAAGAGGTAGAAATACCATTTCCTGATGACTACCCTGACAAAGATATCGCCTCTAAAACAATGCAATTTCAGATAAATGTAAAGGAAATTAAAGAGAAGAGACTTCCTGAAATTAATGATGAATTTGCAAAAGACCTCAATTTTGAAAATATTGAAGTCATGAAGGTTGGGCTCAGAGAAGAAATTGGAAAAGAGAAAGAGACAGCGAGGAAAAGGGACATAGCACAAAAAATCATGGAAACCCTTACAAAGAGTATTGACATTCCTGTGCCGAAAAGGCTTCTTGATAAGAGAGTTCATGCAATGATCGACGATGCAATGAATCGATTTCAATCTGACAAAATGACTGAAGAGGAACAAAGGAACCTCGAAGGGAATCTGATAAAGGATTTTGAGCCAAGGGCAGAAGAAAGGATCAAAGGGGAAATCATACTCAAAAAAATTGCCGAAACTGAATCCATCACTGTTGATGACAATGAAATCCACGAGCGGATGAAGAAGATGGCAGAGGATTCCAGAAGGAGCTATGATGAGATTGAAAAGTTTTATAGAGAGTACAACATGATGGACAGTCTGGGGGCAAGCATTGTTGAGGAAAAGACACTCAACTTTCTCCGGGATGAGGCTGTTGTGAAGGAGAAGCAATGAGTCTTGTCCCGATTGTAATAGAGAAAGATGGCAGAGGTGAGAGGGCGTATGACATTTATTCACGTCTCCTGAAAGAGAGGATCGTCTTTCTGGGTGCCTCTATTGATGATAATATGGCAAATATTATTATTGCTCAACTCTTGTTCCTTGAGTCGGAAGACCCTACACAGGATATATACCTCTATATAAACTCCCCTGGCGGTTATATAACGAGCGGACTTGCCATATATGACACCATGCAGTATGTAAAGGCGCCCATAGTAACCATGTGTATAGGTCAGGCCGCAAGCATGGGGGCGGTACTCCTTGCAGGCGGGGATCAAGGAAAGCGTTATGCACTTCCCCATTCAAGGATTCTGATTCACCAACCCCTTGGAGGTGCTCAGGGCCAGGCGACGGATATTGATATTCAGGCACGGGAAATCCTGCGCATGAGAGAAGAAATTAACAAGATCTTTGTCAAGCATACAGGGCAGCCAATTGAGAAGATTGACGCTGATACGGAAAGAGATTTTTATATGACAGCAGAACAAGCTTTGAATTATGGTATCATTGATAAAATTGTGGAGAAGAGACAATGACAATGATTAAAAAGAGCAATGGAAGAACAATGAAATTACACTGTTCTTTTTGCGGAAAAAGCCAGGATGAAGTCAAAAAGCTTATTGCCGGACCAATGGTTTACATCTGTGATGAATGTATAGAGTTATGCAACGAGATCATTCAGGACGAGGCCAAGAAAGAACGGTTTGATTATATAAAGACATCGATCCCGAAGCCCCATGAAATCAGGAGGCTTCTTGATGAATACGTAATTGGCCAGGATTTTGCGAAGAAAGTACTTTCTGTTGCAGTTTATAATCATTACAAGCGAATTGAATCAAAAACCAATTTTGATGATGTGGAGATTCAGAAGAGCAATATTCTCATGATAGGCCCAACTGGATCAGGGAAGACCCTTCTTGCCCAGACATTGGCAAAGATTCTTCATGTACCGTTCACGATAGCAGATGCTACAACATTGACTGAAGCCGGTTATGTTGGTGAGGATGTGGAGAATATCATATTGTATTTACTCCAGTCCGCTGATTACAATGTAGAAAGGGCTGAGAGGGGAATTGTCTATATCGATGAAATTGACAAGATATCGAGAAAAACCGATAGCCCCTCCATTACGAGGGACGTGTCCGGTGAAGGTGTACAACAGGCTCTGTTGAAAATAATTGAAGGTACAGTAGCGAATGTACCGCCAAAGGGTGGTCGGAAACATCCACAGCAGGACTATATAAAGGTTGATACAACAAACATCCTCTTTATTTGCGGCGGGGCATTTCATGGCGCTGAATCGATTGTCGCAAACAGGGTCGGGAAAAAGAGCATCGGTTTCGGTGTTGATGTTGAAGGTGGCAGAGATAAACAGTATTCTGAATTGATAAGGGACATCCAGCCGGAAGATCTTTTGAAATATGGATTAATCCCGGAATTCATCGGAAGATTGCCCATTATAGCAACCCTTGGAGAGCTGAGCGAGGATAACCTTGTTGAAATTCTGAAAAGACCGCGCAATGCTATTGTTAAACAGTATAAGAAACTTTTTGACCTCGAGAACGTAAAACTTACCTTCACCGAGGGTGCGATCAGGGGTATTGCACGAGAGGCAATGAAGAAAAAGACTGGCGCCAGGGGTTTAAGATCGATCATGGAGAAGGTTATGCTCGATGTTATGTATGAAATCCCGGCCCTTTCAAATGTAAAGGAATGTGTAGTTAGCGAAGAAGTAATCGTGAATCACGACAGACCAATTCTAATTTATGAAGAAGAGGCCGAGATTGCCTGAGGTTGACATAAGGGCACAAAGCTGATATAGTTTGGGCGGGTAGCTCAGTGGGAGAGCATCGGCCTTACAAGCCGAGGGTCGGAGGTTCAAAACCTCTTCCGCCTACCATTCACAATGCGGGGTCGTAGTTAAGCCTGGTTATAACGCCGGCCTGTCACGCCGGAGGCCGCGAGTTCGATTCTCGTCGACCCCGCCATTTCATAAAAGGTTTACATGAACCTAATCTTATGCATTCATAACCACCAGCCAGTGGGTAACATGGATTTTATTCTTGAAGATGCCTACAAAGGCGCCTACCTGCCCTTTTTTGAAGTACTGAAAGATTTCAGAGATATCAAAGTCAATCTTCATTTTTCTGGTTTCCTCTTTTCATGGCTTTGTGAGAAAAAGCCTGAATTCATCACTTTACTGAAATCACTAAAAAACCAAGGTCAGATTGAAATTGTTTCCGGTGGTATGTATGAACCTGTACTTTCACTCATTTCAGAGGATGATGGTTGTAATCAAATCAAGATGCATATTGATTTGATGGAAGAAGTCTTTGGCGATAAACCCAAGGGCCTATGGCTTACTGAAAGGGTTTATGAACCACATATACCACACACCCTCAATAAGGCCGGCATTACCCATACTCTTGTGGATGATAACCACTTCAAGGCAGTTGGTTTAAAGGAAGATGACCTGTTCGGATATTACGTGACCGAGCACGAAGGGCATAAGCTTGCCATATTTCCCGGTCTTGAATTTCTGCGATATTCAATACCTTTCAAGCCCATTGAGGTACTTGATAACTATCTGAAAGAGGCAGATAAAAAAGGTCATGACCTGGCTGTTTTTGGTGACGATGGGGAGAAGTTTGGTTTGTGGCCTGGAACGAAAAAATCAGTCTATGAAGAAGGTTGGCTGAAAGGTTTCTTTGAATACTTAACCGAGAACCAGGATTGGCTTAAAACTGTTACTTTCAGCGAATATCTTGCGGACAAACCTCCAAAAGGCCCCATATATCTTGATTGTCAATCTTACAAGGAGATGGGCGAGTGGTGTCTACCACCGACACTCTCCAAGCAATACGCTGCTGCAATCAGTAGTGAGAAATCAGATGAGGGAACTCTCTTAAAAGGTGGATATTTCAAGCATTTTCTTGTAAAATACCCAGAAAGCAACGACATGCATAAAAAGATGCTTGCGGTAACAAGGCAGGCGAATAACAATCCTGAAGCAAAAAAGCATGTTTACATGGCACAATGTAACGATAGCTATTGGCACGGAGTTTTTGGTGGTCTTTATCTTCCCCATTTGCGGGCCTCTGTATATGGTCATCTCATTGAAGCAGAGAAGCGCCTGGATTCCGAGAAAGCATTTGTTGAAGGAAAAATTGAAGACGTAAACCTGGATAGCGTCGACGAGGCTGTTCTTGTGAATAATTTTATCAAGGCCTATTTCTGTCTTAAAGAGGGCGGCTCCCTTTATGAACTCGACTATAAGCCGGCAACCACAAATGTTATGGCCAATCTCTGCAGGCGTTATGAAGGTTATCACGATAAGATTACAATGGCCTCAGTCAATGACGTTGCAGATGGTACAAAAACAATCCATGACATGTTCGTTGCAAAAGAGGAGGGCCTTGAACGATTTCTTCATTACGACTGGTACCGACGGGCATCCCTGGTAGATCATGTCATGGGGAAAGACGTCACATGGGAATCCTTCTACAGATGTCAATACTACGAACCCGGAGATTTCGTTAAAGAGCCATACCTGGCTACCCTTAAAAAAGAAAAGAAAACTGCGTCCCTTTCCATGAAGAGGGAAGGACATGTCTGGATGGGAGGGAAGAGAGTTCCTCTTACCATTGAAAAAACAATACGCATGAACGTTGATGAGGCAGCCCTTTATGTCGATTACCTTATCGATGGCGATGTGAAGGAAAGTTTTCTTTTTGGCGTGGAATTTAACTTTTCCTTCCTTGGAAGCGGTGGTGACAGATACATGGATATGGGAACAGGTAAACTCCCTTTGACTTCAAAAGGGATTTATGGACCATCTCAAAAGATACTCTTGTTTGACCCATATCAGAAAGTCGCACCAGTCATTGAGTTTGATCGACCGATATCAATCTGGACTTTTCCCGTAGAAGTTGTTTCTCTCTCTGAAACCGGTTTCGAGCGCAATTATCAAAGCACTATGTGCATGCCAGTCTGGGAGGTTGACCTGACTGCCGGTCCGAGAAAGATCCATATCAAGCTCGTGGTCAATGGTATCAGTAGTCATAACAACGTTCAATAGAAAGGCTTTTCTTAAAGAAGCCGTTCTCTCTGTTCTTAATCAGGATTATCAAGACAAAGAAATAATCATCATCGATGACGGCTCTATGGATAATTCCTTCTCAGAGGTGAGGGAATTTCCTGCTCGCTATGTATGGAAGCAAAATGGGGGGATAAGCAGCGCAAGAAATATGGGCATAGCCATCTCAAAGGGAGAATTCATCGCTTTCCTTGATGTGGATGATCTCTGGAAAAAAGGTAAACTCACCGAGCAGATACAAAAAATGAGAGAAGACCAGGTTGACATTTCCTATACAGATGAAATCTGGATAAGGAATGGCGAACGTTTAAACCAGAGAGATAGACACCGGAAATATTCTGGTTTAATTTTTAAACAGTGTCTTCCGCTCTGTATAATCAGTCCTTCTTCTGTGGTGATAAAACGTAAAGTTTTTGAGAAAGTAGGACTCTTTGATGAAACCCTACCGGTATGTGAGGATTATGACATGTGGCTCAGGATTACGTCAAAGTACCCTGTACTTTTTGTTGATAAACCATTCATCGTCAAAAGGGGTGGTCACAAAGATCAACTCTCGAAGACCTATGAAGCAATCGACAGGTTCAGGATCAATAGCCTTGCCAAGATTATACAAAGTGATGCCTTAAACCCTGAGATGAGGATTGCAGCGCTCGATGAATTAAGAAAAAAATGCAGAATTTACGCGATGGGGGCAAAGAAAAGGGGCAGATTCCAAGAGACAGACTATTATTTAAAGCTCTGCGGGACCCTTGAAAATCAACCCCTTACAAATGGTTCAGGATAGGGTTCGCATCATGGCTTAGCAGGATCCAGGAGCCCTACAGGTCTTGCAAAGGTATAGTTAAGCGGTTCAACTACCAGGCTGTCAAAGGCTTGGTTTTGAGTCTGCGAAGTGAGTGCAAAGGGGAGTGCCACAATAAAACCCCCTAAGCCAAGGACACAGGTTATCAGGCCTGCAGGTCTCATGACGAGAGCATCCCACAAAAATTTTTCCCCATTTGGATCAGTATTTGCCGGCCGCCATGTTTTGTAAACGTCCTGCGCATAGAGCGGGGCAGCGAGGAATGTTACTGCAAAAATTATTACAAGGCAAAACAGAGTAAAACGTTTCATAAAAACCCTCCTGTGATATGGATGGCGATACACACCAAGTCTATTACTCTTTTTTATTGTTGTCAATGCTTCTTGTCACGGGTGCTCCATTTATAAAATATCGAAGAACTTACGGTAAACTTTAGGCGGATAATTCCGCAAGATTGCTTGACAAAGGGCTGACAAATAGTAGAATATCTCTTAGCTTTGGATTGCAGCATGCATCAGAATCTTTTTATGAGTTCAAGAGACTGATAAAAAAGAAGTTTGTATGTCTGACGCTCCGGATGAAGTCGGAGATGTGCAGAGTGTGGAGTTCACCCTGTATGAAAAAACATCGTATTACATTCCTGCCTTCTGAAAAAATCATCTATACTACTGATGATAAGGATACCCTCCTTGATGCTGCAATGAGGGCAGGTGTCTATATTAATGCATCATGCGGGGGAAACAGCTCTTGCGGCAAATGCAGGATAAAGATAGTTGAAGGAAGTGTAGATTCTTCACACCATCCAAGGATTACCCGGATAGACTACGATAAAGGTTATCGTCTGGCGTGCAAGACAAGGCCACAAGGCAATGTTATTGTGGAAGTACCCCTGGAATCACAGATCGATCGAAGCATCCTGAAAGGCAAAAGCAGAAAACCACTCATCCTTTCAGCCTCAGATCTGGGGCAGCTCGTTAAGGAATGGAAGGCAGACCCCGCAGTTTTCAAAATTTATTTGGAACTCCCTGAGCCATCGGTAGATGACAATATTTCCGACTTCGGGAGGCTCGTAAGAGAACTTCGCAGGGTACTCAAGAAAGATAACTTCTCAGCAGATTTGAGAGTTCTAAGAAAAATGAGTGGAATTTTCCGTGAGGCTGCATGGAAGGTAACTGTTACGCTTATTGCACTGAACGAAGGATTTCAGGTTTTAAATTTTGAACCTGGAAACAAAGCACAGCAGAACTACTCAATCGTCATAGATATCGGAACTACCACAGTGTGTGGGCAGCTCCTTGACCTGGCAAACTGCAGTAAGGATATATGTACCCTTGGAGAATCATCAGACTACAACGCTCAGATCCGTTACGGAGATGATGTCATTTCGAGGATCATGTATTCACGCAAGAAAGGCGGCCTGGCGAGGCTTCGAGAAGCGGTTGTATCCACGATAAACGGGATTATTAGCGACCTCATCGATGAGAGCCATGTTGAAAAGGCCTCAATTTCTCATCTTGTCTTTGCAGGAAATACAACGATGACCCATCTTTTCCTTGGCCTTGATCCCAAAAACATCATGCTCTCGCCATATACACCTGTCTCAAATATATATCCACCGGTTACAGCCAGGGATCTCGGAGTGGATACGGACGACTATGTAAATGCCCAAGTCTTCCCCTGTGTTTCATCATACATTGGCGGAGACATTGTTGCAGGTGTTATAGGCTCAGGGATGTCCCACACTGACAAGATCACTCTTTTTATGGATATTGGAACAAACGGAGAGATTGTTCTCGGCAACAGGGATTGGCTCATTTGTGCCTCCTGCTCAGCAGGGCCTGCCTTTGAGGGCGGTGGTATTCAGTTCGGTATGAGGGCAGAAAAAGGTGCTATCGAGCAGGTGAGGATAAACCCGGTCAATTTTGAACCCATGATCCTCACTGTTGGTAAGGAAAAACCAAAGGGTATTTGCGGCTCCGGCCTTATTGATAGTGTGGCAGAACTCCTCTTGTCAGGGATTCTAGATCAAAATGGTAAATTCAGAAGAGATCTGGATACACCACGTGTACGGGAAGGTCAAAGCGGGTATGAATATGTCATTGCCAATACGGCTGACACCCAAATTCAGCAGGACATTGTAGTAACCGAGGTCGATCTTTATAATCTTATCCGTGCAAAAGCAGCTCTTTATGCAGGGTGCAAGGTGCTCCTTGACAGTGTTGGCCTCTCATTCGGGAATATTGAGAGGGTTATTATTGCAGGTGGCTTCGGCCATTATATCGATCTCGAAAAAGCCCGGATAATTGGGCTCCTGCCGGAGTTACCTCTTGAGCGGTTTATATTTGTAGGAAACGGATCTCTTCTTGGGGCAAGACTTTTCTCATTCTCCAGGGGGTTTATGATTGAAGCAGAAAACATATCCAAGATGATGACAAACGTTGAGCTTTCAAACAGTCAAAAATTCATGGATGAGTTTGTGGCAGCTTCATTCCTTCCCCATACTGATGGAAAAGCTTTTCCCGGTGTTCTCAAGAGACTTAAAAATCGTTCACTATCGACTGTGAACTATCCTCAGTGAACATTATTGTAGTGTAAGGTTACGTTATATGCCAAAAATCATAGCCCTTGCTGGTAAGGGCGGAGTAGGAAAGACAACCATAGGGGGGATGCTTATACGGTATCTCATCGAAGAGCTAAAAAGCGAGCCGATACTTGCTGTTGATGCTGATCCGAATTCAAACCTGAATGAATTGCTCGGTGTTCATGTGTATTCTACAATCGGTGAAGCTCGCGAATTGATGAAAAAAGATGTCCCCCAGGGCATGACAAAGGATGTTTGGTTTGAATACAAGGTTCACGAAGCAATCATTGAAGGGAGAGGGTTCGATCTTCTTGCCATGGGAAGGCCTGAGGGGCCGGGCTGTTACTGTGCCGCCAACAGCCTCGCGAAGCAATCCATTGAGGCCCTGAAGAAGAACTATCCTTTTATCGTGGTAGATAATGAGGCCGGCATGGAACATATGAGCAGGCTGGTAACCCAGGATATAGATCATCTCTATGTAATTTCCGATCCATCACCGAGAGGGCTCTTGACTGTTAAGAGGATTATCGAATTGATTGGTGAGTTGAAACTTACCATCAAAGATTGGCACATCATCGTCAACAGGGTCATGGAGAATGAAGATGAGATCATTATCAAAATGGCTCAAGAAAAAGGTCTCAGGATCACTGGAATTATCAGAGAAGACAGAACACTTGCAAAAGCTGATGCGGAAGGAATGAACATTTTTGCGATTTCCAAGGATTCTGCGGTTATTTCTGATGCGTATTCGATCTTTGACAAGACGCTGTCAAAGGGAACAAGATAAGAGGGGGAAAAGGAATGGCTGCAAAGATAATAAGCGGAACCGAGACTGCCGCTATCATCAGGGAGGAGTTAAAAGGGGAGGTTAAAATTCTCAAGGAACAGCACGGACTCGTCCCAGGCCTTGTAACGATCATTGTAGGGGTCAATCCGGCTTCTGTGAGTTATGTGACTGCTAAGCAGAAAACTGCAAAAGAACTCGGTTTTTACTCGATCCAGGAAGATGTGCATGAAGATGTTCCTGAAGAGGAACTCATCGCCATGGTTGAAAAATATAATAAGGATAGTAGCATCCACGGCATCCTTGTTCAGCTTCCCTTGCCAAGGCACATCAATGAGACGCGGGTACTGAACGCGATTAATCCGAACAAGGATGTTGATGGTTTTCATCCTGTCAATATTGGTAAGTTGATGATCGGAGATGCCACCTTCTATCCCTGCACACCCCTTGGTATCCAACAATTGCTTGTTAAAAACGGGATACAAACAGACGGCGCCGAGGTTGTTGTGGTGGGGAGGAGTAATATTGTCGGAAAGCCTATTGCCATGATGCTTGTTCAGAAGGCAAAAGGGGCTAATGCCACGGTTACCATTTGTCACACCGCTACTCGTGACCTTGCCAAGCACACGAAAAGAGCGGATATCCTTATCGTTGCTGCAGGCAGACCGAAGGCTATAACCGCAGACATGGTGAAAGAAGGTGTCACGGTTATCGACGTGGGGGTCAACAGGGTTGGTATGACCCCTGAAGGCAAGGCTAAACTATGTGGAGATGTCGATTTTGATGCCATCAAGGAAAAGGCTGCTTTCATCACCCCTGTTCCCGGAGGCGTAGGTCCCATGACTATCACCATGCTTATGCTCAATACCGTTAAGGCAGCCCGGTTGGCTGCAAATATTATTTGACCACATAAGCTCAAAAGGTCTTTATCTAACCTGCCATCAGATGGTATAGTAAGGATACAAATCCGTGAGAAGCTGTTTTTTTTGGAGCCTTGCATGAGTGACTATGTCTACGAAGAAAAAGAGAATTATGAAGGAAAAAAGGTAAAGGTTCTTGGACCTACGTTCGAGGAAGGCAAGCCCGACAAGATGGTTGACTGGAGAGCTAAACTGACAACACGTGATGATGTAGTTGGTTATCTCAGAACAGCACTTCGTTACTGGTATAGCAGTGAGTGGTACGGCAGCGAGAAAAGGAAACAGGAAGCTTGAAGACAGTAAGCGCTATTCAGTAGGTAGTAGGCACTTACTGAATACTTCGTACTACCTACTTGAAAAAGGGAGGAAAGATGGCATTTGAAATTCCAAAGGTAAAATACACAGGAAAGATCAGGGAAGTCACGATCGGAACCGGTGAAAAAACAGTAACCCTTGGCGGAGAAACGTGTTATCCCTTCCATCTATTTGAAGGCGAAATGCCCCACGTTCCTAGAATCGCCTTCGAAATATGGGATTATGAACCTGAAGATTGGCAGGAGTGGGTCATAGAACCGTTTAAGGATGTTATAGGTAATCCTGTTGCGTGGGCAAAAAAATGCGTGGATACTTACAAGGCTGAGATTATTGCCCTCCAGTTGAAAAGCGCCGATCCGAATGGTATGGACCGTGATGTAGAAGAGGTCATCAAGGTCGTAAGGGATGTGGTGGATGCTGTCGATGTTCCTGTCATTATATGGGGTACATCGAGCGATGAGAAGGATGCGGTTCTTCTGCGCAGGGTTGCCGAAGTATGTGAAGGAAAAAATGTCGTTATCGGCCCATTGTCAGAAAAGAATTACAAACAGATCGGTGCCATGGCAATAGCATACAATCACTCTGTGTTGGCCTCATCTCCAATAGATGTTAACCTTGCGAAGCAGTTGAATATTCTCCTTGGAAATCTCGGGGTAAAGGATGAAAAGATTCTTGTTGATCCCACAACCGGTGGCCTCGGCTATGGATTAGAATATACCTACTCTGTAATGGAGAGAGACAGAATGGCTGCCCTTACCCAGGAAGATGTAAAGCTGCAGTCTCCCATTGTGTGCAACCTTGCCCAGGAGATCTGGAAAACGAAAGAGGCCCGACTGACAGAAGACGATGACCCAAAGCTTGGCAATGAAAAAACAAGATCCATACTCCTGGAGTCTGTGAGCGCAATGAGTTTGCTGATTGCCGGGGCGGACATCGTTATTATGAGACATCCTGACAGTATTGCACTGGTCAAAGAAATGATCAGAGAACTGACGTCATAGGGGGCATAGATGTCAGAAGAAACACCGAGAAGCATCGACAAGGCAACGGTCGAACTCCTTGAAAAAGCTAAAAAAGAAGAGATCAGTACGGTTTTTTTTCGCGCTGACGAGATGAAACCTTGCCCTATCGGGGTAGAAGAAAGTTGCTGTAAGATATGCGCCATGGGGCCGTGCAGGCTTCCTCGGACAAAGAAAGATGTCCAGAGAGAAAGGAAAGGAGTCTGTGGTGCAACGATAGAAACGGTTGTTGCAAGAAATTTCGCAAGAAAAATTGCTGCAGGAACAGCCTCCCATTCTGACCATGCACGGGAGGTGGTGGAAACCTTCATAAAAACTGCGAGGGGCGAGTCTCAAGGATTTTCAATCAAGGACGAGGTAAAACTCATCGAAGTTGCCCTTGATTTTGGGATCGAAATCGAAAAAAGAGATGTGAGGGATATCGCACTGGAGCTTGGCAACAGGGCTCTTGAGGAGTTTGGTAAACAACACGGAGGGCTG
>Ga0209253_10003038_pt1 | contig 14795 bp, 13 predicted proteins | sample FrelakmetBRP12BR_FD_187145 | JGI IMG/M metagenome (GOLD analysis project Ga0209253, IMG submission 187145) | Freshwater lake sediment microbial communities from the University of Notre Dame, USA, for methane emissions studies - BRP12 BR (SPAdes)... | ecosystem: Environmental > Aquatic >...
AAGAGGGTATAGCTTGCGTATGCAATATAAGAAAAAAACATGATAATAAACAGGGGATATAGTGGTCCTGGAACAGCCCAGCTTTTAAAAATTAACTTTGGCGTTATATCTCTTGTAAAAAGTGGGGTAAAATTGAGAAGAAGGATCAGGAAGCTAATTACAGAGGTTGTATATACGACGTTTCTTTTCTGCTGGTATACTTGGAGTAAGGAGAAAATAAAGTGCAGAAAAAAAAGGGGGAGTAAAATTGCACCGACATTTAAAAGTCTAATCCAGAACAGCCCCATGGTTTTGTCAGACGCTGTTATGGCCATAGCAAATCCAAACGCCCACAGTGCAACGCTGGTATTCAACAAAAAATAATTGATGTTAACGATATTTTTTCTATCTTTGAAATATACAAATAAGGCAAGAGAAAGGTTGCAAAGCGCTGTGATAATGTTTGCTATAACGTATGCTGTCAACATAGGAGTAATAATCGGCAATTACGGCAGGAAGTCAGTGCTTTTTTTGTTGAGCTGTCGGTAGATACTCGTTATAAAACCATTCCACCGTTTTTCTCACCCCATCTTTGAATTCTACGCGGGGCTGGTAGCCCAGCTCTTTTTGCGCCTTGGAAATATCTACAAACCAGCTGTTTTTGAGTTCCTTAACGGTATTACGGGTTAGCGGTGAATTAAAACCAAATAGTTTAGACAATATCCCGAGCACCATTGACAATGGGGTTGCCGCCCACAGGGGAATATGCGATGAAGGAATGGGTTTCCCCTGCTCCCGGGCAATTGTTGCGGCGATTTCGTTCACCGTATAGGGTCTGCTATCTGAAAGAAAATAGATTTGGCCCTCAGCCTTTTTTTCTGCTTCTGCCAAAAGAAGCCCGTCAATAAGATTATCGATATAGCAGAGACTGACCAGGTTATTCCCATCACCAATAGTTCTAAATAAGCCCTGATGAATTAATTTTAAAAACATCAGAACGCGCGATGATTGTGAGACTCCGGGACCGTAAACCAGGGGGGGGCGTATAATAATTATCGGAATGTGATATTGTTCAGATAACTGGCAAATTATTTTTTCCCCCTCCAGTTTACTCATGCCGTAGGGAGTTATCGGACGACACGGACTGTCTTCGGTTACGGGAACATCTTTTTGAGGATTTGGGCCCGTTGCAGAACTGCTGCTGAAATGGATAAGTTTTTTTACCGAAGCGTTTGAGCATGCCTCTAATAAATTTTTAAGCCCGGCAACATTTACGTTGTAATAATTCTCTTCTTGAGCAGCAAAAACTTCGCCCGCAGCATGATATATCGTATCAACATTTTGCAATGCTGTCTTGAGCGAATTGGTGTCATTCAGATCACCATAAACCAGCTCAGCGCCCAACTTTTCAAGAAAATTAACCCGGCTGGTCTTTCTGACTAAACATTTAATTTGCCTGCCTTTATCGTGCAATGTTTTCGCAAGATGTCTGCCAATAAAGCCTGTTGCCCCTGTTATTAAAGTCTTCATCTTTACTCGATCCTGCTCGTTGATTGCATGCCGTCCTTCGACCATTTAGTGAAAGGGATCAGGCACGGTACGGTTTCCCTGTATCTTAAATAAGCTTCTCCAAATGCTTGTATAAGAGCCTTTTCTTCAAGAAATAATCTGAGAATAAGAAGGGGGGTATAAATAAAAATTGTCAGGCAGAATGCAAAATAAGCATTTGGTATAAGGGTGCACCCTAATACTTCGACAATAGTAAAGGAATAGATGGGATGGCGAATATAATGATATGGTCCGAGGGTAATTAAAGGTTGGTCTTCTCTAATTTCTATTTGGGGGCTATGATATTTTCCGAGCGTGTTAAGAGCCCACAATCTTCCAGCAACACCCAAGGAAAACAATATAACACCCAATATTGTTACGCGGTAATCAAGATATTTAACAAACCAAAAATATTCTATCGTTGCGGTAAACCCAATTACTACATGCAGTATTGTTAAAATATATAGTGTCCAGGCCTGGGATATTTGCCCCTTCTCGTTGCCGGTGGTAATTAAGCATGATTTAACTCGATAAATAACCAGGGAAATTAAAAAAAATATAAATGCAAAGGTAAATAATTTATCCATAAGGGATAGCATCTAATAATTATTGATGGCGACAAGAGTTGAGTCTTGAGAATTTAACAGAATGAATTTTTTAAAAAAATATCTTAACTAAAACTTCTGAAAATTAATGCAGAATTCTTCCCACCAAATCCGTATGAATTTGAGAGTACGGTATGGACTTCAGCAGCCCGGCCGACATTCGGGATGTAATCAAGGTCGCACTCCGGGTCAGGAGTTCCATAATTAATGGTAGGAGGTAAAAATTGGTGCTTTATGGTGAGAAGAGAAGCTATTGCTTCGATTGACCCCGCAGCCCCCAGGGAGTGGCCGGTCATGGACTTAATGGAGCTGATGCCGATTTTATAAGCCCGGTCGCCAAAAACATTTTTTGCTACTCTTGTCTCCATTTTATCATTGAGCGGTGTTGAGGTGCCGTGGGCGTTTATATAATCGACCTCTTCCGGATGTATGCCTGCAACTGCAAGAGCACTGCGTACGCAATAGGTTCCAGCTTCGCCATCAGGTGACGGCTGTACCATATGGTGAGCATCAAAGGTCGTATAATACCCCATTACTTCGCCATATATATAAGCATTACGTTTCAGGGCATGGCCAAGTTCTTCCATAAACATGATACCTGCACCTTCACTCAGCACAAAGCCATTTCTCATACCATCAAACGGGCGGGAAGCTTTTTCCGGGGGATCATTGAGCGTTGATACTGCATTAATGACACAGAAAGACCCGAGCGTTAACGGTGCAATCGGTGCTTCTGCACCGCCCACCAAGCAAGCGTCTAAAATACCATTTTGAATACATTGATAGGCATAGCCGACCGAGTCCGACCCCGCGGAACATGCGCCCGCAATAGTATTGCTGAATCCTTTAATGCCAAGCACTATAGAAATTTGACTTGCTGCCGCGCCAGGGAAGAGACTGCTGTTCAAATAGGGGCTGACTCTTTTAAGACCCTTTTCTAAAAAGATAGTATGCTGGTGCTCGGCCAGGGGAATCCCTCCCATAGCAGAACCGACTATAATACCGACTTTATAAGCATTGCTTTCATCAATCTTCAATCCCGCGTCTCCCAATGCCATTTGTGAACTTATTACTGCAAAATGGGCAAAACGATCCATCTTTTTAGCGCTCTGAGGGTCCATGTAATCCGTAGGGTCAAAGTCTTTCACTTCTCCGGCAACCTTTGAAGGGAAGGTGGATGCATCAAAAGATGAAACAGGCCCGATACCGGATTTCCCTTCTTTGAGGGAATTCCAGAAGGCCTCAATGCCGATCCCTATGGGTGTTACTGCTCCGAGGCCTGTTATGACCACTCTTCGATCACGGTAATTATTATTCATAGCGCCTCCTGATGTATAGTAAGAGAAATAATTATATACACTTTAATATAGCTATATATTTTCTCTTTTGGCCTTATAAGCAAGTACCACTTTGACATGTGATTCTTCCCACATCCTCCATCCTCTCCAATCCTTCTTGGCAGTGTTGAGTTCTGGTATGCGACTCTTTTCAGACAACCAGCGACGAAGAGTAGCTTCTGAAATATTTACTTTCTCCAGGAATTCTTTCGTTGTATAAGCCATCTATCATTCCTTTCTACTTAGATTGCATTAACAAGTTGAATGACTGAAGCAGATTTTGCAGTAATGGGTGGTCTAATACCTTTCGTTCCCTTTAAATGTCTAACAGGTATCAGACCTTTCAGAGCCTATCAACTTAAAAAAGACATGTCAATAAAAATGTTTAGTTTATTTTATTTGCCAAATTAGTTAACCATGTTTTGTTTTGGAGCATAAAATTTAGCAAAAGAAAATTTATTGACAAAATTGGCAAGAAAACTTATAAGCATATCAAATCATTAAAAATAAAAGGTGTACCTTCAGATAAGGGCATGCAGAATGAAAAGACGGGCAGTAATAACCGGGTGTGGAATTATCTCAAGCATTGGCAATAACTGTCAGGAAGTGTTGCAGTCACTTCGAGATAATAAATCCGGATTATCCTATGTTCCGGAGTGGGCTGAACTTGGGTTTAAAAGCTGTGTAGCCGGGACCATAAAAGGGCTTGATATTGATGCTGCCAGGGAAAAAATAGGATTAAAATCAAGATATATGGATATGTCAGCATTATATTCTACCTTATCATCATTTGAAGCTATTGCTGACAGTGGTTTGGCTCCGGAGGACCTTTCTTCTGAGCGTGTTGCCTGCATTGTGGGAAGCGGGGTATCAAATACAGATCCAATCTATCAAGCTGGCGCTAAACTTTTTTCCGGCAATGGGAAAATAACGCCCTATGGGGTGACCAGAAGCATGACCAGCAGCTGCAGCGCTAATCTGGTTAACTTCTACGGTATTAAAGGCAGGAGCTACTCCATAAGCTCAGCCTGTGCCACCTCTCTGCATAACATCGGGCATGCCTGTGAACTGATCTGTAGCGACCGCTGTGACATGGCTCTGGCTGGCGGGGCTGATGAAGTGTCGGCCATTATGACGGCAAATTTTGATGGTATGCGCTCAGCTCTATCCACTGCATTTAACAAAACACCTCAGCAAGCATCACGGCCTTATGATAAGAAAAGAGACGGCTTTGTGATAAGCGGCGGTGCCGGCATTGTTATCGTTGAAGAATTGGAACATGCCAGAAAGCGCAACGCGCCCATATATGCCGAGGTTATAGGGTATGGCGCAAGCTCAGACGGCCATGATATAATCCAGCCCCATCCTCAGGGAGATGGAGCGTACCGGTGCTTGCGGGAATCATTGGAAATGGCACAGTCTCCGGTTGAAACAATAGATTATGTTAACACTCACGGTACTGGAACACCGGCAGGAGACCTTGCTGAGTGCCTGGCTATCAACAGGGCTTTTGGTGACTACAGGGTCCCTATTTCGTCTACCAAGGCTCTTTCAGGTCATGGTATCGGAGCTGCCGGCGCCCATGAACTTATCTACTGCCTGCTGATGATGAAACACGGATTTATCACTGCATCTGTTAATATTGAAGAGCTTGATCCAGCATTTGTGGATTATGCTATTGTCAGACAGAACAGGGATGCAAAACTCAATAGAGTTTTAACCAACAGTTTCGGTTTTGGCGGCACCAATGCGTGCATGATTGTTGGCACGTTGTGAATCCGCAGACAAGGGAGGTTGATTGATGGAACGAGAACAGGTTGTGCAGAAAGTATCGGATATCATCAGACAGGTTTTAATGTCCAAGAACCTTAAAATAGAACCGGCAAATAACCTGGCTGATGACCTTGGAATGGACTCCATGGGGGCTGTGGAGTTTGTGAACACGGTTGAAGATGAATACCGTATAGCAGTAACGGAAGAAGAGATGCAGGCAATTAAAACAGTAAATGATGCGGTTGACCTGATTTTAAATAAGACAAATCATGCGTAACACCTCTTGATCTGCTGGTCGGCTTCATACCTAAAAGAAAAGCGTCGATTATAGCCCACTGATCAATAAATTTTAATATTTCCCGTATCTCCACTCACTTCAACCGTATCGCCGGTGTGGATTTTATCAAAGAGGTCCGGTAAATTATATTCTACTACAGGAATTCCACTGTTAAACCAAACATCAGCTAATATTGCCCCTGAAATCAAAAGCGAATCAGCGTCTTGCACTATAATGGCTGCAGGTGCTTCATGATCATACATGACCTGCATAAGCACCATGCCTGAAAAAGTGGAACCGGTACACGTGGGGAATACCAGCACGGTGTCCCGAAGGTTTTTTTTGAAAAATTCATGATGACGATCCTGCATCACTGCACGCTTGCCGGGAATAATACTCGTGATGCCGGCAAAAGCGGCTGCGAAATTTATCGGCATTTGCGTCACCAGCGCCGGCCCGCAGCCTCGCCCACGCACAATCCCCTTGCCTATAAGTGTCACCATCACGCAACCCCTGATACATCTATACATTCGCGCACCGTAGCGTATTCCGCCCCCTTAAGGTAATAAAATAGTTTCCCCGAAGGAGTTAATACTTTTTTGCGCCGCAGCTGCACCGTCAAAGCTGAAAGCGGACAATGGGAATAAACTTTAATACCGATGCTGCGGATTTTTTGATAATGATCTGTTTTTTCAAAGCGGACCCTGGCCTCCGGTGTCAAACAAAACCAGATCGATTTTTTAATGCGCTTTCCTGTGAATTGCACTGCCAGGTCTAATGCTTCCTGGTATGTCAGGTGGGGGCAGCCAAAAACTACCAGCTCGGCGCGATCCGGCTGTTTTGCCTGTATGCTTTGCAAATCATCCTGCGTGATCGTTATTGTGGATTCAGGACTGTCACCTGCAAAAGCTGTTTTCATATCCGGTGCTTCGGGGGTTAACCCTTCAACATGGAATAATGCTATGGCGCCTGCCGCCGCCATGGCGCCACCCATGTTTTTGAGATCACCACGGCTGAAATCGTAATGCTCGATTACCGGAACTTTATTAACGACCTTTCTGCCTATAATGAAACCCAGCGCGCTTGGATCCATTCTTTTAATTTTTAACTTTACCATTATTTTGCCGCGACGATTTTCATCAAGTAAATAACCGAATTCAGGGGTGACCCCGGTGATGGCAGAACACAGATCAATGAGCATCGAGTTGCGGTTGGTTCTTGCGCCCAGTACGGAATTTGCAAATTGTACCGCGGAAGATTCTGCCCAGGCCAGACGGTCGCCAAATGCCGGTATGTTATCTTGATCATAACATACGCATGAGTAATTCAGCATAACACCCAGCTGCTTGATTTTGTGCTCAAGGTAGTTTTGTCTGGCAAATGCTATGCGATTCAGAAGATTGAGGTCATGACCGGGTCGAGGATTTATGGTGGTCAGGACTTTGACCTTTAATCCGGCGTTGATGCACTGATCGAGAATCCTGTAGTAGGCTCTATAGGGCAGTGCGCCAAAAGAGCCAACCAAATGGGCGCTTTTAATCGGCACGAGACGTTGAGCGCTGAAAGCTCTACCATACTCAACCAGAGTCCTGACTGCCAGGGACATTGTTTGGCCCTGTTCACCATTGAGCATGCTTTCTTGTTCCGGGTCTAGTTTCATTATTGCTAATTGAATGAATACTTCAGAAAACGCTATACAGAGCCTGAGGGTTCAAAGCGTAAAGGGAAATTTATAATTTCTATTTATATTGCTGAACAATATTGAAGTCAAGTGCAGACCGACGATGAAGCGGGAGAATACGTGCCGGGTGAGAGAAAACGGTTAGTTATAATAATGCAGTGCGATAAACAGACGATTACTCATTATGGTGCGAATGTGATACTCAGAGCTATCATGTTGACGTAATTTTTGAATTTTCCATTAAAGCCGTCCCTGTTAGTTCTTACGTTCCGGTTATTATAAAAACACATATAATTCGCCACATCAAATGTCCACTGCCCGCGCTGCAGACCTATTCCCATGGTAAGTATGTTTTTATTGGAGTCATACAGAATCGGGTCTTCACTTTTTTCTGGAACCGGGCTTTCATCAAAAAGATAACCGGCCCGCAGGGTGACAGCGTCTGTCGCCTTATAACTCATACCAAAACAAAAATCAAAAGTATCATGATAGTCCCTGATGATGGGGGCTGCGTCTTTTTTCATGATAGCAGGCACCGGCTTGGAATAGTTGAGTTTCAGCATGTCGTATTTGCTCCAGTCTATCCAGTAAACATCAAATTCTATGGTCCATCGTGTATCAGGGCTGTAGCACAACCCGGTCGTAATAAAACCGGGTAAGTTTATATTGATTGACGCATCTCCTTCGGGCATAAGATTGTTCAATCCCTTTGGCACGCGAAAGCTGACCTTGCCATCATAGTCCATGCGGACGGTGCTGCGATAGGCAATGCCGAACTTCCAACAATCCGATATCCGGTATAACAGCCCGAGGTTATATCCCCAGCCTAAATCTTTTCCATGGAATGTTGCCTGCCCGTCCTGCCGCGGTGTTATCCTGATATTTTTACGCTGCAGGACATCTGAATAGACCGTGCTGACACCTCCGCCAATGGAGAGCTCGGGGGTGACCTGGCAGGAAATAACGGGGTTTATAAAAAAGCTTCTCAATTGGGCAAACGTAGCCTGATAACGTCCTTCCCAGTCTTGCGGCCAGTTGCTGGTCAGTCCATAGGGAGAAAAACTGCCGATCCCTATGCTCCACCGTTCATTCAATTGTTTTGTGGCAAAAAAGGTGGGCAGGAAAAAGAGATGGCTGTCCTGGTTGGTTTTTTCTCCGGAACTGGCACTGTGAAATGAAGCATTTGCGTAAATCAATGAGCCTCCCCCGGAATATTGCGTCCCCTTGAGCTGGTTCATGGCCGCAGGATTATAGAGAACAGCGGAAGGGTTATGGACCTGTGCTGTATAGGCAAGACCCATGGCGGTTGCAGCAGCATCATGGTTATAGACAATAAACCCGCCGGCAGACGCGTTTACAGGAGAAAAAAGCAGCGCTATTAAAAAAAATAAATAACAGTTTCTCATCTCGCTCCCCTTGAGATAAATTATATAATTAATTAAACAGCTGAACTTCTACTGTTTCAGGCTTATGTCAAATATCGACAATAGATGCAAAAAAGTTTAACTAAACATAATAATTTTTATATCTAAGAGCAATATATTTATTAACAGGTTGCAGGGGAGGGGAAATGATCCTTATAACAGGTGCCGCAGGCCAGATTGGCAGGAGCATGGCGCGACGGTTTCCGAAAGTGGAGGTAAACAGTTCGCAGACATCAAGGCCGCCGGGAAAATATCAGCACACTCTTCATCAGATGATACAAGACATTGTGGGGGGATCCGGGAACACTATGAAATTATAATGTAGAAAGGTTATGCGTGCAGGATTGAGATGTTGCGGTGTGCCCGGGTTTTACTGCGAGGATATTTCAAACTGCTCATGATGAAAATCGTCGTTAATTTTGATTATAATCTTTTTCTTGATCTGCTTTTCCAGTTCCTCAATACCATTGCGCTCTTCATCGTACAGAAACGTTGCCACTTCAGGATGGACCAGTACCATGATTTTGTTGCCCGTGTTATTGAAGGCTTCACGCCGGATTGACCGGAGTATGTCATAGCTCAGTGAAGGGATTGACCTGATAGATCCCCGGCCCTCGCAATAGGGACACGGCTCGCCCATTTTACGGCTTAAGTTTTCCCGCACCCGTTTCCTGGTCATCTCGATCAAGCCGAGTTCGGAGATGTTTAAAATATTGGTCTTTGCCCGGTCTTTGCTGAGCACTTCCCTGAACGCCTGGAAGATTTTCTCGCGGTCGGCTTCCCGCTCCATATCAATAAAATCAATAATGATAATGCCGCCAAGGTTCCTGAGGCGTATCTGATAGGCCACCTCCTTTACTGCCTCGAGGTTGGTTTTAAAGATGGTATCATCAGGGTTTCCCTTGCCGACAAACCTGCCGGTATTGACATCTATTGCGACCAGCGCCTCAGTCTCTTCGATAACGATGTAGCCTCCGGATTTGAGCCAGATGCGCTTGCCCAGCGCCCGGCTGATCTCTACTTCTATGCCATAGGCATCGAAGACAGGCTCTTCCCGTTCATAGTATTCCACCGAGTATTTAAGCTGGGGCACAAACGTCTCTATAAATTCAATGATGCTTTCATAGGTTTTGCGGGAGTCAACAATAACCCGTTCAACATCTTTGGAATAGAGATCGCGAATGGCCCGGAGCGCGACGCTTAAATCCTCGTGCACAAGGCTTGGCACGGCTGAATGAGCCATTTTTTTCTGCACGTTTTCCCACACCCTGAAGAGAAAATTCATGTCCATATACAGCTCATCTTCAGTTGCGCCTTCACTGGCGGTGCGGATAATAAAGCCCGCATCAGGGGGCTTTATCTTCTGGACAATATCTTTGAGACGCAGCCTTTCTTCTTCGTTTTCAATTCTGCGGGAGATGCCCACATGATTTACCATGGGCATATAGACCAGATAGCGACCGGGAAGTGACACATGCGAAGAAATGCGCGATCCTTTTGAGCCCAGGGGCTCTTTTACCACCTGGACAAGGATTTCCAGGCCTTCGGTGAGGAGGTCTTCAATGGGATACGGGATGCGTGACTTTGGCATCTCCGCATGGTTCAGGTTCGTATCCGGCTCAGGGGGAATTTCCTGGATGCCGTTCATCATTGACTCAAACTCTTTCTCACTTTTGTACACATCAACCACGTAGAGAAAGGCAGACCGGGAAAGGCCGATATCTACAAAGGCTGCCTGCATGCCGGGGAGCACCCGGGAGACCCGGCCCTTGTAGATATTTCCGGTAATTCCTTTGTCAGATTCCCGTTCGATGTGGAGTTCGGAAAGAATGGCGTTTTCCAACAGGGCAACGCGGGTTTCAAGTGAGGTAACATTGATGATTAATTCAGAACCCATAGCAGTCAGCGCCGAAAGTTTATGGTTGTATGTTTCACGGTTCAGTATTTTGCTAAACCAGAATATCTCGCGATAATGATTATCTATAGTTCCGTATCTGAACCCTGGCTGCGGCTGGAAGAGAGTTTAACTATCTTTAATACCTTTCGCTGCCTGTCTCCCAGATTTAAAATATCTCCCAGGATATCGGTAAGGCGCGGCATTTTCTCTCCTGCAGGCTGTATAGCAATTTCTAATGAACCGTCGGGTTTTAAACCCAGGCGGTGCACTAACGGGCGAACATCAACCTGAACCCATTGCTGCTTCTTGAGGGTTTTTATAAAAAATTCCTGCTGTGAATAAAAAGCAGCTATTGCGCAGTTCACTGTATCGGGTGATGGAAACAATAAAGCGCCCTCGGCAGGAAAAGAAACCATATAGGTAGTTAGCATTGTAGCAACTATCGGGATTTTTATCAAAATATTTTCTTCAGCAGATATAATTTTCAGCCCGGGAGGAAGGAGAGGATTAATGGTTTCGGGTATGGTTTCAGCCGGGATGCTGCTGGTAAGCTCAAAGTCAAAAACCTCTTTCAGGCTCTCCATTCCCACCGGCAGGGCATCATGAAAGACAATCCGCGGAAGCGGGTGATAACCCTGAGAATATTTCAGGGGCAGGTGAGCCCTCCTGAGCGTGCGGGCTATGCAGCGTGACAGCTCAAGGTGGCTCAGGAACCGGGCCGGGCCGCACTTGCTAAAGGTGCAGCGATACTTCATTGACCGGGGCGGTTCGTTTTGCCGGGATGTTACCGCAGTGTTTAGTTCTGCTGGTTCCTGGGTTCCGGGAAGGGTTGCCCTGTTCAATGGCGGAGTCGTGCAAAGACCGCATCCCTGACAGGATGTGCGGCAATCCGGAGTTGTCTCGCCGCCAAGTGCTTTCTGGTACTCCTGCACAAAAAAATCAGCAGAAACCCCGCAGTTGATGTGCTGCCAGGGAAGCTTTTCAGAAGTCGGTCTTGCCTGCAGATAGCGATATTGGTCAATACCGCATTCCTGAAAAGCCCGGTCCCACAGATCAGGGTCAAAATGCTCTGTCCAGCCATCAAACCCCGCACCGAGCTCGTGTGCTTTTATGAGCACAGCACTTAATTGCCGGCTGCCCCGGGAGAAAACACCCTCAAGCAGGCTCATGGCCGGATTATGCCATTTAAGCCGGATTCCCTTGCCGCGCAGGCTGCTCATGAGGAATGCCTGCTTTTCACGAATTTCCTCAGGGCTGCTCTGTGAGGCCCATTGAAAAGGGGTGTGGGGCTTCGGGACAAAAGAGGAAATACTCACATTGATCTGGTTGCCCGATCTCTTTCTTCTACCGAGGGCGGCAATTTTTCTTGAAAGCTCCACGATGCCTTCAACATCCTCCTGGGTTTCAGTAGGAAGCCCGATCATGAAATAGAGCTTGATCAGGGTCCATCCCGCCGCGAACACCTCGGTGACCGTATGGAGGATAGCATCTTCAGTTAAATTTTTGTTAATAACATCGCGCAGCCTCTGGGTGCCTGCCTCAGGCGCTATGGTAAAGCCGGTTTTTCTCACCTGCTTTATCTGTTCCATGACTGAGCGTGACAGGGTCTCGGCGCGAAGCGACGGCAGGGAGATGGCGATCCGCTCTTGCTGATAGCGATCCATAAGGGTCTTGAGCAGGAGATCAATATGGGTAAAGTCACCGCTGCTCAGCGATGTCAGGGAGAGCTCTTCATAGCCGGTGCGATCAAGAGTTTCCTGTGCCAGCCGGAGCAAGTTCTGCAGGCTTCTTTCCCGGACCGGGCGATAGATCATGCCCGCCATGCAGAAGCGGCAGCCGCGGCTGCATCCCCGTGCAATTTCAAGGCTGATGCGGTCGTGGATAATCTGCATGAAGGGAACGATGTATGACGTACAGTAGGGCGCCTGATCAAGATTAAAACAGATTCTTTTATCAACCCGGTCGTAGCCCTGCTTCAGGCAGTCCATGCGCTCTACCGTCCCATCAGCATGGTGCTCTATATGAAACAGTGACGGAATGTATAGACCGGGAACTTCCGAGAGTCTTTCCAGCAGCTCTTTTTTTGCTGCCTGTTTTTTGCTCCACTGCAGATAGATGTCGCACAGCTCAAGAATTGCGTCTTCACCGTCGCCAATAACGATGGCATCAAAAAATGCTGCAACCGGCTCAGGGTTAAACATGCACGGGCCGCCGGCAATGATGAGGGGATAGCGTTCATCGCGCTGATCGGCATGCAGGGGAATCCCTGCCAGCGACAGCATCTTCAGGATATTGGTATAGGAAAGCTCGTACTGCAGGGAAAATCCAAGAATATGAAAGTCGCGCAGGGGGAGATTGGATTCAAGGCTGCACAGGGGAATACCCTGCTCGCGCAGGGCGGCTTCCATGTCAATCCAGGGGGTGAACACCCGTTCGCAGGCAATATCGGGCCGGTTGTTTAAAATGCTATACAGTATTTGAAAACCAAGATGGGACATCCCCACTTCGTAGACATCGGGGAACGCAAGGGCAACCCTGAGATCAACTGCAGCCAAATCTTTTTGCACTGCGTTTATCTCATTGCCGAGGTATCTGCTGGCCTTGGAAACAAAGGGAAGGACGGTGTCGATAAATTCAGTTCTTTTCATCATGCTCGTATACTTTAACCGGAACCAATTGTTTTTGCAAGGTCGCAGCACTGCTCTGCCGGCTTACTCATGATACGCGCCATATCCTCAAAGAGCTCTGCTTTTATGCAGAGCTCTTCTTTACGGGCCGGGTGGATGATGGACAGCGCTTCTGCATGGAGCATGGTCCGGTGAATATGTTCTGCAGGACCGGCCCCATACAGCGGGTCACCAAGGATTGGATGTCCCCGGAAGGCAAGCTGAAGCCTGAGCTGGTGGGTTCTCCCGGTCTGCGGTTCCGCCCGTACAACACTGATATCCCCATGCTGTTCCAGTGTTGTGAACCGGGTGATGGCAATTTTACCCGGTCCGTTGAGCGTGCAGACATATCTCCCGCTCTGCCTGCTGATGAAGGTAGTGACTGTTTCTCCATGAAACGCTGTTGTTCCGGAAACCAGTGCCAGGTAGGATTTTTTTATCAGTTGCTTGCGGAATTGTTCATGAATATTTTTGTTTATTGTTTTTGACAGGGTAAACAGGATAACGCCTGATGTTTCCATATCCAGGCGATGATGCAGCCCAAGGTAGGATGTCCGGTCTTTGGCTTTCAGGTATCTCAGCAGTGCTGCATAGAGATTGTTGTAGCTGTCGCTGGGGACCGGCTGGGTTGGAATGCCCGGCTCCTTCCGGTAAAAGAGCAGCGCTGTGTCTTTATACAGGATGTGGCGCGGATTTATTTCATAATATTTCCTGCATCCGGCACGGCTGATGTGGAGAACTATTTCATCTCCCGGCGAGACCTTCCGCGATAGAATCTGGACCCGTTTACCATTTACCCAGACGCCGCCAATATGTATATACTTGCGCGCGGTTTCACGGCTCATCCCTGCTATATGGCGGGAGATAGCCTGGTCAAGCCGCAGCGAGGCGCTGTCAGCAGTAACCGTAATATGAAACTTCTCAGGCGAGGACTGATTAGTACTATCAAGCATCACGAATATTCCTCAGCGATAAAAAAACAAAACCCTGCAGCTACGATTGCAGGGCCTCGCCAGATATAATGACAGGTATAGGCGCTTTATAAATGCTCAGCAGTTACTGGAATGTGCCATACAGACGGGAAAAAACTATAGGGGTGAATGGAAGTGAAGTCAAGAGGATTTTAGATGCTCATTTTTGCTTTTGCCCTTACTCGGCAACAGCTGCTTCATGCTCCTTTATTGGCGGTTTGCCCGGCACTTTTAAAAACATCTCCTCAAGACATTTCTTGCTGAAGCGCCACTGACCGCCTACCTTTATACCCGGTATTGCTCCTTCTCCAACCAGACGGTACAGGGTTCTTTCCTTAATCTGGAGATATTCTGAAGCCTGTCGTATGTCGAGTATTTCATCCATCATAATGCCTCTCTCCTTGCTGATAAATTTGCTATAACAAATAGCAATCATGGCATCAATTTGATTACGATGAGAATATCGGACATAAAAAAGGGAAACTTAACAAAATTTACAATAATTATACTATCGGAGGTAGCAGGCTGCAAAGTGATGAGGACTTTTTTCTTCCAGGGGAGGGTGCTTCTCAAGGCAGGTGTCTGATTTCATGATCGGACAGCGGCTCGAGAATATGCAGCCGGTGGGGGGGTGAAG
>Ga0209253_10003039_pt1 | contig 14793 bp, 14 predicted proteins | sample FrelakmetBRP12BR_FD_187145 | JGI IMG/M metagenome (GOLD analysis project Ga0209253, IMG submission 187145) | Freshwater lake sediment microbial communities from the University of Notre Dame, USA, for methane emissions studies - BRP12 BR (SPAdes)... | ecosystem: Environmental > Aquatic >...
ATAGATGAGACCGGAGCTGAGGGCATAGAGAAGGGTGTATCCGTCCTTCTTGCTCTTCACTGCAAATTCGGTCCCCAGGATGGAACCCCCGCCCGGTTTGTTAAGAGGAATAATTGGAATATTTAGGATTTTCGCCAGTTCATCCGCTGCGGATCGAGCAGCAATATCCACGGCGTCTCCGGGTGCCCCCGGAATGACAAGTTGAATTGAATGAGCGGGGTATGGCTGGGCCCCAAGGATGGCTGTTCCGACGAACACAACATCAACAAAAAGTAAGAAACCCAAAATACAAATGAAGCGTTTCATGGATCTTCCTCCTTTCAAAAGCTGTGTGAACCCTTATACTACCACAGCCCATTCTTGAAATCGTATCCATTCAAGGGCTTTTTGTCAATGAGAATCAGAAATCTCACGGGATTTCCGTTCCGTGAACTTCTCTTGAATTCATTTGTTTGTCATCATTTACGTTATTGATTCATGTATGACACTTTCCGGTTGAAAGATCGCAAGAGCCAGGTCATTTCAAATACTGAGGAGCTCAGGAAATACTTATTGTTGGGTTCGGTGCTGTTCGTCAATCAGGTTCTTATTTTTACATTTCTCTAATGAATCTGTTATAATTCGGTGTCATATGGTCAAGGATTTATTCAAAGGGATTTCCTATCTTCTCTCTCCATCATTATCAAAAGATCCTACGTATTCTCTTCATCGTTTGGGGGACCGCCCCTTTCTGGTTTCTTCCGGCCCTCTTCGTTCTGTCAAAGGAGAAGCATGATAAACGGTAAGACATACGATGCCATCGTCATTGGAGCCGGGATGGGGGGATTGACCGCAGCCGCTCTGTTGGCAAAGAGGGGATTAAAGACCCTTCTCCTCGAAAAAGAGGACCAGGTGGGAGGTTATGTCGTTTCCTTCAAAAGGCATGGGTGTCTCTTTGATGCGACCGGTGCCTTTGTCGGAGGATGTCACGAGGGTGGAGAATTTTATCAAATCCTTAATGAGATCGGTGCGCCTAAGGAGCTTGAGTTTATTCCTATCCACCACGTCCGAAACATCTATCCTGGATTTGAGATTTCTCTCCGCCCGGGTGGGTTTCATTCCTATACCGATGCCCTCTTTGACCTCTTCCCCCAGGAGGAGAATGGGTTAAAAACCTATCTCTCCATGGTCGAGCGAATTGGGGAGGAGATAAAATCATACTCAGAGATAACGACGATCCAGAAAATCTTCTTCCCCTTCTATTTCCGAAATCTGGTTCGGTTCCATCGATCCAGTCACCAGACGATTCTTGACAATCTTTTCAAGGGAGAGGAGATCAAGATGGCTCTCCATTCCCTTCCGGTCACCGAGCCTCCTTCGAGGCTTTCTTTTCTCTTTCTCGCTGTCATGATCAATAAGGCCTTGATCGAAGGTGTTTTTTATCCAAAGGGTGGGATGGGAAAAATTTCAGAGGCCATGGCCAACGCTTTTCTCCGTTCCGGCGGGGAGATTCGTCTTCAAACAGAGGCGGATCAAATTCTGACAAGAAATGGCAGGGCGGAAGGGGTGCTGACAAAGGGTGGAGAAAGATTTCAGGCTCCGTTGGTCATCTCCAATATCAATCCGAATCTTTCGGTCAAGATGCTTCCCGTTGAATTAAGAAAACTTTTTGCGAAAAAATGGAGCCGCCTCGAATATTCACTTTCCTGTTTCGTCCTCTACCTCGCCACCGATTTGGACCTCAGGGAAATGGGCCTTCCCTATTTCACCTATCTCCGTTTTCTATCCGATTTAGAGGAAGAGGATCGGATGTTGAGAAAGGGTGAGATTCCCCAGAGCCCGACCCTGATGGTATCCATCCCCACGATGCTGGATCCTTCGCTGGCTCCTCCCGGACAACACATTTTGAGTGTTCTGATCAATGTCCCTTATCATTACCAAGCGAAGTGGGGAGGAGGGGATCTTGAAAAGTATCGCCATATCAAAGAAGATTTTTCCCAGAAAATCCTCCACCAATTGGAATCAAAGCTCATCCCCGGTCTGAGAAGCCATCTCCTCTTTTATGAAGCCGCCACGCCATTGACCTTGGAACGATATACTGGAAATGAAATGGGTGCGATGTACGGCTTGGCTTCCACACCGCAGCAGGTTGGGAATTTAAGACCTCCCCATCAAACTCCTATCCCGGGCCTTTTTCAAGTCGGCCACTATACCCGACCCTCTCACGGCATTGTGGGCGCAAGTCTTTCGGGTTTCATCGGAGCCAGGATCATCCTCAAAAAACTGCATCGAGCGTAGCGTTAAAAATTTCAATTTACAGGTTTCTGTAGGGAACGGTTTTAAACCGTTCCCTACCCCGAATCATTTTTTGGATGAGGTTGAAATATCGCGTGTGAGCATCTTACAATTCCCTCATGAGTAGCCTTGATTTTGTTTTTCTCCATGTCCCCAAACTGACCAATTATTACCGACCGATCAGTCATTTCATCTGGATCAACTTTCTGCCGATGGGGCTCCTCGGATTGGCCGACCTTCTCCACCGCCATGGCGTTTCCACCCAGGTCGTACACTTGGGATTAGAGTGGATTGAAGATCACCATTTCTCTATCATCGAATATCTCCGGGAGAAGGCGCCCCGGGTCGTTGCGATAGACCTCCACTGGCACCATCAGAGTTTCGATGTGATGGAGAATGTCAAAAAGATCAAAGCCGCCCTTCCTCAAACTTACATCCTCTTAGGAGGATTCACCGCCAGTTTCTTCCATGAAGAGATCATGAGAAACTTTGACGGGGTCGACGGGATCATTCGCGGTGAGGCAGAGGTTCCCATTTTGGAACTGGCGAACGCGCTTCTCCGAGGGAAAGATGATCTCTTCTCCGTTCCCAACCTTACCTGGAGAAGGAAGGGGAGAATTCTTATCAATTCCCTCTCCTACGTCGCCTCGGAGAAAGACCTGGATGACCTCTCCTTCACCAACTTCCCGCTGTTGAAAAATCATCCCACCTACATCCGTTATGTCGGCCTACCGTTCTATGTCAAGGGAGTTTCCAAAGAGAAGAATTTCTGGATGTATTCTCTTAAATCGCCCATCCATCATCTCACGGTGGGGAGAGGATGTCCTGTTCAATGCACCTGGTGTGGCGGCGGTCGTTCCTCTCTGGAAAACATCACGGGTAGAAATGAGGTGACATTCAGAGGGGTGGAGCGTGTTCTCCAATCCATTCGGGAGGCGGTTTCTTATGGGTATGAGACCTTCCACATCTGCTTCGATCCCTATCCCCAAAAACCTCGATATTTCCTCGACCTCTTCTCTCGCATCCGGGAGGAAAAAATTAAGATGGAATGTTTCTTCGAGTCCTTCGGGCTCCCCACAAACGATTTTATCAAGTCTTTTAAAGAGACTTTTCCGGGACCCAAATCCCTGATTGCTCTCTCCCCTGAGGTCGGATCGGACCAACTTAGGAAGATTCATAAGGGGTACTCTTATTCGAATCAAGCTCTGCTGGAGACTCTTGATCGATTAAAGGCCAACGGGGTCTTCTGTGACCTTTTCTTTACCCTCGGGGTGCCCTTTGAAAAGGAGACCGATGTTGAGCAGACGATTCAATTCCAAGGCATGATCCGAAAACGGTATTCCAACGTGAGAGGAATTCGCACTTTTACGATCGAGATGGAACCGGGCTCACCCTGGCATCTTGATCCCGAGGAATTTGGCGTCAAAACCTCGCTGAATCATTTTATGGATTTTTTCCATTACCATTCCGGGGACACGAATGCTTTCTCTTCTTTAGGATATTGGATTCCGGATTATTTCGATGAGGAGAGAGATGAAAAGGGGTTTGAGGAGGTATTGCAGAAGATCAAATGCCGCTATTTCTGCTTTGGCCATCCTGACGCCAGAAAAACGTCAACCCCTTTTTGGGGAAGAAGGCTCTGCGATCTTTCAAATCTACTCTGGAAGGTAAAGGGTTTGACCTCGAAGAAACGTTGATTTGCCACTAAGCACTATGCTCTGCGTTTAGCGTCTTTTTGGAGAGGAAGGCTAAATTTCTCCTGAGAGACAACCCCTTCCACTTCTATTAACCAATTTTGTAAAGACGAGTTCCAAAACGGCCTAGATCAAAAACCGTTTTCTTTGAAACTGAACCGTACAATCTTATTAAACTAAGTGATTTAGATTGGTTAAGGATTTTAAGATGAATGGCATATTATTTGCTGCATAGTTGTAAATTTAATTAGGGGGATTCGCACCATGGCAAAGGTCAGCATTAAGTTTCTTACGGCCCACATTGCAGATAACCAAGTCGAAATTTTTCTCAAGAAGATGGAAGAGGTCCTGAAGGACTTTTCAGGGAATGCCTATAACTTCAGATATGAAGTTGAGGGGGCTTCTTCAAAAGGCATATCAAGAATTCCTGGAAAAAGGACTTGAACGTCTATTATTTATAAGCCCATCAAACAGTGACCAACAAATTTTAACGTCTCAAGAAAGTTTGAAAACGTAGGGAAAAATTAGGAAAGAAAAGGTGGAGTAATTCTCGAAATCATGGGATTTGTCAATTTTTCTAAGAAGTTATATGTGCCCATTTTTAAGGCAAAATGGTTGAGATGGCCTCCATCAAGCGGAAGATCATCTCATTCCACAATAATTCAACATCTCTTTGTGGATTACACAGAATAACCCTTTTAGAACGAACTCTTTTGGAGAAGGATTTAGTAATGCACTGAGATGGGACCTCTACCCCAATTAGGATAGATTCTGGCAACCTTTGAAAATCGCAAATGACCCAGCCCAAGTAGAGAAAAGTTGAAAAAAGATAGAAGAAGAAGGAAATCAGGAAACCAAATCCCCCTTTGGAAAAGGAGGATACAGGGGGATTTTGGTGGTCATAAGTTTTCCCATATCTTTTCCATTACTCCGTTGAGATTTTCAAAGACTTCCCGATCTGAGAACCTCAACACTCTTAACCCAACATTTTTCAGGTAATCATCTCTGGCTTTGTCTTTCTCTTTGGTTTTATCTTCATAATGGTGACCGCCATCAACCTCAATAATAAGATTCGCCCGGGAGCAGTAAAAATCTACAATATAGTTGTCAATAATTTTCTATCGATAAAATTGATAGCCCTTCAGTTGTTTGTTCCTTATTCGTGTCCACAGCAAGTTTTCTGCGTCGGTCATATTCCTTCTGAGTTGTCTCGAGTATTCTTTTAGGCTTTTATTATATGATAACATGATGCTTTAATAAGACTTTTCAAATCCCCCCTTACCCCCCTTTGCTAAAGTGGGGTAAGAAATATTTACGTGATAATGAGCCATTTTATGTTTCATACCATCTGACCTCTTTCTCAACATAGGGCTGCATATAGGGGCTTAGATTGCCATTTGTAATTAGCTCCACCTTTTTTCTAAACAAATCTTCGAGAGAGAAGGCCAGATCCATAAAATTATCAAAATTGGGTTCTTCGAACTCTACGAGAAAATCGATGTCGCTATGCTTCTTCTGTTCTCCTCTAACATAAGAGCCAAACAAACCAATTCTTTTGACCTTGTATTTCTTCAAAAGGTCTTTATGCTTTTTTAATAGACTGATAATTTCTTTGTCTGTGAGTTCTTTCCTTGTTTTTATCGTATTCATGCGACACCTCTCTGAGCTTATCAATTTTCAGCTTTTCCATAAATTTCGTCAATCTTTTATTCCGGTATAAATCTTATGGATTTCCTTAAAGTAGTCGGCGAGAAATTTCTCTAATTTATTTTTCTCTTTCTTGTCCACCTTTTTCTCTCGATAGGAAAAACCCTGACCCCACGAAATATGCAACCAGGATGATATGGAGAGTTTACTAAATTGGGATAAATGAATCAATTGGAATTTAAAGAGTCGTTATTTAGGGCAACCTTCGGCTTTAATTTTCTAAAGAATAATAGCCTTTCCCTTCTTCCCCTTTATCCTGACATTTCCCTTTTCTTTCAAAATCTCTAAATGGCCGACGGCCCCAGAGATTCCCAAAAGGATCTCAAAGGGAGGAACCCCGGGAAACAGATCCATCGCAATTTCAGAGGGAGTCTTTTCCCCAAAAATTTCCGGATCCCCGAAAATTTCCCTTGACAACACAAAATATTGTGGTAAGTATTCTAATATTGCTTATATCTAGTTGAGGAGGATAGAAGATGGAGATGGTTCAACTGACGCAAAATGCGATGACCGTACTAAAGAAACGTTACCTTCAAAAAGACCCACAGGGAAATCCTGTGGAAACACCTGAAGAGCTTTTTCGGCGCGTGGCAAAGAATATTGCTCAAGCGGACCGGTTCTATCATCCCGAAATCGATCTTCCTCCCATTGAGGACGAATTCTATTCTTTGATGGCTTCCCTGGACTTCCTTCCCAATTCTCCCACGTTGATGAATGCGGGGAGAGAGCTTCAGCAACTCTCCGCCTGCTTCGTTCTTCCTGTGGGAGATTCCATGGATGAAATCTTCGATGCCGTGAAACAGATGGCCTTAATTCAAAAAAGCGGGGGCGGAACAGGTTTTTCTTTCTCTCGGATCAGGCCGAAAAATGATGTGGTGGGTTCGACGCATGGAGTTTCGAGCGGTCCTGTCTCGTTCATGAGCGTTTTTGATACAGCGACAGAGACGATTAAGCAAGGAGGAACGCGAAGGGGGGCCAATATGGGCATCCTTCGTGTAGACCATCCTGACATTCTCGATTTCACCCAATGTAAAGAAGGCGACCGTCACTTCAACAATTTCAATATCTCGGTGGCTGCCACCAATGAATTTATGGAGGCGGTAGAAAATGATAAGGAGTATTTTCTTCGAAATCCAAGAACGAATGAAGTGATTCGTCCTCAGAGTGCCCGTGACGTGTTTGAGAAAATGATCTATTTTGCCTGGAAGAACGGGGATCCGGGAATCATCTTCATTGACAGGATCAATCAAGACAACCCCACTCCTCAAGTGGGACGGATCGAGAGCACCAATCCCTGCGGAGAGCAGCCCCTCCTCCCTTTTGAGTCTTGCAATCTCGGTTCCATCAATCTTTCCCATATGGTCAGGAACGGAGCCATCGACTGGGAAAGATTAGGTTCCGTGACCGAAAAGGCTGTTCATTTTTTAGATAATGTGATCGATATGAATCGCTATACTCTTGCCCAGATTGAAGCGATGACCAAGGCAAATCGAAAGATCGGTCTGGGAGTCATGGGATTTGCTGACCTTCTCGTTCTTTTGGGAATTCCCTACAACAGTCCGAAGGCCCTGGAGATCGGGGGGAAGGTCATGTCCCTTATCCAGAAGAGGGCGAGAGAAGCTTCCCGAGAGTTGGCTCTGAAAAGAGGACCTTTTCCTAATTTCGAAGGGAGCGTTCTGAAAGGCCGCTGGGATGCGATGAGAAATGCGACCGTCACCACCATTGCCCCTGCGGGGACCATCTCGATTATTGCAGGAACCTCGTCGGGGATCGAGCCGATCTTTGCCCTGGCCTTCGTTCGCCACGTCTTGGAAGGCAAGGAGCTTTTGGAAGTCAACCCCTACTTCGAGGCGTTGGCGAAACAGGAAGGATTCTATTCGGAAGAACTGATGAGGAAGATCGCTCACAGCGGAAATATCCAGAATGTTAAAGAAGTTCCAGAGAACATCCGGAAACTCTTTGTGACCGCCCACGACATTACTCCTGAGGACCATATCCGGATGCAGGCGGCTTTCCAGAAATACACGGACAATGCCGTTTCCAAGACGGTCAATTTCGCACATGAGGCCACGGTGGATGATGTGGGCAAGGTCTATAAATTGGCTTACGAGCTAGGCTGTAAGGGAGTGACCATCTACCGGGATAGGAGTCGAGCCAAACAAGTTCTTTATAAAGGGATGGTGTCCCCGATCGTGGATCGATTGGAGGGGGAAGAAGAGTCTCGCGAGGTGGATAGGAAGCCGAAGGCTCGCGAGGATGTGATTCATGGTTCCACCCGAAAAATCCGAACCGGTTGTGGGAACCTCTATGTGACGGTGAACGAAGATGAGGAAGGAAGACTTTTTGAGATCTTTAATCAGATAGGAAAGGCGGGAGGGTGTGTGGCCTCTCAATCCGAGGCCATAGGCCGTCTCGTCTCTCTAGCGTTTCGATCCGGGATTGAACCCGAAGACATCATTCGTCAGCTGAAGGGCATTAGTTGCCATACTCCGGTCTGGTACCGAGAAGGGAAGGTTCTCTCCTGCTCAGATGCAGTGGCCAAGGCCATCGAATGGCACCTTCAAGAGAAGGAGAAGAGACCACAAATCGATTCCGAAATGAGCGCCCCCGTTCCGAAACATCCTCAAAAAGAAGAAGGGGGATCCTTTCGACGAAGTTTAGGCCTGGTCTTTCAAAGAGGGGCATGCCCTGAATGTGGAGGACCTCTTATCTTTGAAGAGGGTTGTGTAAAGTGTTTCTGTGGTTATTCAGACTGCGGCTGAAATATGCAAACCGCCTCGCTTAGAACTCAATAACTTCATCACTCAATAACCCATTAACAGCCTGCTGAAAAAGTAATTTTTGTTAGGCTGCTCAAAAATGCCCAGATGCAAGGAGCCCGAAATCCTGAGGAGTGAGGCGTACCTGGATGTACGCTGCAGTGACTTGCCCTGTTAGATATACCCTGGTTGAGTTTCGCTTTTATCAGGTCCCATAATATGTGGCGCCACTTTCTAGGAGCTAGCCCTGCTCATCTAACAGGGCGAGGATGAGGGTGGCGTCGCGACAAATAAGGAGCGACATGTTGCCACGCCGCCGAGATGGTGAGGCGGCCGGATAACGCCGCAGATGGGTGGTTTTCAGCAGCCTGTTAATTTAAGTTTTGAAGACTCGATCTTTCAAGGCGGGAAATTCTTCTCGAGCCCTCAGAACGATGTCTCGATTCACCTCTCCCCAGACCACACACTCCTCATCGTTGCTTCCGGCTACAATTTCGCCCATTGGATCGACGACCAGGCTATGGCCGGCAAACTGTGTCCCCCGGTTGATTCCAACGCAATTAGATGAGATGAGATAGGAGAGATTCTCCAAGGCTCTTGTTCGATTGAGGAGGAGCCAGTGTTCCAGACGAGGAGTGGGCCAGGCAGAGGAGATAAGAAAGAATTCGGCCCCTTGATCGAGCATCTTCCTGAACAATTCTGGAAATCTTAAGTCATAGCAAGTGGCCAGTCCTAAGTTTCCGAATTCGGTGGGGATCACCGTAATGGATGTGCCAGGAGTCAAAATCTCTGCTTCCTCAGATCGATAGGTGAAGAGGTGAATCTTCTGATGAGTTCCGAGGATCTCCCCTTTGGGGTTTAAAAGAAAGCTGGAATTGTATAATTGATCGCCTCTCTTCTCTACAAAACTTCCGGTATGAAGATGGCAGGAAAGTTCTTTGGCCAAAGTGCGAAGGAGGGTTAAGGTCGGACCCTCTTGGGTTTCGGCCTCCTTCCTATAACGATCAAAACTCATAAATCCAATATTCCAGAGTTCTGGCAGGAGGATAAGATCTGCGTCCCGACACTGGTGAATCATCTGGGAAGCATGTTCCAAGGATTTATCCTTTGATTCCTCGATGACTTTCAACTGAATGGATGCAATCCGCATCGCTCGGGCCCATGGATGGTTTTAAATCTGTCTTCATGGGTAGCACATATGAATTTGACCTGTCAAGACAACCGGGAAAACCCGGAAAGAACCTGAAAAAATATTTGAATCCAAACGGAGAGATAGTTTAATATAATGATACATAGATAAATGGGTTGAAGGATATGAGACGGGATAGATGGAAGTTAGGAATTGGAATCCTCCTTTTTATTGGAGCTGTTTCAGGAAAGGGGTTCGTTGCTTATGGTGATGAACAAAAACAGATCCCTGAAAACCGACCCGGGCCGGGAAGGGTTTTTTTATATACGGCAAAGAAGTTTGGTGTTCCCATCCTGAAGGCTTCCATCAAGATTGAAAATGGATCTTCCGAGGAGGGAAAGCCCCTTTACCGGATCCATGCCTCCGTGAACTCTGTTCCGTTTGGATTCTTATTCAGAATGAACAACCGATTCCTCTCAACCGTACAAGCAGAGACCTGCTCTCCGGTCCGTTATGTCAAAGAAATTGATCAAGAGGGGCTTCTGGTCGAGAAGAAAAATTATTTTCAGACATTCACGTTTGATTTCCCCAATAAGAAGGTGGTGGCCGAAAGGGGGGAGAAGAAAGAGAGGCAGGAGATCCCCCTTTCCTCCGAGACGCATGACCCTCTTTCGATGTTCGCCAGATGTTATTTGAAAGAAGAAATTTATCCAGGACAGAGTATGCCCATGTCCATTTTCGATGGGGTGAAGTTACGCCAGATGGTCTTTTATTCAAAAACGGAGAAGGTGAAGTCGAAGATGTATGGAGAGGTTGACGCCGTATGCCTTGAGTCCAGTACTCCGTTTTCAAGCTTTGGAGATAAAGAGGGAAGAATCCGGATCTGGTACACTGCCGATGGGAAAAAGACTCCAATCCTGATTGAGCTGGAACTCCCTATCGGGCATATCAAATTTGAATTGGAGTCCATGGAGAAGAGCTAAACATGCCCGAATGGGATGGAATGAGAATAGTTTTCGATGCGGCCATCCGATGTTCGATATCAAAACAATAAAACCTAAGACGAAAGGAGAACGCCATGGCAGTAAAGAAACCAGTAAAAAAAGCGGCAAAAAAGGTCGTGAAGAAGGGGGAGGCTTATAAGTGCAGCGTTTGCGGCCTGGCCGTGACAGTGGATGAGGTGTGTGGGTGTGTCGATACTTGCGACATCATCTGCTGTGAAAAACCCATGAAGCCTAAGAAACGGGCTTAAATCCTATTCACCCTTCATGACCTGCAATCAGCGGGTCTCCCTATGGAAAAACTGTCCACCGACGTCCTTGTGATCGGCAGCGGCTTGGCCGGCCTTCTTTCCGCCTTGGAAGCAGAAAGAGCGGGTCTTCGGGTCATTGTCGTGGGAAAATTCGCCATTGGAATGGGGACCAATACTTCATTGGCCAATGGCGCCTTCACCGTTTCGAACTCACAATTTTCTAAAGAAGATCATCTCCAAGCGACCTTAGCATCTGGAAAGGGGCTGAACCAAGCCAGACGGGTGAAGACCCTCGTTGAGAAAGGTCCGGATGCCGTAAGAAAATTGAAAGATTATGGAGTCCCCGTCCTTGAGAAAAGGATGGGGTATGTCGTGGATCGGCCGGAGGGTTCCTCCCGGCTTCCCGGGTGCCTCCTCATCAAACCTCTGGTAGAAAGATTGAAAGACAGTTCCATCAGACTTCACCCCGGCTTAATCATTTTTGATTTGGTGGTCGAAGAAGGGGAAGTTCTGGGAGCATTTGGGTTTTTGAAAGACGGAAATCCCTGTTTGATTCAATCAAGAGCGGTCATCCTATCGGCCGGTGGAGCAGGGGCCATTTATCGTAGAAATGACAACCAAAGGAGCATCGTTGGAGACGGATACACCTTAGCCCTCCGGGCAGGCCTTCCTCTTTTGGACTTAGAATTCGTTCAATTTTATCCTCTTGCTTTGGGAGAACCGAGGCTCTCTTGTTTTCTCCTTTATCCTCCCTATCCAAAGGAAGTGAGGTTGATCGATGAGAAAGGGGAGGATCTTTTGGAGAGGTTTAACACGGGACGAGATTTAAACCAAGCGGTCATTATGCAACGGGATCGTTTCTCCATTGCCCTATACCACGCCTCTCAGAACGGGGATGTCTTTTTTGATCTGACTCAAGTCCGGCGGGAGGAATGGGAGCGTTATCCCCTCAATTTTCTCAAGAAATCAAAGTTTCCTTTCCAGGAACGTGCCTTTCTGGTCTCCCCGGCAGCCCATTTCTTTATGGGAGGGGTGGAGATCGACGAAAACGGAAGAACGTCTCTCCCAGGCCTCTTTGCGGCGGGAGAGGTGGCCTGGGGAATCCATGGTGCCAATCGACTCGGGGGCAATGCGTTAACCGAATGTGCTGTGTTTGGAGTCATCGGTGGTCAGTCGGCAGCAGAATATGTCCTTCAGAAAGGACGTGAACCAGGGCCATCCAGTCTTTTCTCTGAGGGCTTCATGAAAAAATGGGACCGAAAGGTCCAATCCTATCTCAGAAAGAGAAGAGGAACCTTTGATCCACCGAGAGATCTGCTTAAGGAGTTAAAGGATTTGGCCTGGAGATATGCCAGTCCTGAACGAGCGGAGGAATCCTTGAAAGAGGGGCTGGATCGGTTAGCTATCCTTGAGGGAAAAATCGAGAAGGTTTATCCTGCCACCCTGAAGGACCTCTTCAAAAGGAGAGATTTAGAAAGTGCGGCGCTCCTTCTCAAAGCTATCTTGAGGGGAAGCTTGCTTCGAACGGAAAGCAGGGGTTCCTTCTTTCGGAAGGATTTTCCGGATCAGGATGACAAAAAATGGTTGAAGAATACTTGCTACCGCCTTGTGAAAGGAGAACTCCAGGTTACCCATATCGAGTAAGCCCAAATGTGAAGCTCCTCGCCCACAAGGCGGGGCTTCCCGGCAAGGTGTTATCATCATATTATATTGTGCCCCTCCCCGCCTATCCCGCTTTGGCGGGACGGGGCACTTACCGGCCAAAATCCCTGCCTACCGGCCCCGGTCCCGACCAAGGGAGGGCAGGCAGGCAAATAACAAAAACTCGAAGAGATTGGAATACCTCAACCGCCTTTCCGATGTCCTTTCCCTCCTCGCCCGATAGGAAGAGAAAAAAGCTCATGTGAAACCCAAGCATCCCTCCCATCAAGCGATTTTTTAAAAGTTCTTGTTGACAACCGGAGACGGATTTAATATAAGAATAAATCATTTACTTTTTGTGAAAGGAGGTTTTTATGCGACGGTTATTCATATTCGCAGTCATCTCGCTGTTGGTTTTTTCTTTTTCTTCAGCATGGGCCCAGAAGACGGTTCGGTTATCCATTGCTACCGGAGGCACGGGTGGGGTTTATTATCCTTTGGGCGGAGGTATGGCCAATGTCATATCGAAATACATTCCCTATACAGAGGCAACAGCAGAAGTGACGACCGCCTCTGTGGATAATTGCCGACTTGTCGGTGCAGGGAAAGGAGAATTAGCCCTGATCATGGCAGATACAGGATGGGATGCCTATCAGGGGAAAGCACAGTTTAAGGAAAAAATTCCTTTGAGGACAGTCGCTGTTCTTTATCCTAATAACATGCATATTGTGACCATGGAGGGGAAAGGCATTGAGAAAGTGACAGATCTCAAAGGGAAGAGGGTTTCTACGGGTGCTCCTGGGAGTGGAACAGAGGTGATGGCCTTGAGGGTCATCGAGGCTTATGGATTGGATCCAACGAAGGACATGACACGGGATAAATTGGGCGTTTCCGAATCAGCAGGTGCACTCAAGGATAGGAAGATTGATGCCTTCTTTTGGGTTGGAGGTCTTCCCACTGCAGCCGTAACGGACTTTGGGGCTACTCCTGGGATTAAAATCAAACTCATTGGCCATATGGATGCGGTTCCTAAGATGAGAGAGACCTATGGGCCTATCTATGTGAAAGGGGTTATCCCTGCAAAAACCTACCCGGGACAGGCAGTGGATGTTCCGATTGCTGTGGTGTGGAATCTTTTGATCTGCCATGAAAACATGAAAGGAGATATTGCATATGATATCGTGAAGACTCTTTTTGATCATAAACCAGAACTAATAGCATCCCATAGAGAAGCAAGCAGCCTGGCACTGGAACACCAGGCAGGGGGTGCTTCTCCGATTCCATTTCACCCGGGGGCGATTCGGTATTACGCAGAGAAAGGGATTAAGGTGAAATAGTTGGGACGGAAGGTTTTGCCCCTCCTGATAGTGATAGGGATCGCGATCATAGCAGGAGGGGTTCTTTTTTTTGAGAAAGTGACCCTTCTTCATATTGAGAATATGGATCGCCAAAAGACGATCCATATTCGGATCGGCCCCGCTGAACCCTTTTCCCTGTTCTATATTCATTCGATCTACCGCGAATCTGTGGTGGAGGAATTCCAGGTTGACCATGAGGCCATTATCCTGAAAGGAGTGAGAACAAAAAGCCCGGCCATCATGGAGTATTATGGATTTCAAGAGTCGAAGGAATTTCATCCAATGGATCTGAAATTGGGTGCGGTCTTTCTTATCCGGAGGGGAATGGGAGAAGGGCAAGGGCTGATTGTGGGGGACAGAAAAATCTATTTAAGTGAAATTGGTGAAAAAGGGGATCGGATTCAGTTAAGAGTAGAATCGTTCTCTCTCGGAAAATATCTTCTCTCGGTGATATGGAAATATCACTAGTCTCCTGAATCATTCATGCAGTGACAAAGCGATAGGGTGTCATTTCCACCCCGCATCCAACGCGGGGCAGGCCCTGCTGGAGTTTATCCTGGAGGAAATCGGAGCAGGAATAACATTTCAAGTGAACGAATTTCTGACTCACCATACTCGACGCACGTGAGGGAAAATTTGGAAGAAGAGAAGAAGAGAAACGACCAGGAAGTGGTCATCTCGGAGGAAGCCCTTAAAGAAGCCGAAAAATACATCGAAGAGGAAGAAGGGCCTTCTCGCCGACTCACAGGAAGGATGGATGTTTTCATTACCGTTGTCGCCGTGGTGATGTCCCTGGTTCACCTCTATGCGGCCATCGGGGTGATCATGACGCAGGTGTTGCGGGGAATCCATGTCATGTTGGTCCTCTTTCTTTCCTTCCTGGTTTTTCCATCCTTCAAGCGATTTAGAAATCGGATTATCTGGTATGACTTCCTTCTTGCCCTCCTCAGCATCGTCCCGATCGTCTACATGTTGGTCG
>Ga0209253_10003040_pt1 | contig 14792 bp, 12 predicted proteins | sample FrelakmetBRP12BR_FD_187145 | JGI IMG/M metagenome (GOLD analysis project Ga0209253, IMG submission 187145) | Freshwater lake sediment microbial communities from the University of Notre Dame, USA, for methane emissions studies - BRP12 BR (SPAdes)... | ecosystem: Environmental > Aquatic >...
GTTCCTCGAGAACATCGCCCGCTACCTCGGCGTGGCGGTCGAGGAGATCGGGCCGCTGTCGCAGACCTCGGCCAACCCGGAGAAAGTGAGCTCGATCTGCGCCGTGCTGGCCGAGACCGACGTCATCAACATGGTCAGCCGCGGCATCGCCACGCCAGACATCCTCAAGGGCATCCACCTGTCGATGGCCTCGCGCATCGTCAAGCTGCTGAAGGTCACCGGCATCAAGGACGGCACCGCGCTGCTCACCGGCGGCCTGGCACTCGACACCGGGCTGCTCGCGGCAATCCGCGAGGAGATGGTCAACGAGAAGGTGAACGTCACCGCGGTGTCGCACCCCGACTCGATCTACGCGGGCGCGATCGGCGCGGCGCTGTGGGGCGCCTACCGCCACGCAAAGTTGAACCAGCTCGAGGCCGCTGCAGCGTAAAAACCGGCGGCCGGTCACCCGCGAGGTCAGCAGCGGCGAACCGTCTCGCCCCCGGGGGGCGAACGCGCGCCTGTCAACCGGAGCGAAGGTTCAGCGTTGCTCATCGAGCAGCGGGATCGCGGCAATCCTCGCCGCGGCAAGGTGCCGAATATCCTTTGGCCACGTCGCCATCATGGGCGGAGGCGCCCCTTGGCGATAATCCCGTGGCCCAAGCAGCCGAATCACGAGGAGAACCAATGAAACGCGTTGTCATCGCCGCCTCTCTGTCGAGCATGCTTGTGCTCGCGAGCTGTGCCTCTTACGAACCGAACACAGCGCGCGACACAGGCATCGGAGCTGCGACAGGCGCGGCAGTCGGCGCGATGGCGCATTCCAGCAACCGCACGCACGGCGCGCTCGCCGGCGCGGCCATCGGCGCTCTCGGCGGCTATGTCTGGTCGAGCCACATGGAGAAGCAGAAGCGCGACATGGAGCAGGCGACGAAAGGCACCGGCGTGCAGGTCACGCAAACCGCCGACAACCAGCTGAAGCTCGAGGTCCCGAGCGACATCTCGTTCGACGTCGGCCGCGCCGATATCAAGCCGAACCTTGCACCGATCCTGGACCGTTTTGCGCAGACGCTGAACGAGAACCGCGCCACCAAGGTGCGCATCGTCGGCCACACCGACAGCACGGGCAGCGACGCGATCAACGATCCGCTCTCCGTCAACCGCGCGTCGAGCACGCGCAGCTACCTGGCCTCGCGCGGCGTCGATGCCAGCCGCGTTGCCATCGACGGTCGCGGCTCGCGCGAACCGGCGGCCGACAACGCCACCGAAGCGGGGCGCGCGAAGAACCGGCGCGTCGAGATTTTCGTCGGCGAGGCGGCGCCGGGCTGATCCGGCAGCAGGCGGAGGGCCGCGCCTGTCAGCCCAGGCCGCCACCACACCGAACTACCGCGCCTGCGCGAGTTCCTTCAGCGTGAACGCGTAACTCGATTTGTCCAGCGGCTTGTGGCAGGCGAGGCACTCGGCCTGGTTGATGCTCCGCGGCTGCTTCTCGGCGCTGAACGCGGCGTAGTTCCAGTTCTCGTTGCGCAGCATCTCGGGGATGTCGGCGCCCCAGCCAGCGTCGCGCGCCATCGCGGTGTAGAAAAGCAGCTTGTCGGCGACGAAGAATCCGTCGGCAGCGACGGCGGGCTTGCCCTCCGCGTCGAGCTTTGCCGAGTAGACCTCGGCAATCAGCACCGAGCCGTCCGGCAGCGCCTTGCCGTCCCGTGCCGCCTGCACGGCCGCCTTGTTGGCGAAGTAGTGGCGCACCTGTCTTGTCGCCGGGAAGTTGATCGTGTAGTAGCGGGTGAACGTGTCCTTGTAGCCCTCCGGAAACGTCACTCGGGTCGTGGCCAGGCTGGGCAGGAAGCTCGATTTCGACCCTGCCTGCGCTCCGGGCTGCGCGGCGAAGTAGGCGGCGACGTTGGCGATGTCATCGGCGCTCAACTGTGAAGCGATCGCATTCATCACCGGGTTCTTGCGCGTGCCATCCTTCAGCGCCCGTAGCTGCGCGACGAGATAGCCGGCCCGCTGGGCAGCGAGATTCGGGATCGAGTCGCTGACGCTGACCCCGTTGGCGCCGTGGCAGGCGGCACAGACCGTGGCCACCTTGGTCCGGCCGGCTTCGATGTCGGCGGCATGAGCAAGCGGCAAGCCGCCAACGGTGATCGCCAGGGCAAGCATTCTCTTCACTCGTTGCTCCCTTGTCTGTCACGCGTGCAGTTCGACCACGTCGCCGTCGGCGAGCCGGTGCTCGTGCCCGACGGTCTGGCCGTCGAACCCGGACGGACCCCAGATGCGCGCATAGCGCAATGTGCGCACCAGATCCCGGTGCACCAGCTGCGCCACGTCGCCGACCGTCTGGCCGTGGCGAAGCGTGAACGGCCGCTGCCGTTCGGCTGCGTGCCCCGGCACCTTCGTGTAGACGCGCACGACGCCGAGGTGGGCGAACAGCCACGGGCCGAGTTCACCGAGCCCGCGACCGGTCTCGGCGGACACGGCAAATGCCGGAAGAGGCAGGCCCATCAGGTCGCGCAGCGCCTGCAGCTCCACTTCCGGATCGGCGATGCGATCCGCCTTGTTGGCGAGCAACAACGTCGGCAACCGCACGCCGAACGGATCTTCGTCGCTCGGCGGCCCGGCACTCGCCGCGGCGCTGGCGCGCGGTTCGCCCGCGGCCGGCCAGCGTTCGGTCAGCGTCACACGCCTGGCCGCGAGTGTCGAACGGACTGCCTGCAACTGCTCCATGCAGGCGGGTTCGCCGAGGTCGACGATCAGCAGCGCCGCGTCGGCCGTCTGCAGCGTGCTGCCGAGCCACGGCACGGGGTGCTCAGCCGCAATCGGCGGCAGGTCGATCAGCTGAAAGTGGATGTCCTCGTGCGGCATCATCCCCGGCTGCGGGAACTGGGTGGTGAACGGATACGGCGCAACCGGCGCGCCGGAGCCCGTGAGCCGCGCATGCAGCGCCGACTTGCCCGAGTTCGGCGGCCCGATCAGCGCGATCTGCGCCGCCCCCTCCGGCCGGATCACCAGCGCCGGGCCGCCATGGCCCCCACCCTTCTTGCCGCCTTCGAGCTGCTCGCCGAGGTCCTTGATGCGGGCCTTGATGTCGGCCTGCAGGTGTTCCGTTCCCTTGTGCTTCGGGATCGTGCGCAGCATCTCGCGCAGCCACTGAAGCCGCTCGCGCGGCTCGCGCGTGCTGCGGAAACCCGCCTCGGCGGCTTTGTATTCGGGAGAAAGGTTGGCAGGCATGGCAACGTAACCTACTGAAAAGTGCAGGTCACGTCGAGCGCGCACGGTGGCTGGAGCTCGCGAACGGCGTCCGGACAGCATCCAGCGGCATCCCGTCGTGACGGTCGTCAACGTGACGCCGCCGACTGTGAACTAGCCTGTTTCGCGAGTGGGCCAGGATTTCGCGGCGGTCTTTGCCGATCCATCTTCGAGGTGGTGGGCACATGGATAGTGGCAGCGCGGGGATCGCTTCTCGGCAGCCGAAGGAGGCCGGACGAGCAGCGAACTGCCGCTGGCGCAGCTTTCTTCGAACCGGCTGGCGATTGACCCACTCGCTCCGGCTTGCGGGTCTCGCGCTGATCGTTCTGATCGCCGCTTGCAGCCACCCTCGCTACTACGCCGGAGCGGAGCATCAGCTCGCGACACACGACCACTTCGCCGCACAGGGGCACTTCGCGGTCTACTACCCGGGCGAGATCGCGCTCGACTTTCCGGGCTACGTCGTCGGCATCGAGATGACCGACAGGGCCGTGCTGCCGCCGGACAGCGATCTACTGGTCGAGCCCCTCGAGCACGTCGGCTCGAGCATCGCGCGGCTCACCCGACGACTACGCGAGGGAACGCCGGGGCCGGATGGGACGACGGGTGAAGGGCAGATTCCGATCATTTCGCACGTCCTCCGCTACCGTGGCAAGCCGCTGGGCACTGGCAACTGCGCCCTGTACAGCGTTTACCAGTCCGCGCGCCCGGAACTGATGGACTTCTGCGACGGCATTCGACGGCCAAAGATACGCGACTGGACGCGCTATCAATCGGCTTTCGCTGACAGTTGGGGGGCCATCGATGCGCTGAAGGAGGCGGTGCAGAAAGACGCGGCGACGGGCGATTACACCCATCTGATCGTGGCGATCATGGGCTGGCGGACCACCCAGGAGGAGGCGATCCGCAACTTCAACTCCGTTGCACGAGCCGTGCACATCGCAGCGCAAGGCGCGTTTCGACCGCTGTTCATCGGCATCACCTGGGTGGGTCCATGGGCAAGCCGATGGCTGGATCCGCTGGCGGAAGGCTTCGCCTACGGCAACATGGCCGACCTCGCCGACACCCTCGGGCTGTCATGGATCGGCGTGCTGGCTGATGAGCTGGTGCTGCCTCTAAGCACCAGGCTGTCCACCGTATTCATAACCCACAGTTTCGGCACACGAGCCGCAACGACAGCCGTATGCATCGGTCCAGCGATCAGGCGCGACAAACGCGAGGCGCTGAGGTCAACGGAGGGCGCGGTTGATCGCATCATTGGGTTCCAACCCGCGTTCTCATTGCAGCGCTTCAAGAAAGAGCAGTTGGTCTTCTTCTATGAAGACATCTACTTCCCGAACGATTGCGGCAGAGCGAGGTCGATCGTTCTGACGACGAGCCGTCACGACACGGCAACGAGGGCGATCGTGTGGGCCGATCTGGGCGGCAACTTTCGATACTTCAAGTCATTCTGTCGAAAGAACTCCGGCACGATAGTCAGTTGCACGTCGGTCGACGAGAACGGGAACATCGAAAGCGAATACGACAAGTCCATGAAGGTGCTGTACCTGGACGCGACCAAACTCATCCGATACCGGGCGCCGGGCACCAATGGAGGGGCGCACTCGGACATATTCCGATTGCCGACAGGGCGGCTGATCTGGACCCTGATTTCGGAGGATCCGTCCGCCCGTAGTCAGCCGGAGTCCGGGCGCTGAGCGAAATCCACGTGATGCTCAGGCGCCGAACCTATCTGGCCACGATCACCGGCTTGTTCGTCGTGGTCTGGGCGCTGCTTGCCATCAATCCGCACGATCGGAGCGATTGGCTGCTGGAAAACGTCCTGCTGATCGTGTTCGCCGCGGCATTGCTCGCAAGCCGCCGCGCCCTGCCGCTGTCGCGCATCTCGTACACGACGATCTTTGCCTTTCTCCTGCTGCACGCGATCGGCGCGCACTACACGTACTCGCTGGTGCCCTGGCAGGACTGGCTTCATCTGCTGACCGGGGAAGCCGCGCGGGCGCCCGTGACGGAACGCAACCACTTCGACCGCCTCGTTCATTTCTTCTATGGACTGCTGCTCGCATATCCGATTCGCGAGGTCTTTCTGCGGGTGGCGGAACTGCGAGGGTTCTGGGGTTACTTCTTCCCGCTGAGTGTCACTCTTTCCACCTCGGTTCTGTACGAACTCGCTGAGTGGGCTGCCGCCGAACTGTTCGGCGGGGATCTCGGCGTCGCCTTTCTCGGCACGCAGGGAGATGTCTGGGATGCCCAGAAGGACATGGCGCTTGCGGGAGTGGGCGCGACGATCGCCATGGCGATCACCGCTGGCCTGAACTACGTCCTCGAACGGGACTTCGCCCTGGAGTGGATCGAAAGCCTGCGCGTCAAACACCCGGCGCCGCTGGGCGAAGACGAAATCCGGCGGCTCTGGCTTGCACGGCGGCGAGAAAGCGCCGGCGGCGGAACGAGCAGCGAGTCCAGTGCCACCGCGCGCCTGCCAGTCTCAAATGGCGCTGGGGAGAAGCCGCCACCAGAAGGTCGCCCGCGCGCCGGCGGATAACGCTCGAAAACTCTGAGTCCCGGCCCTCGGCGCAGACGGCGACAGAGCGGCCCGGATCGATGTCCGTCGCCGCGAGCGGGAGTACGGCCCGGTGCGTGGCTGGTCGCGCGGACAGTTCGTCGAACGAGACGGCAACAGCCGAGGCCGATCCCACGCGGCGGCTTCTCGACAATGGGGCGGAACCGGCCGTGGCGGCTACGCTACGCGACGCATGACACGACCGGGGCAGAATGCCCGGCGCGATATCCACACGTGGATGCCAAGAGAATGACGAGCCCGACAGCACAACCCCCCACGCAGTCCGAAGGCGACGTCAACCTGTCGTCGCGCCGTCGGCGCTGGCAGGCGGAGCGCCTCGACGACGCCACGCGTGCCCTGCTCGCGCGCGACAGCAATGCGTTCCTGCACCAGTCGGTCTCGACCCCCTGCCTGAACGCGATCCGCAAGGCCGAGGGCATCTGGATCGAGGACTTCGCCGGCCGGCGCTACATGGACTTCCACGGCAACAACGTGCATCACGTCGGCTACGCGCACCCGCACGTGATCGCCGCGATCCGCGAACAGCTCGACGAGCTGAGCTTCGCGCCGCGCCGCTACGCCAGCGAGGCGGCGGTGGAGCTTGCAGAGGCGCTCGGGGCGCGCTTCCGGCTGCTCACCGGCGTGGCCGGCAAGGTGTTGTTCACCACCGGCGGCAGCGACGCGGTCGAAGTGGCGATCAAGCTCGCGCGCGCCGCCACCGGCCGCTTCAAGACGCTCAGCTTCTGGGACGCGTTCCACGGCGCCGGGCTGGGTGCATCGAGTATCGGCGGCGAGTCGCTGTTCCGCTCGGGGCGGATCGGCCCGCTGATGCCCGGCACCGAGCACGTGGCACCGTTCGGTTGCTATCGCTGCGCCTACGGCCATCCGGTCGACGCCGATGGCCGCCCCCACCTCGACCGCTGCCGGCTGGCCTGCGCGGCGATGGTCAGGTACGTTCTCGAGCGCGAGGGCGACGTCGCCGCGGTGATCGCCGAGCCGGCGCGCGCGGTGCCGTTCGTGCCGCCACCGGGTTACTGGCAGGCGGTGCGCGAGGCCTGCCATGCGCACGGCACGCTGCTCGTCTTCGACGAGATCCCGACCGGGCTGGGCAAGACCGGGCGCTTCTTCGCCGCCGAGCACGACCACGCGCTGCCTGACATCGTCGTGCTCGGCAAGGCGCTCGGCGGCGGCGTGCTGCCGATCGCCGCATGCATTGCGCGCACCGAGCCGCCGCTGGACACGAGCTCGGGCAAGCTGCCGCCGACGCTCGACGTGGCCGGCGAGTACGCCTACGGCCATTACACGCACGAGAAGAACCCGGTCACCGCGCGGGCCGCGCTGGCCACGCTCGAGGTGATCGAGCGCGAGGGCCTGGTCGAGAACGCCGCCCGAGTCGGCGAACACGCGCTGGCGCGGATGCACGAAATGAAGAGGCGCTATCCGCTGATCGGCGACGTGCGCGGCCGCGGCTTCCTGCTCGGGATGGAACTCGTCACCGACCGCGAGACGAAGACGCAGGCGGCCGACGTAGCGGAGAGCGTGCTGTACCGCGCGCTGTCGCGCGGGCTCAGTTTCAAGACCACGATGGGCAACGTGCTGACGCTCACGCCGCCGCTCGTCACCACGCGCGAACAGATGGATCGCGCGCTCGACATCCTCGACGACTGCCTGGCCGAGGAGACACAGCCGTGAGCTCGCGCTGCAAAGCGGTGCGCACCGACGCCGAACTCGAGTGCCCGCACCTGGACGCCGGCCTGCGCGCGCGGGCAATCGAACTCGTGCTGCTGCCCGACGGCGTGGCCGAGGCGGACCTGGCGCGCGAAGTCGGCGATGCCGACATCCTGCTGATGTGCTACACGCCGGTCACCGCGCGTGTGATCGATACCGCTCAGCGGCTCAAGGGAATCGTCAAGTACGGCGTCGGCATCGACGCGATCGACATCGAGGCCGCCAGGGCCCGCCGCATCCCGGTCGTCAACGTGCCCGAGTACGCCGAGCGTACCGTCGCCGAGGGCGCGTTCACGCTGCTGCTGGCGCTGGCCAGGAAGCTGGCGCCGATGCACGCGGCGATGCGCCGCGACGGCTGGCTGTGGCCGAGTGCGCCCTGGCTGGCCTCCGACGTCGCCGGCAAGACGCTGGGGTTGGTCGGGGTCGGCCGCATCGGCCGCAGCATGGCGCAGATGGCCGGCGCCGGCTTCAACGCGCGAGTGCTCGGCTACGACCCGCACGTTTCGGCCGAGGACATGCGCACCGCCGGCGTGCAGAAGCGGGACCACCTGCATTCGATGCTTGGCGAATCCGACTTCGTGTCGATCCACTGCGTGCTCAACGAGTCCACGCGCGGCCTGATCGGCGAGGCCGAATTCGCGGCCATGAAGCCGGGGGCGATCCTGATCAACGTGTCGCGCGGAGCGCTGATCGACGAGGCAGCGCTTCTGCGCGCATTGCACGGCGGCCGGCTCGGCGGCGCCGGCCTCGACGTCTACACGAAGGAGCCGCTGACGCGCAGGGATCATGCGCTGAGCGCACTGTTCGACATGGACAACGTGATCCTGACGCCGCACCTGACCTTCTACACGCGCGAGGCGATGCAGCGTCTGGAGGAGGAAACGCTGCAGCGCTGCGACGAACTGCTGTCCGGCTCTCCGGTGCTGGTCAAGTCGCGCGACCCGCGGCTGACCTCGCAGCGGCATGGCGTGCGCTTCGACTGACGCCCGCCGATTGCAGCTCCAGCCCTGGCACGCAACCAATTCACGGAGAACCGCATGCTGCTCAGCGTGACCTCGATCTGTGCCGGCGCCTCGACCGGCGCCCTGCTGCGCTGGCTGCTGGGCACGTGGCTCAACCACCTGTGGCCGAGCGTGCCGCTGGGCACGCTGGCGGCGAACGTCGTCGGCGGCTACCTGATCGGGCTGGCCTTCGCCTACTTCGCCGGGCACCCGACGCTGTCGCCCGAGTGGCGGCTGCTGGTCATCACCGGCTTCCTCGGCGGGCTGACCACGTTCTCCACTTTCTCGCTCGAGGTGGTCGACGCCGCCCAGCGCGGCGATCTCGCCTCGGCAGCAGCGATCGTCTCGCTGCACCTGGCGGGCTCGCTCGCCTGCACGGTGCTCGGCATCGTCACGTTCAACTGGCTTCGGGCGGCATAGGAGGCGCAATGCGCGGCTACCAGATCACCTTCTTCACCCAGCAGGACCGCCGGCATGAAGGCCGGCCGCTCGCCGACTGGCTGGTCGAGGCCGCCCGCAGCCTCGGCGTGCACGGCGCCACCGCGCTGCTTGCCGCCGAGGGCTTCGGCCATGACCGGCGCATCCATTCGGCGCGCTTCTTCGAACTGGCCGACCAGCCGGTGGAGGTGACGATGGTGGCCAGCGTCGAGGAGGCCGAGCGGTTGTTCGACCACCTGCGCGCGCACCGCGTGCACGTGTTCTACGCCCGCACGCCGGTGGAGTTCGGCACCACCGGCGAGGACGGCACCTAGGCGCGCCGCCGCCGCGGCGCGTCTGCGGCCTTCCCTATTGAAAACCGCCGCGTAGCGGGCGACAGTAGCGGGCGGGAGATGCCATCGGGCATCGAGGACGTGCCGCATCCTGGCGGCCAGCCCGCATTGCACGACCGACCCTGACGAGAGATGCCGTCCGCCGCGCCAGATTCCGGCCCCAGCAGCAAGGCAAGCGCGACCGCACAAGCGGTCTCGGCGGCGATCGAACGTCATGCGCACCGGCCCGGCGCACTGCTGCCGCTGCTGCACGAGGTGCAGCAGCGGCTCGGCTATCTGCCCGAGGACTGCGTGGCACCGATCGCGCGCGCGCTGAACCTGTCGCGTGCCGAGGTGCACGGCGTTATCACCTTCTACCGCGACTTTCGCCGCCAGCCGCCCGGGCGACGCATCGTGCAGGTCTGCCAGGCCGAAGCCTGCCGGAGCATGGGTGGCGAGCGGCTGATGGCGCATGCATGCGGGCGCCTCGGCTGCGCGCCGTACGGACGCAGCGGCGACGGCGAGTTCTCGCTCGAGCCCGTGTACTGCCTCGGCCAGTGCGCCAGTGCGCCGGCGGCGGTGATCGACGGCCAAGTGCATGCGCGGATGACGGCGACGCGGTTTGATGAACTGCTGGACCATGGGTCGCGGCCTCTGCCCTGCCCCTCTCCCGCGGGGGGAGAGGGAAAGGACAAGCGCACTGGCATCACGGTCTGCGTGCCGTGCGACTCGACGGCGCTGGCCGTCGGTGCCGGCGACGTCGCGGCGGCAATTGCGGCGCAGGCGGCGGCGCGCGGCATCGAGGTCGACCTGGTGCGCAACGGCTCGCGCGGCATGTTCTGGCTGGAGCCGCTGGTCGAGGTGGCCACTTCATCCGGGCGCGTCGGCTATGGCCCGGTCTCGGTGCATGAGGTGGCATCGCTCTTCGACGCCGGCTTTCTCGCCGGCGGCGCGCACCCGCTCGCGCTCGGCCTCATCGACGAGCTGACCTGGCTGAAGCCGCAGCAGCGGCTGACCTTCGCGCGCGTCGGGCTCACCGACCCGCAATCGCTCGCCGACTACGAGGCACACGAAGGCTTCCTGGGCCTGCGCCGCGCCTTGGCCATGACGCCGGAGGCGATCGTCGCCGAGGTGATCGACTCCGGCCTGCGCGGCCGCGGCGGCGCGGCGTTTCCGACCGGCATCAAGTGGCAGACGGCCGCGCGCGCCGAAGGCGAACCCAAGTACATCGTCTGCAACGCCGACGAGGGCGACTCCGGCAGCTTCGCCGACCGGCTGCTGATGGAGAGCGACCCCTACGCGCTGATCGAAGGCATGACCATTGCCGGCCTCGCCGTGGGTGCGTCGCAGGGCTACGTCTATTTGCGCAGCGAGTATCCCCATGCGGTCGCCGCGCTCGAAGCGGCGATCGCCACCGCACGCGCCGCTCGCCGGCTCGGCGCCGGCATCCTCGGCAGCGGCAAGGCGTTCGACGTCGAGGTGCGGATCGGCGCCGGCGCCTACATCTGCGGCGAGGAAACGGCGCTGCTCGAAAGCCTCGAAGGCAAACGCGGCGTGGTGCGCGCCAAGCCGCCGCTGCCGGCGATCGCCGGCCTCTTCGGCCGACCGACCGTGGTCAACAACGTCGTCACGCTGGCCACGGTGCCGCTCATCCTCGCCCGCGGCGCGGCGTATCACGGCGAATTCGGCATCGGCCGCTCGCGCGGCACGCTGACCGTTCAGCTCGCCGGGAACATCAGGCGCGGCGGATTGATCGAAGTCCCATTCGGCATCACGCTGCGCGAACTGCTGCATGCATACGGCGGCGGCACTGCTTCGGGGAGGCCGATCCGCGCCGTGCAGGTCGGCGGTCCGCTCGGCGCCTACGTGCCCGAGAGCCAGTGGGACCTGCCGATGGACTACGAGGAGTACGCAAGACACGGCGCGATGCTCGGCCATGGCGGCGTGGTGGTGCACGACGACACCGTCGACATGGCCCGGCTCGCCCGTTTCGCAATGGAGTTCTGTGCGCTGGAGTCCTGCGGCAAGTGCACGCCGTGCCGGATCGGCTCGGTGCGCGGCGTCGAGATCATCGACCGCATCATTGCCGGCGAGGACCGGTCGCAACAGGTCGCGCTGCTGCGCGATCTCGCAGACACGATGGTCAACGGCTCGCTGTGCGCGATGGGCGGGATGACGCCCTCCCCGGTGCTCTCCGCGCTCGATCACTACCCGGAAGACTTCGGGGCGGGAGTCGATCATGCAAGCGACTGAATTGCGCAGGCCGACGGACGCCGATCCGGAGCGCTGGGTGCCATACGGTCACGGCGACACCGACTACGGCACGCCGGCGCGGGCCGGCACGGCGCTGACGCTGACGATCGACGAGCGCGAGGTGACCGTGCCGTCCGGCACATCGGTGATGCGGGCAGCCATCGAAGCAGGCATCGCCGTGCCGAAGCTGTGCGCCACCGACTCGCTCGAGGCCTTCGGCTCCTGCCGCCTTTGCCTGGTCGAGATCGAAGGCCGCAAGGGCTATCCGGCCTCGTGCACGACGCCGGTCGAAGCCGGCATGAAGGTGCGCACGCGATCGGCACGGCTGGACAAGCTGCGGCGCGGCGTGATGGAGCTTTACCTGTCCGATCACCCGCTCGACGAAAGCGGCCTCCCGACCGCAGACAGCGCCTTCCGCGATCTGGCGCAGTCGCTCGGCGTGAAGCAAGTGCGCTATGGACGCGGCACGGCGCACCTGGCCGAGGCGAAGGATGAGTCGAATCCCTACTTCGCCTACGACCCGGCGAAGTGCATCGTCTGCTACCGCTGCGTGCGCGCCTGCGAGGACATCCAGGGCACCTACGCGCTGACGGTCTCCGGGCGCGGCTTCGCCGCGCGCATCGCCGCCGGACAGGGCGAGCCGTTCATGACCTCCGAGTGCGTGTCCTGCGGCGCCTGCGTGGCGTCCTGCCCGACCGGGTCGCTGCTCGAAAAGTCGGTGATCGCGCACGGCCGCCCGGAAAGGACGACAGTCACCACCTGCGCCTACTGCGGCGTGGGCTGCTCGTTCAAAGTCGAGACGAAAGGTGAAGGGCCGTCGCCGCGGGTGATCCGCATGGTGCCGTACAGGTACGGTCGCGCAAACGAGGGTCATGCCTGCGTCAAGGGTCGCTTCGCCTGGGGCTACGCGACGCACAAGGACCGCGTGACGCAGCCGATGATCCGCGACCGCATCAGCGAGCCCTGGCGCGAGGTGAGCTGGGACGAAGCGATCGCCTTCGCTGCCGGGCGGCTGCGCGCCATCCAGGCCAGGCACGGCCGCGATGCGATCGGCGGCATCACCTCCAGCCGCTGCACCAACGAGGAGACCTACCTGGTGCAGAAGCTGGTGCGCGCGGCCTTCGGCAACAACAACGTCGACACCTGCGCCCGTGTGTGCCACTCGCCGACCGGCTACGGGCTGAAGCAGACGCTCGGCGAATCGGCCGGCACGCAGGAGTTCCGCTCGGTCGAGAAGGCCGACGTGATCATGCTGATCGGCGCCAACCCGACCGAGGGGCACCCGGTGTTCGCCTCGCGGCTGAAGCGGCGGCTGCGCCGGGGAGCGCGGCTGATCGTGATCGACCCGCGCCGCATCGAGCTCGTCGATGCGCCGCATGTGAAAGCGGACTTCCACCTGCAGCTGCGGCCGGGCAGCAACGTGGCAGTGCTGAACAGCCTGGCGCACGTGATCGTCACCGAGGGCCGGCTCGACGAGCGGTTCGTTGCCGAGCGCTGCGAAGACAGGGCGTTCGCCCAGTGGCGCGACTTCGTCGCCGGCGCGGAGAACTCGCCGGAGGCGATGCAGCCGTGCACGGGCGTGCCGGCGAGCCTCGTGCGCGGCGCGGCGCGCCTGTACGCCACCGGCGTCGACGGACGAAGGAACGCCGCCATCTACTACGGGCTCGGCGTGACCGAGCACGCGCAGGGTTCCACCGCGGTGATGGGCATCGCGAATCTCGCCATGGCCACCGGCAACGTCGGCCGCGAGGGCGTGGGCGTCAACCCGCTGCGCGGCCAGAACAACGTGCAGGGCTCGTGCGACATGGGCTCGTTCCCGCACGAACTTCCGGGCTACCGGCACGTCTCCGATGCGACGGTACGCGGCATGTTCGAGTCCGCCTGGGGCGTGGCGCTGTCGCCGGAGCCGGGACTGCGCATCCCTAACATGTTCGAGGCGGCGCTCGACGGCAGCTTCCGCGGCCTGTACTGCCAGGGCGAAGACCTGCTGCAGTCCGACCCGAACACGCAGCACGTGGCGGCAGCACTGGCGGCAATGGACTGCGTGATCGTGCAGGACATCTTCATGAACGAGACGGCCAAGTGCGCACACGTGTTCCTGCCCGGCGCCTCGTTCCTGGAGAAGGACGGCACCTTCACCAACGCCGAGCGGCGCGTCTCGCGCGTGCGCAAGGTGATGGAGCCGCTTTCCGGGTACGCGGACTGGGAGGTCACGCAACGGCTCGCCAACACGCTCGGCTACCCGATGCGCTACGCGCACCCGCGCGAGATCATGGCCGAGATCGCGGCGCTGACCCCGACCTTCGCCGGCGTGACCTACGAGAAGCTGGACCGGCTCGGCAGCCTGCAGTGGCCGTGCAACGACGCCGCGCCGGAAGGCACGCCGACGATGCACGTGGACAGCTTCGTGCGCGGCAAGGGCAGGTTCTTCATCACCCGCTATGTACCGAGCGACGAGAAGAGCACGCGCCGGTACCCGCTGCTGCTGACCACCGGCCGCGTGCTCACGCAGTACAACGTCGGCGCGCAGACGCGACGCACCGAGAACGTGCGCTGGCAGCACGAGGACGTGCTGGAGATCCACCCGCACGATGCCGAGGCGCGCGGCATCGCCGAGGGCGACTGGGCCGGCGTCGAAAGCCGCGCCGGCCGCACCGTGCTCAGGGCAAGAGTGACCGACCGAGTCGCCGCCGGCGTCGTCTACACGACCTTTCACTTTCCGGAGAGCGGCGCCAACGTGATCACCACCGACAGTTCGGACTGGGCCACCAACTGCCCCGAGTACAAGGTGACCGCGGTGCAGGTGAGCAAGGTGGCGCAGCCCTCCGCCTGGCAGCGACGCTACCGCCGCTTCAGCGCCGAACAGGAAAGCCTGTTCGAGCACCGCCGGCACGCCGACGAAGCCGCGGCCAAATAGCGCCGATGGACATCGACAACCTCGTGCGCATGGCCAACCGCATCGGCGAGTTCTTCGCCGCGATGCCCGACGCGCAGGAAGCGCAAGCCGGCATCGCCGGCCACCTGCAGCGCTTCTGGGAGCCGCGTATGCGGCGCGAGATCGTTGCGCACGTGGAGCGTGGCGGGGCGGGGCTCAGCGAGATCGTGCGCCAGGCCATCGCCAGCAACCGCGATCGACTGCTGCCGGCGCAGACCCGTTGATCACCGCGGGTGTGCCGCGTCCTGGGCATCGGCTAGACGTCCGGCGGGCAATTCGTTTCGGCCGCGTTCGACCTGGACTGGCCAGTCGAAGCGATAGCCGCGGCAGTCCGCAAT
>Ga0209253_10003041_pt1 | contig 14791 bp, 10 predicted proteins | sample FrelakmetBRP12BR_FD_187145 | JGI IMG/M metagenome (GOLD analysis project Ga0209253, IMG submission 187145) | Freshwater lake sediment microbial communities from the University of Notre Dame, USA, for methane emissions studies - BRP12 BR (SPAdes)... | ecosystem: Environmental > Aquatic >...
TCTCGCGCGTTGCGACCGAGTTGGGATACGGGCCGAAAAACCGTCCAGGCAGTTTCTTGGTGCCGCGATAGAACGCAATGCGCGGGTAGGCGTGACCCGAGACGTGGATGAACGGAAAGCTCTTGTCGTCCTTGAGCAGGATGTTGTAGCGCGGCTTGTGCTGCTTGATCAGGTTGAATTCGAGCAACAGCGCCTCGGTCTCCGACGCGGTGACCGTGATCTCGACACGCGCCACCTGCGCCAGCAGCGCCATCGTCTTGTCGGCGTGAACGCGGCCATGGAAATAGCTCGAGACGCGGTTGCGCAGGTGCCGCGCCTTGCCCACGTAGAGAATCTCGTCGTCCTTGTCGAGCATGCGGTATACGCCCGGCCGGGTCGGGAGCGCTGCAAGGAACGACTGCAGGTCGAAGGACAAAGGGGCTAGGGGTTAGAGGTTAGGGGATGGTCGGAAAGGCCGCGCGCGAGCTGCGACGCGCGAGCCACCACCGCGCGGAACATGTCGGGCGTCAGCCTGCGGGTGTTCGTGTTGTACCGGCTGCAATGGTACGAATCGACCATCGTGAGATCGCGCGGCAGCGTGTGCTCGGCGCCGTGGGCGAACGCGAACGCAGACTGCTTGAGGCCCAGCGCGCGCAGCACCGCGCCGTGGGCGATCGCACCGAGCGCCAGCAGCACCGAGCCCTCCTTCACCCCGGCGAGTTCATGTGCCAGGTAGCGATTGCAGGTCGCGATCTCGGCCGGCAGCGGCTTGTTGCCCGGCGGCACGCATTTGACCGAGTTCGAGATGCGGCAGCCGATGAGGCGCAGGCTGTCGTCCGCCGCGATCGATTGCGGCGCGGTCGACAGGCCGAACGCATGCAAGGTTTCGTACAGCAGGATCCCGGCATGGTCACCGGTGAAAGGACGGCCCGTTGCGTTGGCACCGTGGAAGCCGGGTGCGAGGCCCACGATCAACAGCCGCGCAGCCGGGTCGCCAAACGGTGGCACGGGTGCGCAGTGATACGTCGGGTACTGGCGCTTGCCCGCGGTGAGAAACTCGGCGAGCCGCGGGCAAAGCGTGCAGTGCGAATCGAAGGACGTGTCGGCGAGCGTCGTCATGGCGCGAGGAGCATAGCAGCCGACCCCGTGCCTTTCCCCGAGCCTGGAAATGCAGACATGCGCTTCGAAGCGGGCGGTCGATCCGGGACCTCTCCCAGAGCTTGGAAAGGCAGACACGCGCCCTGGGAGAGGTCCCGGATCAAACGCCCGACGTTACGCGCCTGAGCGGCTCGTCGGGTGGAAACGAGAGCCAATGATAGCGGCCAGTGGTGCACACCCGACGACCCGCACGGCGCACGTAGCCTGTCGGTTGCGGAGGCGCTCAACGTCAGGCGGGGCGTGCGCGGCGCGCGGCGCACAATAAGGTGAAGCGGAATTGGTCCGGCGCACTGCGCGGTGATGTTACGCGCGCCGTGCGCCTTTTCCGCCTTTGCGGAAAAGGTGCTCAGGCGCCGTCTCGCAAGCGGTCGATCCGGTACCTTTCCTCGAGCGCGTGTCTGCCTTTCCAAGCTCGGGGAAAGGTACCGGATCGACCGCCTGCAACCCGCGCGTGTCTGCCTTTCCAAGCCTTGGGGAAAGCTGCGGATCGGCCGCCTGCAGCCAACGCGTGTCTGCCTTTCCAAGCGCGAAAGGCCCGCTCCCTGCCCCACCTCTCCCGTCGGACCGGGAGAGGCGTGACGAGCAGTCAGCTCAGTGGTGGGCGCCACCGGTTGCGAACTGTTCTTCCTCGGTCGACCCGTGCATCGCAGTGGTCGACGAATGGCCTTCCTGGATCACGTTGGTGACGTCGTCGAAGTAGCCCGTGCCCACTTCCTGCTGGTGCGACACGAACGTGTAGCCACGGTCGCGCGCCGCGAACTCGGGTTCCTGCACCTTCTCGACGTAGGCCGTCATGCCGCTCTTCACGTACTCCTGGGCGAGGTCGAACATGTTGAACCACATGTTGTGGATGCCCGCGAGCGTGATGAACTGGTACTTGTAGCCCATCGCGCCGAGTTCGCGCTGGAACTTGGCGATGGTCGCGTCGTCGAGGTTCTTCTTCCAGTTGAAGCTCGGCGAGCAGTTGTACGCCAGCAGTTTGCCCGGGAACTGCTTGCGGATCGCCTCGGCGAACTTCTTTGCGAACGCGAGATCCGGCTTGCCGGTTTCGCACCACACCATGTCCGCATACGGCGCGTAGGCGAGGCCGCGCGAGATCGACTGCTCGACGCCCGGCTTCGTCTTGTAGAAGCCTTCAGGCGTGCGCTCGCCGGTGCAGAACGGCTTGTCGTTCGGGTCGACGTCGCTCGTCAGCAGGTCGGCTGCCTCGGCGTCCGTGCGCGCGAGGATGATCGTCGGGACGCCGGAGACGTCCGCCGCGAGACGCGCGGCCACCAGCTTCTGCACCGCTTCCTGCGACGGCACCAGGACCTTGCCGCCCATGTGGCCGCACTTCTTGACCGAGGCGAGCTGGTCCTCGAAATGCACGCCGCCGGCGCCGGCACGGATCATCGCCTTCATCAGCTCGAACGCGTTCAGCACGCCGCCGAAACCGGCCTCTGCGTCGGCGACGATCGGCGCGAAGAAATCGACGTAATCCTTGTGGCCCGCCGTGATGCCCCTCGAGTGCTGGATCTGGTCGGCGCGCTGGAACGACGAGTTGATGCGCTCGACGACCTTCGGCACCGAGTCGACCGGGTACAGCGACTGGTCGGGATACATCGACATGTAGCTGTTGTTGTCGGCAGCGACCTGCCAGCCCGAAAGGTAGATGGCCTTGATGCCGGCCTTCACCTGCTGCATGGCCTGACCGCCCGTGAGCGCGCCGAGGCAGTTCACGTACGGCTCGGTGTTCACGAGCTTCCAGAGCTTCTCGGCGCCGAGTCGCGCGAGCGTGTATTCGACCTGCACGCTGCCGCGCAGGCGGACGACGTCTTCGGCGCTGTACGGTCGGCGGATGCCCGCCCAACGCGGATCCTTCGCCCATGAATCTCTCAGTTGTTGAGCCGGATTCGTCATGATCGTCGTCCTCTGGTGGTATTCGTTGCGGGCAGACACACCGGGCCCCAGCCTCGTGTTGCACCGCACAATGAAGAATAGACGGGTGATTCAGTCCGGGCAAGCGTGAATTGCCCGCATCCGGGACAATCGGGTTTATGCAGCTCATCCTGTTCAATAAGCCCTTCCAGGTGCTGCCCCAGTTCACTTCGCCGGATGGGCGGCGATCCCTCGCGGACTACCTGTCGCTGCCCGGCCTCTATCCGGCCGGCCGGCTCGATTACGACAGCGAAGGCTTGATGCTATTGACGGATTTCGGTCCCTGGCAGGCTCGCATCAGCCAGCCGGGTTCGCCGCTCGTGAAACGTTACCGGGTGCAGGTCGAGGGCGATCCCACCGACGAGGCACTCGAGCCGCTGCGACGGGGACTCATGCTCAACGACGGGCTGGCCCGCCCGACCCCGGCGCGCGTGATCCCAGAGCCCGGGGAATTGTGGCCGCGCGACCCGCCCATTCGCAGCCGCAAGGCGGTTCCCACCGGGTGGATCGAGCTCGAACTGAGCGAGGGCCGGAATCGACAGGTCCGGCGGATGACGGCCGCGGTCGGCTTGCCGACGCTGCGCCTCATTCGCTGGGCGGTGGGACCCTGGACGGTCCAGGGACTGGCGCCTGGTCAGTCGCGCGCGGTTTCGCGAACCGAGGCCGAAGCCGTGCTGTCTGCTGGCCGGCGTGAACTGCCAGCCGTCAGGACGAACGGGCGACGGTCGCGATCCGCATCGCGAGTTCGAGGGCCTGTCCGTAATTGAGCCGCGGGTCGACCTGCGAGCGGTAGTCCTTGGCGAGGTCGGCATCCGCCAGGCCGCGGGCGCCGCCAGTGCATTCAGTGACGTCCTCGCCCGTGAGTTCGAAGTGCACGCCGCCGAGATAGCTGCCCATCGAGCGGTGCACCTTGAACGCGGCCTCGAGCTCCGCCAGGATGTTCTCGAAGCGGCGCGTCTTCACGCCCGCTGCCGTCGTCTCGGTGTTGCCGTGCATCGGGTCGCACACCCACAGTACCGGCACACCCGTCGCGCGCACGGACTCGATCAGTCCGGGCAATTTCGCTTCGGCGTTCTTCGCGCCCATGCGATGGATCAGCACCAGTCGCCCCGCTTCCTTGTCAGGATTGAGCGTGCGGCAAAGGCCCTGCACCCACGCGGCATCCATCGACGGCCCGACCTTCACGCCGATCGGGTTCGAGATGCCGCGGCAGTATTCGACGTGCGCGCCACCGAGATCGGCCGTGCGCATGCCGATCCACGGCAGGTGGGTCGACAGGTTGTACCAGCGCTCGCTGCGCGGAATGAAGCGCGTCTGCGCCTGTTCGTACAGCAGGTGCAACGCCTCGTGGCTCGCATAGAACGGAGCCCGGCTCGCTTCGTGCACCCTGCTGCCGCTGATCGCCTCGAAGAAGTCGAGCGAGTCCGCGATCGACGACGCAATCTGCCGGTATTGATCAGCGAGTGGTGAATGCTGCACGAAATCCAGGTCCCAGTACTCGGGGTGGTGCAGGTCCGCGAAGCCGCCGTCGATCAGGGCGCGCACGAAATTCAGTGTCAATGCCGCACGTTCGTACCCGCGCAGCAGCAACTCGGGATCCGGCTCGCGCTCGGCCGCCGTGAAACCCGGGCGGTTGACGAGATCGCCGCGATAGCACGGCAAGGTCAGGCCGTCCCTGGTCTCGGTGTCGGTGGAACGCGGCTTGGCGTACTGGCCGGCAAAGCGGCCCACGCGAATCACCGGCTTTTTCATTCCGTGCAGGAGCACCAGGCTCATCTGCAGCAGGATCTTGAGCTTGCGGGCAATCTGACCCGAGTCGCAGTCGGCGAAGGACTCGGCGCAATCCCCGCCCTGCAGCAGGAACCGTTCACCTCGCTGTGCCTCGGCGATCTGCCGCTTGAGCGCGTCGACTTCCCAGGACACGACGATCGGGGGCAGCCGGCTCAGGGATTCGACCGCCCGCGACAGTGCCACCGGATCCCGGTAGGACGGCTGTTGCTGCGCGGGACGGGACGTCCAGCTGGATGGCGACCATTCAGGAGTGTGAGGTACGGCGTTCATCCCATTGATCCTACCGGTAAACTTTGCATCGCAAAAGAAACTGGATGTACGGCGGGACCGGGTTTCGTCAGAATCGCGCCCCTCAAAACAGAATTTGCGCCCTCGGTCGGCCGTCTGGCTTACCGCGAAGGCGCTGGCAGGAGTTTTCGACGATGCAGAAGGTGCTCATCCTCGGGGCCGGCAAGATCGGTGCCCTCGTCTCCGGCTTCCTCGCGGAATGCCGCGATTACGAAGTCCACGTGGCCGACGTCAACGGCAATGCCGCCAATTCGGTGGTGGCGGCGCACGGCCTGCCGAACCTGCACGCCTGCGAACTCGATGCTTCGAACCCGGCGCTGCTCGAAGCCCACCTGCGCGAGCACCCGGCCGACACGATCATTTCCAGCCTGCCCTTCTACTGCAACGTGAAGGTGGCCGAGATCGCCCGCAAGGTGAACGCGCATTACTTCGACTTGACCGAGGACGTCGCGGTGACGCGCTCGGTGCGTAAGACCGCCGAGGGCTCCACGCGTGCTTTCGTGCCACAGTGCGGGCTGGCCCCGGGTTTCATCAGCATCGCCGCGAACGCGCTGATCCAGCATTTCGACGAGATCCGCAGCGTCAAGCTGCGGGTCGGCGCCCTGCCCCAGCATCCGAACAACGCGCTCAAGTATTCGCTGACCTGGTCCACCGACGGCCTGATCAACGAATACGGCAATCCGTGTGAAGCGCTGATCGATGGTCGCGCCGTCGAAGTCGCCCCGCTCGAAGGCCTCGAGGAAATCGAGATCGACGGCATGATCTACGAGGCATTCAACACGTCGGGCGGCCTGGGCTCGCTCGCCGAGACCTATCGCGAGAACGCGCAGACGATGGACTACAAGACCATCCGCTACCCGGGTCACTGTGCGCAGATGCGCCTGTTGATGAACGACCTCAAGCTCAACTTCGACCGTGCCACGCTGAAGCGCGTGCTCGAAAACGCCGTGCCGCAGACGCTGCAGGACGTCGTGATCGTCTACGTGGCGGTGGCGGGCCGGCAACACGGCGAACTGCGTGAAGAGAATTACGTCAGCAAGATCTATCCGCAGGTGATCGCGGGCCGGCTTTGGTCCGCAATCCAGGTCACGACCGCGGCCGGCATCTGTGCCGTGGTCGACCTCGTGATGCAGAACCCGGGCCGCTACCACGGCTTCGTGCGCCAGGAAGACTTCAGCCTGGTCGACGTGCTCGATAACCGCTTCGGCAGGCATTATTCCGACGGCGGCGGCAAGGAGATTTCCTCGCGCATGATCGTGGCCGGCACGACCGGCCAGCAGCGAGTTGCCGGAGGTGCCCGATGAGCGGTGCATTGTTGAGGGGCCTGGGACTCACGCAGACCAATGCGGGCACCTGGTCGGGTGTGGGCGGCTGGCTGGACGACGCGTCGGCGAAAGTCATCGAGTCGGTGAACCCGGCGACTGGCGAGGTCATCGCCCGCGTGCGCGCCACCACGCCCGCGCAGTACGAGCAGGTGATGGCCTCGGCCGTCGTGGCGGCGAAAGCCTGGCGCACGGTGCCCGCGCCGAAGCGCGGCGAGGCCGTGCGCCTGATGGGCGAGGAACTGCGCAAGTACAAGTCGGAACTCGGCAGCCTGGTCTCGCTCGAGATGGGCAAGATCAAGCCCGAGGGCGACGGCGAAGTGCAGGAGATGATCGACATCGCCGACTTCGCGGTCGGCCAGTCGCGCATGCTCTACGGCTTGCAGATGCATTCGGAACGTCCCAACCACCGCATGTTCGAGCAGTGGCACCCGCTCGGCGTGGTCGGCGTGATCAGCGCCTTCAACTTCCCGGTCGCAGTGTGGTCGTGGAATGCGTTTCTCGCAGCGATCTGCGGCAACGTGACCGTGTGGAAGCCCTCGCCCAAGACCGCGCTCTGCGCCGTCGCCGTGCAGCACCTGTGCAACCGTGTGCTCGAACGGCAGGGCCTGCCGCCGATCTTCCAGCTGTTCATCGACGAAGGCACGGAACTTGCGATCCGCTTCGTCGAAGACCGGCGCGTCGACCTGGTGTCGTTTACCGGCTCCACGACCGTTGGCCGTGACGTCGGCATGCGCGTGGCGAAGCGTCTCGGCAAGTCGCTGCTCGAACTGGGCGGCAACAACGCAATCATCGTCGACGAGTTCGCGAACCTCGACCTGGTCGTGCCGGCCATCGTCTTCGGTGCCGTGGGGACCGCGGGCCAGCGCTGCACGACGACGCGCCGCGTGTTCGTGCACGAATCGCAGCTGCCGGAACTCGAACGCCGGTTGACCGGCGCGTACAAGCAGGTTCGCATCGGCGATCCGCTCGCACACGGCACGTTGATGGGCCCGCTGATCGACGCCGGTTCGGTCGCCCGCTTCGAGTCCGCGGTGGCGCAAGCCGTCGCTCAGGGCGGCCGCCTTCTTTGCGGCGGCAAGCGCCTGGAGCGTCCGGGTTACTTCGTCGAGCCGGCCATCGTCGTTGCGCGCGGCGAGTGGGAGATCGTCAAGACCGAGACATTCGCCCCGGTGCTCTACCTGGTTCCGTTCAAGACGCTCGATGAAGCGATCGCGGCGCAGAATGCCGTCGCGCACGGCCTGTCGTCGGCGATCTTCACGGATCGGTTGCAGCACGCCGAGCGTTTCCTGTCACCGGTCGGTTCGGACTGCGGCATCGCGAACGTCAACATCGGCACGTCGGGGGCCGAAATCGGCGGCGCATTCGGCGGCGAGAAAGACACCGGTGGCGGACGCGAGTCCGGTTCGGACTCGTGGAAGGCCTACATGCGCCGGCAGACCTGCACGGTCAACTGGGGCGCGGACCTGCCCCTGGCCCAGGGCATCAACTTCGACGTCTCGGGCTGACCGCTAGCGGCCAGGGCGCTTCGACGCCAGGTCGCGGTAGACGCTGCGAACGAACTCCTCCGGCGCCACGATGGCGCCGGAGCGACCGAACTTCGCGTCGAATTCGGCGGCGGGCTTCTCGCCCAGGATTTCCTCGATACCCATCCCCTTCTCCACCGCTTCACGCACCTTGCGCCCGACCGCGACGAGCATGTCGCGATACGCGGCAAGTTCCGCACGGTTCGAGACGGCACCGTGCCCGGGGATCACGACCGTGCGCGCATTCGAGCGGGCGAGCGCGCCTTCGACGGCAGCCACCATTCCCGCCAGCGAGCCGCCGGACTCGACGTCGATGTACGGGTACTGACCGCTCCAGTAGATGTCCCCCAGTGCGATGACGTCGGCATCGTTCCAGCGCACGACCATGTCGGAGGACGTGTGCGAGTCGGCGACGTGAGTCATGTCGAGCCGGTCACCATTGAGGTGCAGTGCCAGCGTATCGGTCGTCGTGAGCACGGGAGGCGCGGCAGGCGCAGCCGCCGACTCGTCGCCATTGCCGGCGGGTGCTGCAGAGTCGCGGCCACCTTGCTCGCGCGCTGATTCGAGGCCGATGATCACCGCGCCCTTGCGCGCGAAGGCTTCATTGCCGCCCGCGTGATCGACGTGACCATTCGTATTGATCACGAACTTGACCGGTGCCGAGGAGATGCGCGTGACGGCCTCGACCAGCGCGGCCGAGGACGTTGCGAGGCCCGTGTCCACCAGCACGACGCCATCGGCGCCCGACCAGACCACGACGTTGCCGCCCGCTCCCGCAATGACGTGCAGACCGGGTCGAACGACCTGCACTCGCAGATCGGTCGCAGGTTGCGGCGAACTGACGGTCGACGACGCGGGAGTCTGCGCGTACGCAACGACGGGCGCGCACAGTGCAGCCAGGACCGCCAAAGCCCTGCCGCAAGACGTCATGCCAAAGCGATTCGTCGTCATTCGTGCACTCTCTGCGGGCAAGTATAGTCGCTTGCGCTCAACGCTGGCTTGCTCCGCGCGCTGCGGGCACTGCGGCAGAGCCCGCGGCCTCGCGCAAGGCCACCTGCAGTTGCTCCTCGAGTCGCTTCGCCGATATCGGCAGCAGGGTGCGCAGGTCCTGCGCAAACAGCGAAAGCCTGAATTCCTCGACCATCCAGCGCAGCCGCTCGCGTTCGTTGCCGGCCATGTCGAGGTCCGCGGACAGGCGCAGGCGCCGGACCTGCTGTGCAAAAGGCTCGACCTGCGACTGCAGCTTGCGGTCGCGCTCGACGTCGCCGCGCGCACGCTCCAGGCGGCGTGCGATCGCACGCACGTATTTCGGCAACTGGGTCCACCATCCATCCGGCGTGTCGCGCACCCAACCCGGCGCCAGCAACTCGGTCAGCTGCTCGATCACGCTGCTGCGCACCGGCGCAAACGGCGCGCCGTTCGACTGCCCCATTTGCGCCCGCACGTCCTTCAGCGCCAGCAGCACGGCTTTCACGATCCGGGCAGTCTCGCCCGCACGGTCGACCACGTCGGCCCGTCCCCGCTCCACCAGCGCCTCGAACTGGGCTCGCGTGCGCGGCAACTCACCGGTCGGGCCGAGTACGGCATCGGCCACTGCACGGTCGGCGATCTCGCGCGGCAACTCCTTGCCGAATCCAGCCGCCGCCAGCAGCAAGGTGAACTCACGGTCCGACGCCCACTGCCGGCGCGCCAGTTCGTGCTGCTGCGGCAGGGCCAGTGCCGCGAGCCGGACGATGCCGGCCCTCGACGCACGCCGGGCCGCGCCCTCCGTCGTGAACAGGTGCAGGCGCACGCTGGCGCCTTCATCCTGGATCCCCGGGTAGGCGCGCAGTTGCAGCCGGCCGCTCCGGACAGTGGTCTCGACAGGCCAGGCCGCAAAATCCCACTGCCGGACCCCGACTCGCTCCCACGCAAGATCCGGGGCGGCTTCGGCGAAGGTCGAGCCGCCGGACGTCCCGCGAAACTCGTCGCGCAGGGCCGCTAGATCGCGACCAGCCTTGAGCAGCCGTCCCGCGCCGTCCAGCACCCGCACGTTGACGCTGAGCCAGGGCGGCAGGGTCACCGCGGCCACCTGCACGGGTTCGACGCGCATGCCGGCCGCCTGCGTCGCGAAGGCGGCGACGTGGGCAAACAGCGAACCGGTCCCGAACGGCGGCAGGACGGCCAGCAACCGTTCAGCGGCGTCGGGAATCGGCACGATTTCGCGCCGCACTTCCTTCGGCAGTCCGCGCAGCAGCGCGATGACCTTCTCGCGCAACCATCCCGGAATCAGCCACTCGAGTCGCTGCGCGTCGAGCGGCCGCAGCAGCGGCACGGGCACGTCGAGTGTGACGCCATCGTCCTGGGCCGTCGCGTCGAAGCGATAGTGCAGCTGCAGGTCGTTGCCATGGACGTCGATCGTCGACGGATAATCGCCGGCCCGTACCTCCGGCAGGTCCTGGGCCAGGAACACTTGCTCGGCGGCGTCGAGCATGTGCGGCCTGGCACGCTCCTCCTTGCGCCACCATGTTTCGAACGCTCGCGTCGAGGCGATCGCCGGCGGAATGCGATCCAGGTAGAACCGCACGAGCGCGTCCTCACCGGCCAGCAAGTCGCGCCGGCGCAGGCAGGACTCGACTCGCTCGAGACGTGCCCGCATGGCCGCATTGCGCTCGAGGAACGCGAACGGCATCGAGGGCTGGCGGCGGACGAGCGCTTCCTCCACGAACATGCGTTGTGCGGCCGCGGGGTCGACCGATGCGAAGTTGACGCGCCGCCCGCTGCTCAGCACACGGCCATAAAGCGAGACTGTCTCGCGCGCGAAGGCCATGCCGCGCTGCGCATCCCATTCGGCGTCGCCGTAGGTGCGCTTGACGAGATGCGCTCCCGCCGATTCGATCCATGAAGGTTGCACCTGCGCCACCATGCGCGCGTAGAGTCGATGCGTTTCGACCAGGCTGGCGGCGACGATCCAGTGCGGTGAGCGCCTGGCGAGCGGCGTGCCGGGAGCGATGACGAACCGCGTGTCGCGCGCACCGAGGTACGTGCGGGCCTCGTCGAGAACGCCAATACCCCCGAGGAACCCCGTCAGCAACGTCTGGTGCAGCAAGGCCGTGCCGGCCGCAGGCCGGTCGCCCTTGCCTTGCGCCAGTGGACGCGACATGTCCTCGAGTTGCTCGCGCAGGTCGCCCCATTCCCGCATGCGCACGAACGACAGAAAATGTTCGCGGCACCAGTGGCGAAACACACGGTTGCCACCGGCCGCCGGTTCACGGGACGCCCGCCAGAGGTTGAGCACGCCGACGAAGTCCGAGCGCTCGTCGGCGAACAACGCGTGCTTCTCGTCCGCGGCTGCCGTCTTGTCGGCAGGCCGTTCGCGCGGATCCTGGATGCTCAGGAACGAGACCAGCGCGAGCGCTTCATCCATGCAGCCCGTTCGTCCGGCCTCCACCAGCACGCGCGCCAGGCGCGGATCGACCGGTAACGCGGCCATCTGGCGCCCGAGCCGCGTGATCCGCCGCTCGCCATCGACCGCGCCGAGTTCCTGCAGCAGGCGGTAGCCATCGTTCAACAGGCGCGCATCGGGCGCATCGAGGAACGGAAACTCCTGCGGACTGCCGAGCGCGAGGGCAGCCATCTGCAGGATGAGACTGGCCAGGTTCGTCCGCAGCAGTTCGGGCTCGGTGTAGCGCGGTCGCGCGAGGTAGTCATCCTCGGCATACAGGCGCAGGCAGATGCCCTCGCCTTCACGGCCGCAACGCCCGCGACGCTGATCGGCACTTGCCTGCGACACGGGCTCGATCGGCAGCCGCTGGAACTTCGCGCGCGGGCTGTAACGGCTGACGCGTGCGAGCCCGGCATCGATGACGAATCGCACGCCGGGAATCGTAAGAGACGTTTCGGCGACGTTGGTCGCGAGCACGACGCGACGACGCGCGTGCCCGGCGAACACCTTGTCCTGGTCCGGGCCGGTGAGCCGCCCGTACAGCGGCAGGACGTCCCAGTCCACGCGGCTGCGCACGAGCAGGTCGCGGGTCTCCAGGATCTGCTTCTCGCCCGGCAGGAACACGAGTGCGTCGCCTCGCAGCCCGCGCGCGTCCCGCTCCAGCTCCTCGAGTGCATCACGTATTGCCTCGGGCAGAGGTGGCGCTGCTTCGTCTTCTTCCGCGAGCGGGCGATAACGCACCTCGACCGGGTAGCTCTGACCTTCCACGTCGATGACGGGCGCACCGCCGAAGAACTCTGCGAAACGCCGGGTCTCGATCGTCGCCGACGTCACGATCAGGCGCAGGTCGGGTCGCTGCGGCAGCAGGCGGTGGCAGACCCCGAGCAGGAAATCGACGTTGAGGTTGCGCTCATGGGCTTCGTCGATGATCAGCGTGTCATAGCGCAGCAGCAGCGGGTCGCCTTCGAGTTCGCGCAGCAACAGTCCGTCCGTCATCAATTTCACCAGCGTGCGCGGGCTGGTGCGGTCGACGAAGCGCACCTGGTAACCGACGAGATCGCCGGTAGTGGAGCCCAGTTCCGCGCTGACGCGGTTGGCCAATGCCTGCGCCGCGATGCGCCGCGGCTGGGTGTGGCCAATCAGGCCGGCGGCGCCGCGGCCCATCTCGAGGCAGATCTTCGGCAGCTGCGTGCTCTTGCCACTGCCCGTGGCGCCACTTACCACGACTACCTGATGGGCTTCGATCGCGCGGCGGATGTCGTCACGGCGCGCGTGCACGGGCAAGGTTTCGTCGTAGACGATCCGCGGGACGGATGCGCGGCGCGCAGCGACGAGTTCAGCGGATGCGCGGACCTGGGCTTCCAGCCGGCCCACCTCGCGCGGATCGGCCGCCGCAGGCCTGCGCGCCAACCGGTCGAACGTCGATTGCAGCCGACGCCGATCGCGCAACAGGCACCCGGGAAGCAGTTCGCGCAGGGCCGCGAGTCGTGCAGCGGCGGAATCGGGTGCATTCACGGCAGCTCAGCCGAGTTCCCGCTTGGCACGGACCCAGAGCGCTTCGAGCTGCTCCATGTCGACGTCGGCCGGGGTTCGGCCCTCTGCGGCGAGGTGCGTCTCGACCTGGCGGAAACGCCGTTCGAACTTGGCGTTCGCGTCGCGCAGCGCAGCCTCCGCGTCGACTCCGAGGTGACGCGCCGCCTGCGACAACGCAAACAGCAGGTCTCCCAGTTCCTCGCGCGTGCGGGTTCGATCACCCTTGTCGATCTCGTCCTGCAGCTCGCCAAGCTCTTCGCGCACCTTTTCGATGACGCCCGCGGCATCGGCCCAGTCGAAACCGACCCTCGCGGCACGCGCACCGAGCTTGGTCGCGCGAGTCAGCGCCGGCAGGCCGAGCGTCACACCGTCCAGCGCGCCAACGCCCTGCCCCCTGGCCACGCGCTCGGCGCGCTTGTGCTGCTCCCAGGCCTGCGCCTGCGCCGCGGAATTCTCGATCTTCGCGTCGGCAAAGACGTGCGGGTGACGACGTTCGAGCTTGTCGGCGATCGAGGCGGCGACGGCGTCGAAATCAAACAGCCCGCGCTCCTCGGCGATGCGCGACTGGAACACGACCTGGAACAGCACGTCGCCCAGTTCGTCACGCACGGCCTCGGGCTCGCCGCGGGCGATCGCGTCCGCCAGCTCGTACGCTTCTTCGATCGTGTGCGGTGCGATCGATGCCCAGTCCTGCTCGCGGTCCCACGGACAGCCGCCTGCCGGGTCGCGCAGGCGCGCCATGATCCGGCGCAGGCGGTCGATGCCGCTCACGCCTTCACCCCGTGCAGCAGCCGCGCGAACGTGATGAGCATGCTGGCCGTGGCACCCCAGATCTGCCGCCCTTCGTACGGGATCTCGTGCGTGATGATCGTGTGGCCTGCAATGCTGCGATCGCGCGGCAGATGGTTGCGCACATCGAGCACGAACTCGAGCGGCACCTCGAAGACGTTTTCGACCTCGGTCTCGTCCAGTTGCAGGTTGAAGCCAGGCTGCACGAAGCCTACCGCGGGAGTCACCCGGAACCCCGAGATCACGAGGTGGTCCTGCAGGTAACCGGCGCGCGTGACGAACTGTGGCTCCAGCCCGATTTCTTCCTGCGTTTCGCGCAGAGCGGCCTCCCATGGGCCAGCGTCCGCCGACTCGATCCGTCCACCCGGAAAACTGATCTGGCCCGGATGGTTCTTCAGGTGCGATGCGCGCTGCGTCAGCAGCACCTGCAGGCCCGCGGGACGCTCGACCAGCGGCACGAGCACGGCTGCACGCGCCGGCTCTGCGGGAAACAGTTTCCGCATGAGATCGATCTGTTCCGGCGTGAATTGTGCGGCGTATGGAAACTCCGGGTCCCGGCCCGGCACCGTGTCTCGCAACAGGCTTTCGATCCGTGTGCGCAGCGACCGGGCTGCGATGAGGTCGGGGACCGTCAACTAGCCTTCTCCCTTGCCCGGCCCGCCATGTTCGCCGCCACGCGTCAGCGCGGCCGGATCGAGCAGCTTCGCGAGACGCTGCTCGCCCAGGTCCGTCATCTCGCCTGCCACTTCGATGATCGGCCGGCCCTCGGCGTAGGCTTTCTTTGCGATCGCCGCCGCCTTGTCGTAACCGATCACTGGACTCAGCGCCGTCACCAGCATCGGGTTGCGGCTGAGCGCGAGCGACATCTGTCGCACGTGCACCGCGAAGCCCGCTATCGCGCTGCGTGCGAGCGTGCGCGACGCTCCCGCAAGCAGCTCGATACTCTGCAACAGGTTGTAGGCGATCACGGGCAGCATCACGTTGAGCTGGAAGTTGCCCGACTGGCCGGCGATGCCGATCGTCGCGTCGTTGCCCATCACCTGCGCCGCCACCATCGTGACCGC